>Ga0308309_10000315_pt1 | contig 32910 bp, 50 predicted proteins | sample HubBroMetageWFT5_FD_192491 | JGI IMG/M metagenome (GOLD analysis project Ga0308309, IMG submission 192491) | Warmed and freeze-thawed soil microbial communities from the Hubbard Brook experimental Forest, New Hampshire - Hubbard Brook CCASE Soil... | ecosystem: Environmental > Terrestrial >...
AATCAATCGTCGAACCCTTTCCTCGGCCGCCAGTTCGCGCATGCGTTTGAGCGACTTTCGGCCGAAGTTGGGCGCCCGCAACAACTCATAGTCGGCGTGTGACGACATGTCTTCGAGGGTCATGTGGCCGCCGTTGACCATCGCGTTCCAAATGCGCGTGTCGAGTTGACCGCCCTTCAGGCACTCGGGCCGCTTCGGATACGGGAGAGTCGGGCGAGTCGTATATTCGCTCGCTCCTGGTCCATATTTCCATTCGAGCCAAAAATTCATCGAATGGATGAGGTGGTTCATCAGATCCGTCTTATCCGTGTCGGGCTTGCCCTCCATCCAGAGGTCGATGACTCGACTGAGGATGAAGTGCGTCGCCGCGCTCTTGCTGTCGTAGTCTGCCATTTTCGGTCACCTTGACCTGGCGCAGTGTCTCCTTATTATGCATGACACATGCGCCGCTGTCTCGCCCTCTCGCTCGCCCTGGTCGCCTCGCCGGCGATCGCCGCTCATTGCCCACATGGCCAGCTGTGGCGCGTGCACCAGGACAAATGCGTGAGCCTGAGTTCGCCGGCCGCGCTTGCCTATCAATCGCCCTCGCATTGGGTGAACCAACGAATTGAGCTCAGGCTGCCCGAGCCGCCCGAGCCGCCGCTGCGCCCGGAAGAGATCCCCTCGACCGTGCCTGACGTCGACCCCGACATCATCGACATTCCGCTGACCGAGCCGGATCCGGCGACAATGGCGCTCAAGCAGCAACTGGAGAAGAAATGACATACTTGATCTGGTCGAATGAACACGATGGCTGGTGGGGGCCTGGCGAGCGCGGCTATACGCGAACTCTTGATAAAGCTGGGCTTTACTCGCGCGAGGACGCGATCCGCATCTGCAAACACGCTCTTCCGACCTCGATGCACATTGGCCGCATCGCGGAAGTCCCGGTCAGGCTCGCGGATCTTGAGGACATCATCGCGGACGAACTGATCCGATTCGAGTGGATGGGCAAACCTCGCGACGCTTGACCTGTCATGGGAAATGGCGTCACATATTCGAGCGGGGGGCAATCGTAGGAGTTAAGCTCATGGCTGAAAAGGTTACCAATTACCCGCCGCCGGCGCTGCCGGTGCCGGATCGGTGGGAGCCTCGGCCGACGACGCGGAGGCTGATCCACAGCGTCCGCACCGCCGTCGAGGCTCTCTACAACGCGGCGGACGACGCATTTCGCCGCCTGGTCGCGACAGTCAGCGCCGACGACTCGGTCCACGGGTCGCGCTCGTTCGACTGCGCGATGGCGGCGCTGATGCTCAAGAAGTACGGCAAGGACAATCGGGACAACCTCCTCGCCGACGCGCCGCTCAAGAAGGTCTGGGACTGCGCCTATCGCGTCCTGACGACCGAGAACCCCAACCTGCGCCTGAAGCACCGGCGCCAGGAGTTGCTGCGCCTGACCGCACAACCCGCCGAATAGCGACGGCCAGCGTAGCACGGGAGGGCCGGCGGGGAGGCGCCGGCCCTTTTCATTTTCGAGAGGAAAAACGATGAATGTCGCACAGCCGCCGATTCCAGAGCGATTAAAGTTCAAACCGCGCCAGAGCAAACGCGAGCGGCCCGTCGAGACGCGAGCGCGCGTCATCGTGCGCGAATTGCTTGAGGCCGGCCTGCCGGTCAATCCGCACAAACTAGAGCGGATCTACGACATCAGCCATGTGATGTTCGACATGGCGAAGTCGGCCGAGCGGGCGCGCATCGAGGCGCTCGAGGCGCTCGACGTCGATCCGACGGCGCTGAAGCCGACCGCCAAGGCCAAGGTCGAGATCGCCAAGCGCCACGCGGTCAAGGAAGCCACCGCCGACGTCGCCAAGCGCATGCGCGAGCTCGACGAGGAGGTCCGTCGGCGCGTCCTTTCCGAGAGCAAGGAGCACCTCGAATACCTGGCCCAGGAGCGCGAGGAGGCGCGCAAGAGCGAGGCGCTCTACCGCGAGCTCATCAACAGCCACAAGCCGCTGCTGACCGCCGAAGAGTTCCGGCTGGTGCTGATGTGCCTGCACCCCGATGGCGAGCGGTCGGAGGCCAAGCTCCAAGCGGCGTTCCTCGCCTTCAACGCCAAGAAGCTGCAGCTGACAGGCCAGAAATGAGCCGGGTGACGCGCGACTATCCGCGCCAGGCCGACGAGGAATACAACACCCCGCCCTGGGTCGGCGCCGTGATCGCACGCTGGCTCGCGGGCCAGGGCGTGTACTCGATCTGGGAGCCTGCGCCAGGCCGCGGGCAACTCAGCCGCGCCCTGGTGGCGCATGGGTTTAGCGTCATCGAGACGGGCGGCGATTTCCTACAGCTGCCCCAGACGCGCCACTTTGACGCGCTGGTGACCAATCCGCCCTACGGCAAGCGCGGCGAGCTCGCCGATGCGTTCATCCGCCACGCCCTCGAGCTCGAGGTGCCGATCTTAGCGTTCCTGCTCCGGATCGACGCCGACAGCGCCAAGACCCGCGTCGACATCTTCCGCGACTGCCTGTCCTTCGCCGGCAAGATCGTGCTGCTCGACCGCATCGTCTGGTTCGAGCGCGAGGGCGCCGCCGGCCCGAGCGAGAATCACGCCTGGTTCATCTGGCAGCGTTCGCGCCAGCCGCGCCTGCGCTGGATAGCCTACGGAGGGAAGCCCCCTGTGCTATGATGGGGCATGACGCCCGCCGAATGGAAAACCGTCATCTACAAGATCGAGCCGCGCGCGAAGGAGTGGATCGTGCTCGGCCTGGCCGACGCGATGCCGCACATGATCGAGCGGTTCGAGATCAACACGCCGTTGCGGCAACAGCATTTTTTGGCGCAATGCGCGCACGAATCCGATCACTTCCAGACGACGAAGGAGTACGCGACCGGCAAGGCCTACGAGGGGCGCAAGGATCTTGGGAACACGCAGAAGGGGGATGGCGAGCGGTTCCGGGGGCGCGGCCTGATCCAGCTGACCGGCCGGTTCAATTACGAGGCGGCGTCCAAGGCGCTAGGCGAGCCCTATGTCGACGACCCGCCGCTGGTGGAGAAGTTCCCAGCCGCCGCGATCGTCAGCGGGTGGTTCTGGCATAAGAACGACATCAACAAGCACGCCGATCGGGACGACCTTCGGGCGGTGACGAAGGTCGTAAATGGCGGATACAATGGATTAAACTCCCGCCAAGCGGCTCTTACGGGCGCCAAGACCGCCTTCGCCTAGTGCTGCACCTCAACCTTCATCAGTTCGTGGACGGATAGATCGCCGTCGAGCTCGGCCGCCAACCTTACGATGGTGTCGGCGTTTTCCTTGTTCAGGTGCCACTCCTCCGACTGAGGCTCGCAGTCGTGCTGCGCGTCGCGAAACCTTTTCTCGTCTCGGCGCCACGCCTTCAGGCGCGCTTGCAACCGCTCTTCCAGCGTCGTCATCCGTCTCTCCGTGGATCTGAGCCGCCGGAAACCCGGTCAACTCCTCAAGGACGCGCGACTGCTCGCCGCTCGGCCTGAAGCTTTCGTTTTGCCATTCGTAATACGTGTTTCGCGAGATGCCGAGGAAGCGCGCCTTCTCGGCGACTGTGTCGCCGGGAATTTTCGCCAAGACGTCAGCCATTGGCAGCTGCAGCTGTTGACGCATGTCGCTTAGGAACCGGCGCCAGCGCGGTTGGGAGGTGGCGGCGAGCAGTTGGTCGAGCACGGTCAATTGTTCTGGAGTTACGGTCATTTCCACTGTCCTGGCCTGTTGCCGCGAGGTCGCCCACCGGCAGTTTCCAGGCTCATAGTGGCCGTTGGTGTCCTCCCGATCAATGGACAGTCCCTTGGGCGCGGGGCCCATATCAGCGACGAAGGTTGCAAAAGAAGAGCGCCAGCGGGCGCAAACAGTGATGCCTCGAGCGCCATACCACCTGTACGCCCTGGCTTTGGCGTTGAAGCAACGCTGCTTCATGCCTGACCAAGCCCAGTAGGTGCGATTGTCCCGAATCATTGTCCTGTGGTATACATGACATGTGATGTAAACGGAAGGACGGAAATGTCGAGTTTGCGAGAAGCGATGGCGAGGACCGATGAGGCGTTTAAGGACGATCCCGCCGACGAGGCGTATCGCGAGCAGGTCGTCGAGGCCGGTTACGCGGCGCAAGACGCCATAAGCCGAGCCCTGACCGTGCCGCGCGATGACGAGCGCCAAGCGCGCGAGGACGAGTTCGCGAGTTGGGCGATCGAAATTATCGTGCGAGCTCGCCAGCGCATCGGGCGGACCAAGTGGTCGGGGACCGAGGGCGCGGTGAAACGACGAATCGTGGAGGCGCTGCGATGCCTGCCAAGCGACGACTAGCCGACCGCTTAGAAACCTTGCAGGTCGAATTGATGGTTGCGGCGATCGGCAACCATTTCTTTGCCGGTCAGCAACCGCCGGTCATCGGCGCGGCGCTCGCCGAGCTCATGTCGATCTTCTTGCTTAATCACCAATGCCCCAGCGACCGGGCGAAGCAGAAGGCGCTCCGCGAGGAGATCCTGACCGATTGGTGCGCCCACGTGCGCGGCCTGGTTGCCCTCGAAACCGACCCCCCAGCGAGCGAGACATTGCAATGACCGAGAAGAAGAAGGGGCGCGTCGAGGACAGCAAGGTTTCGACCTCTGTCGAGTTCACGATGGCGGTCTATCTGCATTTCAAGGAACGCGGTTACGAACCCGACATTGCGCTGCAACTGACGCAGATCACCGTCCTCGACTTGCGGCTCTACGACATCATGCAATCCATCGACACGATCGTGAACAATTCTTGAGAGGCAGCTATGACCGAGACGGAGATCATCGAGCGGCCGACGACCGCCCCAGCGCAACAGTTTGGCGCGTTCTTAATGCAGGCGCTCGCCAATCCGGATATCCCGGCCGACAAGCTGCAGATCATGCTGCAGATGCGCCGCGAGATCCTGCAGGACCAGGCGCGCGAGGCCTACCAGGAGGCCTTCGCCGCGTTCTCAGCCGAGATGCCGGCGGTCGAGCGCGACGGCATGGTCGACCTCGGGCCGGGCAAGGGGAAGTTTCCCTTCACCACCTACGAGAACATGGACAAGATCCTGCGCCCGTTCCTGATCAAGCACGGGCTCTCGCTGCAGTTCTGGTCGAGCGACACGCCAGACGGGCAGACCTGGATCGTCGTTCATGGGGCGCTGATCGGCCACGGCTGGCAGCGCGAATCAGTCTATCCGGTGCCGCCCGATACCGGACCTGGGCGCAACGCGCTGATGGCGCGCGGCTCGGCCCAGACCTACGCCAAACGCTACATCGCTGACCTGCTCTGCAACATCGTCAGGAAGGGAATCGACGACGACGCGCGGCGCGCGATGCAGGCGTCCATCGACCCCAAGCAAGTCGCCGAGCTCAATCGACTGATCAAGCTGACCAACACCGCCGAAGCCTCGTTCCTCAAGATGATGGTGACCGACGCCGAGACGCTCGCCGACATCCGGCCGCGCGACTACCCGCGCCTGCTCATGGCGCTGCAGGAGAAAGCCCGAAAGGCGAAGAAATGACAGCGCCCGAAGTCCACAAGCAGCTGCAGGTCGCGTTCGAGGCGCTCGAACCGATCTTCAGGGGGCTGGAAAGCGACATGCGAGCAGACACGGCGTTCGCGATCGGCGAGCTCACGGGATTTATCGCCAAGGTCAAGGCGCTGGTCGGGCGCGACATCGACGACGCGACAACTCCCAAGCCAAACGCTTTTGAAACGCTCAAGGGCGAATATTGGAGGCCGGAATGAAGCACATCATGGTCGAACAGGGCAGCGCGGCCTGGTATCGCGTGCGCCTCGGCATCCCGACGGCGTCGAACTTCGACAAGATCATCACCCCCGGTGGCAAGGCCTCGACGCAGGCGCGCAAGTACAAGTACCGGCTGATCGCCGAGAGATTGTTGCGCGAATCGCAGGACGACGAGATCGGGCACGTCAAATGGGTCGCGGCCGGCAAGGAGAACGAACCCTTCGCCGTCGCTCACTTTCAGGAGGTCGAGGGCATCGAGCTCAAAAAGTGCGGGTTCATCATCACCGACGACGGCCGGCTCGGCGCGTCGCCCGATCGGCTGATCGGTCAGCGCGAAGCCATCGAGATCAAGTGTCCAGCCGCCTTCACTCAGATCGGCTACCTGCTCGACGGCATCGTCGAGAAAGACCTGGAGCAATACACGCCCCAGGTTCAGGGGCAGATCCTCGTCGGTGAGTTTGAGTGCGTCCACTTCTTCAGCTGGCACAGCCGGATGCCGCCGTTCCATAAGATCACGCTGCCGATGCCTAACTACCAGGCCACGATGCGCGGCCTGCTCAACCAGTTCTGCGACGAGCTCGATCGCGACACTGAGCGCGCCAAGGCTCTCGGGGCCTACGCGGTGTCGACGGAGATCATCACGCCGGGCGAAGCTGCCTATTCGGACGAGGAGCCCTATCGCTTGGTGTTTCCGGAGGGAGGAGGCGACCTTGGAAGTGCATGAATTTGTCTGCGCCGACTGCGATGTGGACGTGTTCAGCTTCGGCGGCGACCCCGCACTGTTCACCTTCGACGGTAAGCTAGTTTGTCAGTCGTGCCTGACCATCCGCCAGATGAAGGCGCGCGAACCGATGACGCCGGCGGCCGAGGCGGCGCTGCGCGAGATCCTGGGCTGTGTGATCCCGGTGAAGAGCAATGATTAAAGGCACTGCGACGGGCGCGGACGGGCGCCAAGTTCTGATGATCGGGTTGAGCTTCGGCAACCTCGACAAGTTTCGCGCCCTGCCCGGCGACACGTTCATCAAGATCGACGGCACGGAGATGGGCTTGCCGCTCGACGTGCTGATTTTTTCCGGCGAAACCGAGGCGCACATGCACAAGTTGGTCGCTGGCGCCATCGGGCCAGACACCAAGTTTCACATCGACCCCAAGCTAAAGTCATGACCCAACGGCAGCGCGTCTAGCGGCTGGCGAGCCAGACCATCGGCAGGACGACGGTCGCGCAATAGACCCCAAGCATGATCAGCGCCGGCGTCTTGACCGGCTCGGCGACGTCCAGCGACAGCTTGGCCAGGACGAACGCGCCGACCACCGCGAGGAGCAAGACGAATCGGACTGCGACGACCGCGACTAGCACGTTGAGCGTGGCGAGGACGCTGGCTTTCCAGGCGGCGCGGTGGATGTACTCAGCCTGTTGGACTGTCGGCTTAGGCGGCGTCGGGGGAGTCTGGGCCGTCGTCGTCGCTGTCTGAATCAAGCTCGAAAGGCTCGGGGCCTCGGGAATCACTCTCTCGCCCACCAGTTCCATTCCTTTTCGCAAAGGCCGAGGCGAATCGGCGGACTTCACTTCCGGCTGTGCTGGTGTCGGCATTGGCGAGTTTCCTTAGAGAAGCAAACATGATTTGTACTCTACCGACCGCAATTAAGGCATTTATTCTCTGTGGAATAGTGATCCCGCCCTCGACGTCCTCGGCCTCGAGCTGATCAAGCAGGCGCGCGATTTGGGCATATAGCCGAGCGTTGACGTTGAGCGGATCGGCGGTTGTCGGTTTGCTGCTTTGGGGTGGCCCACCGGCAGTTTGCTTTCGAATAGCCAAGGTCGTTGTCCCTCCGGTCGAGCGTCTTTCCGGGTGGCCTTTCGCCCATGTCGGCGCGGAAGTTGGCGAACTCAAACCATCGCGCGTCATCGACCGAGATCCCGCGCGCACCGTACCACTTGTAGCTCGCGCTTTTAGGATCATCGCAGCGTTCAAGCATCCCGACCCAAGAGTACCAGGTTGGCGTTCTGGTCTGCCCATGTGTGGTCGTCTGGGCGATCAGCTTTTCGCGCCTGGCGCAACCACAGGATCGCGAGTGTCCGCTCCTCAGACTTCCGCCTCTCGTGATTTTGTCGTTGCCGCAATCGCACCGGCACAGCCAGAGACTCTGTCCTCGGCGATCGCTGCCTTGTCGCTCGATGACGACCAGCCGCCCGAAGCGTTCATTGAGCATCCAAGTTCTCCTCCGCTGCCCCGCCGGCCTGGCCGCCGGCTGCGCCGGCGACAGGTGCGGCTTGTGGCGGAACCTTCCCCATCGCCTTCCTGGCCAATTGACTGAGCCAGGTAGGCTTTCGAAACATGTATGCGAACGGGAGGCCCATGGCTTCTGCCGCCCGCCAAGGCGACACGCCGAGATGGCGGGCTAGAAATTCGATCCCCGCCATTGTTCCCCCGGCTTGGACGATTCTGGACACGCGCTCGCCCAGGGCCGGCGAGAGAGCCATGCCCGCCAACGCGCCTCCAGCCATGCCAGCCAGGTGGCTTCCGGCCGTTCCGCTTTCGGTCGGTTGGACGCCGCCGGCGAGCGCACCGAACCCGGCTCGACCGGCGAGAGTGCCGAGCGCGGCCTCGGGCGCGAACATGAACGGCAGCGCGCCGCCGCCGAACCTGCCGATCGATTCGGCCGTCGATCCGCTAGGGCCGGTCGCCCAGTCTTTGACCCCCTTGCCGGCCTTCTCGAGCGCGGTTGTGGTTCCTGGCGCGATATACTGCCCGATCGGGTCGAGCAGCTGCCCCGCGCCGACAACGTCGCCGACGACCCCTTTGGCCATGCCCGAGCCGAAGTCCTTGGCGGAGGTCACCGCCGAGCCTGTCCAGGACTCGTCGTCTTTCGCCGGCGGGGGCCGCGATTTGACGTTCTTGAGGTAGGCGTCCGGATCGAAGTCGTCGGCCATTTATTGCCCCAAATGCTCGAGGATTTGTTTCGAGCGCGGATCGTCGGGGTGAGATCGAGCCCAGTCGAGGGCTCGAGTATCCTCGGGGGATCTCGCTTGCGACGCAGCCGGCGGGCGATAGCTGTCGACCTGTTTCAACACTGGGGTGAGCTCGGGCGACGGGGTGGGAGCCACTCCGAGAGAGTCAGTCCCCTCCTGCGCCTGGCCTGATTTCGAGAATTGGTCGAACAGCTTGAACATGGCGTCTGGCTGGCGGCCGGTCCCTGCCGTGAAGTCCATCTTCAGCTTATCCATCCTCGCCTTGAGGAGGGAGATTTTGTTGTCGACGTCGCCGATCGCGGTGTCGGGGTCGAGCGATTTCCAGTCCATCTGCCCGATCGCCATGTCGCGCCCGCTGACCGTCGGCTTGCCGCCCGTGGTGCCGCGCTCGTACTCGTTGGCGCTCGTCTCCATCTCGTTGTTGAGCGCGCCGATCAAAGCGCGCTCCTCGGGCGTGCCGCCGGCGGCCTTGCCAAGCAACCAGGTGCCGCCGACCGTTCTCATTCGCAGGTTCTGGAGGCCGCCCAGCGCCTTGAGCTTCTCGAGGTCCGCCTTGTACGAGTTGAGGTGGCTGTAGGCGGTCGCGATCGAGACGAGGCTCTGGCCTTGGGGTCCGACGGTGAAGGCGCGCATCGTGCCTTGGCGGGTCTGAAACGTCTGAGCGTTGAAGGTCGGGTCGACCTTGCTGCCGAGCCCGATAATCTTGCTGACAAGCCCCTGGGAACGCTGGGCGGTGGGCATTTTCATCCGGCCCGAGATGTATCCGTCGAGCGTGTCGGCGAACGAAGGGTCAACCTTGCGGATGGCGTCCATCGCCGCCTTGCCCTTGAGCTTCGGGTCAGCCTGGATTCGGGCGAGGTCGGCCTCGATCTCGGACTGCCGCTTGACCGCGTAGTCGAACACTTTCGGCGGCACGCCTGGCAGGCCTTTCGCCGTCGGAATGCGGGTGCCGTTGACGAGGTCGTGGGCGATTTGGTCGATCGGCGCGGTCTGAAAGCCCTTGCCGCTGATCCGGTCCTTGTCGTTGGCGGCGTCCGTCAGCGCCTGCGACGGGGTCGGCGTGAACTGAGGTTGCTGCGCTTGAGGCTGCGCCTGCGCCAGGCGTTGCATGCCGGGCTGGGGTGCGTCGGAAGCGCCAGCCTGGGCGACCTGGACGCCTCGTTGTGCCTGCGCTTGGGCCTGGGGTTGGTCGTCGGGGGTGACATCCAGGCCAGGCCCGGTCGGCGCTTCAGGCGCGGGCGCGGACGGCGGTGAGCTCGGGGTTGCGGGTTGAGATCCCTCGCCGGCGTCCGGAGTCGTTCCGTCGGCTGACGGTGCAGCTGGCGTTTCGTCCGCGCTCGCAGGGGGCACTGCCGGCGTGCCGCCTTCGCGCCAGGGGTCTTCCTCCTTGCGTGTCGCGTCCTCCTTGCGCTGTTGAGTGACGCTCTCGCGGAGGCTCGTCCCGTTGGCGTCGCGCTCCTTGAGGATGTTCTCGGCCCGCTGCAGGTTGCCGCTCTCGAGCGCCGCCAGCATCGGCTTGTCGTTGTACTTGGTGGCGACCTCCATCAGCCGGTCATGGAGCTCGGTGGCGTCCTTGGCCTTCGGGTCGCCGCTCCAAGTGCCGACGTCGCCGCCGCCGAGCGCGAAGGCGTCGCGGTAATCCTTCTGCTCCTGGTAGGATTTTTCGTCGAGCGCCTGGGCGCTGATCTTCATCCGCTCTTCCAGGATCCCGAGCGCGTATTTCTGGCCCTCCATGTAGGCCTTCGAATGCCCCTGGGTCGCCGCGCCCAGCATGGCGGCGGTCGGCGCCGTGTTGCCTGATCCCTGGTTGGTGAAAAAGCGGGCGACGTTCGAGTAGATGCCGTTCACCTCCCACGGCTCGGGCACAGGCCCGAACGGACGCGGCTCGCCCCACTGGTGCCAGGGCCGATTCGGCAGCGGCGGGAAATACCGCTGGATCGGGCGCGGCCGGAACGGCATCGGGTGTTGCGGCGAGAGGCCGATCGGAGGCGGCTTGGGCGGCCCATCGCGCGGCGGCGGCCCCCGCGTCGGCGGCGGCTGGTCGGGGATGCCTGGAAATTGCTGCCGGGTGGGCGCGACCGTAGTCGGCTGATCGGGGGTCTTGCGATCGGCGCGGTTCCACACGCCGGTGTCGCTGGCGGCGCCCGCCAGGCTGGAGAGCGGCGAGGGCGCGCCTCGAGGCGGCGTCCATGAGCTCGGGGGCGGCGCGTCGTCCTGGGCGTCGGGGCTGTTGTCGGCGTTTGAGGTGTCGGTCATCCTGTTGCCGCGTAGTCGTCGGATTGCACGGGCGGGGTTGTTGGTTGCGCCGGCGCGGGCGTCGGAGCGGAAGCGGGGGTGGCAGCCGGTGTGCTCGGGGCTGTCGCGGTCGCTGGCGCAGCGGCTATCGCGTCACTAGGCGGCGGCACTCTGAAAACTGCGCTCGAAATTGGAAATATGCTGCGCTTTAGCTGCCCGCCTCCCTGATTTCCGCCCAGCCCGACAAAAGTCCCATCTGGATTCACGCGATCGACAAAAGTGACATGCGTGTAGGGCATCCCGGTTTTGTTGTCCTGTCCACGGATGACGGCGATGTCGCCTTGTTGCGGCGCTCCTTGCCGGGCGGCGCCATATCCCGCCCATGATCCGGCCATCGCGCTGCCAGCCGGCGGCGTTCCGCCGGATGCTTTCACCACTGCAGCGGCGAAATCTCCGCACCATTCTCCTGCGTGTTCCGGGTATCCTTCCTTTCTCATGAAATCGGCGACGGCGTTGGGGTCGCCGCCCGTTTGCAGCGCGACCTGGCGCGCCTCGTTCAAGACATCGGCCGGAACGCCGTCCACAGGCGAGGTCGCGCCGCCTGGCTGTGCGGCTGCGTCGCCCGCTTGGCCGCCGTTGGGCGGACTGCCGTCGGACGTCGGGGCTCCCCACCCGCCGCTCGCTCCCCCGCCACCGCTTGATCCGCCGCCGCCGGCGAACGCCATCGGCTGGTTGCCGGCCTGGCCTGGCGCCCAGGCGCCCCAGCCAGGGTGATAGCCACCGGGATGGAAGCCCCAGCCGCCCTGCCGGCGTGGGTAGTAGCCTGGCCGAAGGAAGCCGCCCCGGAAGCCGACGAAACCGCGTCTTGTGCCGCGCATGAACGGCATCATGCCGTGCATCGCCCAGGGCGGGAGCCCGCCCCGCCCGTGCCCGCGTCCGCCGATCATCTGGGCGAGCATCGGCAGCAAGGTCGGGGATCCGAGCGCCAGGCCCAGAATGTCCCGGAGTATTTCACCCATCCCCTCTGTAGGCCCAGGAACGCCCTGGGGAGCCCCAGGAGGGGCCTCGGGCGTCGCCGGGGTCTCTGGGCCCTTTTTTGTCGGCAGGTCAGCCACGGCTGGCGCGGGCGCGGCTGGCGCGGGCGTTGGCGTGGCGGCAGGTTTCGCGACCGCGGCCGGTGGTTGGGCCGGCGTGCCGGTCGGAACCTCGAGCGCGTTGCCGGGGCCCCCGCCGAGCGCGACCTGGGGCGTCGCCTGGTCGGCGGGCCCGCCTTCGGCGGCGGCTTTCGCAGCCGGGTCGTCCGTCTGGCTGGCTGCCGCGGCGGCGTCGGAGCCGATGCCGCTCTGGGGCGCGGTATAGCCGCCAGGCGGGAGCACGCCGGTGTTCGCCGGCGTCGGCATGGTCGGCAGGAGTTGCGAGAGGATGCCGCCCGCGCCTCGCTGATCGGCGCCCGAGCTCGCCGGCGTCGGCGCTGTCGGCCCGCCGGCGGTCGGTTTCGCGCCAAGCCCGAACGCGCCGCCGAGCGCCTTGGCGATTTGAGCGAGCGGCGATGGGGGCTGTTTCGCCGCCGCCGGCGTCGTCTGTTGCTGTTGGTTCTGGGTCGTCGGTTGCGGCGCGCCGCCCGACTGGGTGCCGCCGATGTTCGCGCTTGGGTCGGATCCCGAGGGCGTGCCGGCGACGTCGGCCGCCGGCGTCATCGACTGGGTCGCCGCCTGGGTGCCGCTCGGGTCGACCGTGCTGAACACCCCGCCGAGGCCGCTCGAATCGCCGAGCAGCGCCGAGCCGAGGCCGGCGTCGGCGAACAGGCTCGAGATGTCGGGCGAGCCGCCGCCCGCGCCGTCGCCGAACAGGTTGCCGCTGCCGCCAGAAAGCGCGTCGCCCAGGCTGGCGTCGTTGAAGGTCTGGTCGAGGTTGAGCCCGCTTAGATCGCTGCTACCGCCACCCGCGCTTGCGCCGCCTGTGTCGCTCACTGCTCATGCTCCAAGAGCGGCGCCAAGAGCGGCGTCGTCGAAGGTGCTGCCGCTGACGCCGCTGAGAATGTCGCTCGCCCCCGACCCACCAAGGACGCTGCCCGCGCCCGCCGAGAATTGCCCACTGCCCGCCGCCTGGGTCGCCAAATTGCCCAGCGCGCTGGTCAGACCTTGATTGGCGGCCTGGGTCGAGCCGACGCCGATCAGCTGATTGACCGACGGTTGCAGTGAGGTGTTGATCGCCGGGTCGGAGACGGTCTGGGTCTGCTCCTGGCCGATCGTCGCGTCGGCCAGCTTTTGCTGGCCGGTCAGGTCTTGCCCCTCCATCGTCGAGCCGCCGAGGCCTAGCTGGTTGTAACGGTTGGTGACCGACTGGGTGTTGTCGCCGGTGGCGCTCATGATCGACGAGAGATCGAATGGCGAGGGACCGAAATTGAACGGCAGGCCGGCCCCGCCGCCAGTGACGTCAAAGCCGCCGCTCGACCCCTTGCCACTGCCGCTGCCGCCGCTCTGACTCATGCGTTATCCCGTGGTGTTGAAGATGTCGGCCGCGCCCTGGCTGAAGTCCGTGTTGCCGGCCGCCGTGGTGGCGGCCTTGCCGGCCTGGGTGATGCCGGTGGTCAGCTGTTGGGTCGCCAGGTTCTGCAGCTCCGACTGATTCGACAGGCCTTGGATCGCGGCTTGGCTCTCGTTCTCGTAGGCCTTGTACATCGCGTCTTCGTCGGTGTTCGACATCGTGCCTTCGGCGACCGCCTTGCCCATCCGGTTGCCGGTCCCGGCCTGCGTCGCCATCGTCGACATGCCGGTGCCGCTCGCGCCGAACGTCTGCCCGGTGGCGACGTTGGCCTCGTCCATGCCGTACTGGGCAAGCGACTCCTGCTCGGGGGTGATGCCGCCCGAGGAATAGAACGGCGGGATGTTGACGTTCTGGGGCGAGGAGCCTTTGGCGCCGCCGGCGAGGTTCGAAATGGCTGACGCGCCGGTGATCCCCGCGCCGATGTCGGAAATCGGATTGCTCATGCCAGCCTCAAGCAATAGCGCGGACTGAGCTCGTTCGCCCCGAGGCGCCTGGCGAACGGCCCGAACTCGACCTCCGTCTCGCTGGTCAGCCGCCATTCGGTGGCGCGCCGCATTTTCGCCCAGTCGATCGAGAAGCGCAGGAGCTCGAGCGCCTGCCACATGCGGCCCTCGTCGGCGACCACCAGGACGACGTTGGCCTCGAGCTCGCCTGGCGCCCAGGGAATGATGTTGAGGGCCGCGATCAGGAAGGCGCCGTCGAGCCGCACCGGCAGGAACACCAGCGGCGCGCGAAGCACAATGTTGCGAAACCAGCCCTCGGTCGCCATCGGGTCGAATCGGTTCGAATAGCGCCGGCGGCCGAGATCCAGCATCCAAGCGATATCGGCCTCGGTCAGGAGGCGGGGGGCTACGGACCTATCGACAGCATTGCTGCGTAGTGCAGCTGCAGGTTCACGAAGAGCGACCATATGAGCTCACTTGGTTGCTCAAGGTCGCTGTCTAGCAAGATTTGCCCAGCGTTCATACCGACCGCGCTCGAGCCGTAGAACGGCGGCAAATACTCAGCGGCGTTGTCGTGCGCGTTCTGGTGCTTCAGCTGCCACATCGTCGCCGGCGCGCCGGCCTCGAGGGTGCGCGGGTCGAACAAGTACGGCGCGACCGCGAACTGGGTGTAGTTCGACAGCGGCGTGATCGCGTTGACCAAGACCTGGTGCCAGGCGCGGTGCTCGAGCCCGAACGACGGGTTCTGATCGCTGCCGCCGGTCATCAGCGTGTCGATGCTCATTGGCGGCGATACTTCGGCCTCGCCCGCCGCGCGTAGAGCCGGCGATCGAACACGTAGAGGATGACAGCGGACACCCGGACGCCGCGATAGGGGCTGCGCTCACTCACCTTCGAGGCCCCAAATGTCCTTCATGCACTTGTCGCAAAAGCGCACCGTCCAGCCCTTCGCGTTCGACATGATGAGCGGCACGCTGTCCTCGGGGATGACGGCCGAGCAGTAGGAGCAGAGGGCCGACGGCACGCTGTCGGGCCGCCCCCAGGTGAGGCGGTTCCAATCGAGGGCGACCTTTGGTTTGAGCGCGATAGTCATCGACGGCGCACCCGCTCGCTTTCCTCTTGCGGGCCGTAGCGGTCGAGCGCGGTTCCGATCGGATCGAAACCCCTCGGATCGATCCGGTCGGTGCCGAAATCCGACCTATTGCCGCCGGCGACCGCGCCTCTTGGTCCGACGCGCGGCTCGGTTCCGGTTCTCAAAGGCCCGGCGAGTGAGTTGCCGGATTTCTGATAGCCGTCCGGGGTCACGAAGACTGCCGTCGGGTCGCGGTTCGTCGGCCATTCGCTTTGCTTCGCCATTTGTCACCCCATCATCGTCGCGTTCTGGGCCAGGTTAGAGAGCTCCGGTTGGCCTGCAAACAGACTGAGCAGAAGCTGGAAGATGCCGCCCATATCCGGCGTCGTCGGTGAGCTCGGCGGCGCGGTGGTGGCGGGCGTCGACGTCGTCGAGCTCGGCGTCGCCGCATTGGTTTGAGCCTGCGCGGTTTGCGCGGCAGGACCAAGCCCGCTTGCGACGTCGCCCACCTCGCTCGCGGCGACAGAAGGCCCGTTCGGTCCTGCCGGCCCGACCACCGACGGCGAGCCCTGCGTCGGTCCCGCCGGCGCGGCGGTCACGCCGGGACTGACCCCCTCGACGGAGGGGTAGCCCATGTTTGTAGGAGCTGCATTTGGATCGCCGGTTCCTAAAGTCGCCGTACCCCGTAGCATAGCCGTTTGAGTAGGGTTGGCGGGCGGCCCAAAAAGTCCCGGATTCGCCATCACCGCCTGCGCCAAGGCCGACAGCTGACTGTTCAGCGAGGAGACTGCCGAGGCGCTCAATCCGCGCGGCGCAACGCCGAGCGGCGACACCGCGACCTGGCCCACCGGGGCGGCGTTGCCCAAGCCGCCAAGTAAGCCGCCGGTGCCAAGGCCGAGCAGGCTCGCGAGACCCATCGCCGCCGCGCTGCCGCCGCTCGCGGTTCCCCCGCCCCCACCGGTCGCGCCGCCTGCGCCGCCGAAGCCCGCCGCGCTCGATCCGGGGCCGCCGATCCCGCCAACGCCGGTGCTGACGCCGCCCGCCGGCCCCGCGCCAGGACTGCCGCCGAAGCCCATTCCGGCCGCCGCGGCGTTGCTGACGCCCGTGTTGCTGGTCCCCGGACCCATGCCGACGCTTGAGCCAAAGCCGGTGGCTCCGGCGTTCGCGGCTGCATCAGCGGCGGCGGCTACGCCCCCCGCTCCTTGTCCAGGCGAAGTTCCCGGCGCGGTCGTGCTGGTGCCGGCGGGCGCATCGGCGGTTCCGCTGACGCCCATGCCCGAGGGGGCGCCGGAAGCCGTGCCGCCTTGTCCGGAGGGGCCAGCGGTGGCGCTGCCTGGACCGCTATCGCCGCCAGATCCGTCGCCATCGCCGCTCGAGCCGTCGCCGCCGTTGTCCCAGCGGACGTTGAAGAGCCACTGCTTGGTGTGGTTAGCCATTCCCTCGCGCCTTCAAGACCTCGATCGGCATGAGCTCGATGACGTCGTTGAAGCGCAGGAGGCCGGCAAGCGCAATCAGCGCGGCCTCGGCTCGGCCGTCGTCGCACTTGCGCTTGAACTTTTCGGCCTGCGCCGGCCAGCGGTTGATGGCGACCGAACGCGCCATGTCCTTCATGTCCCTGCCGGGAGGGACGCCGACGGCGCGCTTCCACTGGGCGGGCTGGATGAAGAGGGCGGGAATAGCTGCGGCAGCGAGACAGCCACGGACCACGCCTTTTGCATCGCCGAAGGCGAAAGCGCCGACAGCTCCCTCCATAGGTCGAGGACCGACGCGTTCAACAAAGGCTCGATCGGCGTGAGACTTGTAGACGATTTCAGCCAAGAGCGGAGCATTGACGGTCCTCCGGTGCTTAGGGCCGTCATGTAGGCAGGGCATGTCGAAGACATCAATGAGCTCGCCCTGGTCGGAGAGCAGCGCGATCGCGCCGGTCGCGCCGATATCGACGCCCAGCACGCTCATCGCCCGTTGTCCCGGTGCGGCCCGGTGCGCCCGCCTGGGCGAGGCGTTCCGCGTTTCGTGCGCCGGCCTTTTCGCGCCGGCGGCGACCAATCGGAGGGCCAAGCGTCGTCGCTCCAGGGCATCCGGACGGTTGGACCCCGACCAGGGGCCTTGAAGCGGCGAGCCATTACGGGTTCCTCCGTCCTCGCCGCCCGCGCCCGGTGCCTTGCCGATGACCTCGAGCGCGCTTGACGCGCGTGGTCGGGCGTTTGGTCGGGAGTTTTCCGGCGGGGTCGACGCGGCTGCGAGGCCCGAGCCTCACGCCTCTAGCCATCACATCCTCCTACCCTTGCGGTACGAGTAGAGGCGCGGCCTCCAGCTCGGCAACCGCCAGCTTCTGGGTTGCAGCTGCCTGCGCAAATTTTGAGTGTTGCGCAGGCCGGTGCGCTTCACAGCCCTACCTTCCGCGCTTGCGAGCTCGGATGCGGCGGGCTCGACGGGTTTGTCTGAGGCGTTTTGCCACGGGACTTACCGCCGGCGACCTCTACGACCCCTTCGCCGTCCCCGGCGATCTTCCGTAAAGTCGTCCCAATGCACAGTCGGTCCCATGTGGCTCTCCTATCGATGATGTCGACGGCCACGGCGCGTCAGTCGAGCCATGGCGGCACCTTCGCACTTTCTCGCGCCCTGGATGGCGCGCCCGGCTAGACTGCCACTTCGTCAGGCGCCGAACAAGGTCCGCTCCTCGGCCGACAAGTGGATTCTCTCGATGGTGAAATCGGGCGAGTAGCTCTGCAGGTCGATCGCCGCCCAGATCCCGGCGCCAGAGATCGGCGAGGGGATGATCCCCGAGCTCGCGCCGGCCGCGAGTTCGAAGTCGATTCCCTGCACCCCGCCAGGCACGCCGCCGCCCCCGCTGGTGACCTGGCCGGTCATCTGCACCCCGCGGCCGTCGTTGTCGTCGAGCTCGCAGTAGATCCGCTTCGAGTTCTTGATCCCCAGCTGCGCCGCGTCCTTGCCGCGCAGCGACTTGGTCGACAGCCGCTTGACGAGCGTCGGGTCGGGCCGCGCGAACAGCTGGTAGAGGTTCGAGCCGTCGGTGCCGTAGGGGATCATCAGGCTGTCCTGCTCGTAAGAGCCGATGTTGGTGAGCTCGACCCCCTGGCTGGCGACCGACCAGAACTCATGCCCCTTGGTCGGATGCCACATCAGCTGCAGATTGCGCGTCACCCCCCACGGATCTTTGAACCGCCCGTTGAGCAGCAGGACGCGGAAGCCGAACATGGTGGCGGGCGCGAAGGTCGGCAGATAGGTCGAGGCGTCGAGGGTGTTCCAAAGGCCACTGACCTTGTCGCCGATCGGACGCCCTTCGCCGCCCTCCATCAGGAAGACCCCGGCGCCGTTGAAGGTCGCCATGTACCGGCCGATGCGGCCGATCGGGCGCGGGAATCGCTGGCCGACCTGGGGGTCGACGTTCGAATAGATGAAGTTAGTGGTGAACGGCGCTTCGACCGTGCCGCTGCCGACCAGCGACAGGTTCCAAATCATGTCGGTCGAAGAATCGCCGAAACAATAGAGAAACCCGCTCGACTGGCAGAGGTCCATGTACGAGTAGACCAGGCGATCGCCAAAATAGCCAAGACTGCCGCCGCCGTTGATGGTCGAAAAGTCGGCGCCGTTCGACGGGGCGCTGAACGAAATCACGTCCTTGCCGGCGACCCACAGCCGCGACTGGTAGACTTCCATCGCATAGATGCCGGGCAGACCGGACGGCATCGGCGGGATCGGAGCGGTCGGGTCCGACTCCTGCAAGTCGGTCAGCCAATCGGGCGCGGGATCGCCGGGCCGCGAAAGCGTCGTCCCGTCCCAGGCGTAGAGGCCAAGCGGGCTTCCGAACAGGACGCCGCCTTGCTGGCCCACGGTCGAGCCGATGAACGCCGGCCGCCAGACTTTCGCGTATCCCCAAAGGTTGGGGTAGTTGACGCCAGACCAGATCGGCCCGTTGGCGCGCAAGCCGGTGACTTGGCCGGTGTTGAGGTCGACCTCGTCGATCGTTCCGTCGTTGAGGAACATCCAGCCCATCGCGCCCGGCGGCGGCGCGCCGAATTGCGGGGTCTGGTTGCCGTAGAAGCCGAAAAACATCCGCAGGATCGGGACGCCAGGCGGCGCGGTGTAGATGACGGGACCGCGCCCCCAACAGGTCCGAAGGTTTCCCGGACCAATGGCGAAAAAATTCTCATTCCAGAACTCCTCCTCGTCGTCGATCGAGCCGCGCTTCGATTGCTGATTGAGCCCCTTCCACGCGTTCAGCGTGATGATGTCGGGAGGATTTCCGGATTGGATCGCCATTCAGATCAGCCCCAGCCACAGTCCGAGCTCCAAGGCCGCTTTCCAGGTCGGCTGCAGCCAGAACGGCGGATCACCGCTCCAGCGCCAGTCGCGCACCTCGTCGATCGCGGCCTCGAGCTCGAGCCTCACGCCGAGCGGAGTGTCGCTCCATAGGCGTTCTGCACCATCTGCGGACAAACGACCGAGGCGCACATCGGCAGGTCGCTGTTGAACAGTTCGGCCATGGCTTGGGCGTCCTCCTTCCGCTGTTGCTGGAGGAGGGCCAAACAAGCCGCCCAGTAACTCACCGCGTCGGTCCATGGGTAGGGGATCGGTTCGATGTCGCCGTCGGTGAGAAGAGGCTTCGGGATCAAGGTCAAGTCAACCTCGAACGGCGAGGCGATCGACGGGATCGGCGCGAGGTAGAGGGCGGCGCTCGCGCCCTCGCCATACTGGCTCCACCAGCCAGGCTGCGAGATGGTGCCGTAGAAGGTGCCGCCGTAGATCCTGAATCTGGCTTGAAAATCCGTCCAAACGATCCTTCGCCACATCGGTTTCCAGGTGCCTTTCTGGATCGACCAGATGCCGTCAGCGTCCTGCTCCCACTGGCCGCCGATGCCGATCGACAGCGACCTGCAGGCGAGGATCGACTGCGCTTGCGGCATCTGCTCTTGGACGAGCGCGGTCCACATGCTGAACGGATAGACCTCGCGCGACGGGATGGTCTGCGTCCCCGGCGGGACCATGCGCAGGCACCCGGAGACGGCGGCGATGCGGCGGCGCGAGCGGTTGATGTAGTTCGTCAACGTCGGGATGCGGAAGAACTGGCCTTCCGTGTCGTTCAGGTGGTTCTGAACCTCGGTGACGTATTGAGCGAGCATGAGGGCATCTTAACGCTTTCTGCGCGTCGTGCGCGTCGGCGCTCGAGAAGCGCGTCGTGCGGGCAGGGTCGCCTCCTCGTCGGCGGCGAGGAGCGCGGCGACGATGACGGTGATGGTGGCGGCCGGGCTCGTGCCCCCTGCGTTGGTTGCGGTCACGCCCAAGCTCGCCGTTCCGGCCGGGATGCCCGCCGCGCCCGCCGCCGTGACGGTCAGTGCGCCCGCGTTGCTGATCGCGTAATAACCGGCGGGGTTGCCGGTCGTGATGGCGAAAGCGGTCGGGCTGTTGCTGGCGACGACATTGCCGACGGGTTGATTGGCGGTGAGCGGCAGGGTGAGGTTGAAGGTCGCGGGGCTGACGACCGGCACGGCGGCGAGGACCGGCCCGACAGGCGGGGCGGCAGCGCTCGTCTCAACGCCATTGGTGTCCCTCGCCGTGACGATGCCGCCGATCGTCGCGCCCAGATCGTCGGCGACGAGGGTGTAGCCAGCGCCGGTCGCGCCTACGATCGGCGAACCGTTGCGCAGCCACACGCGGGCATAGGTGAACGGCGCGTTGCCGGTCCACGTCCCGGTGCTGAGGGCGAGCGACTGTCCGACGTGAATTGAGGTCAGCGGCGTGATGCCGGGCGGCACGGTGTTGACTGGCCCCTGATTCGGGTTCGGGTTCCACGGTAATTGCGGAATGGTGGGCACCGGCGAGGGGATGATCGCAGGCGGGTTTTGGCCAGGCGTCGAGGGCAGCGGCGGCGGGATCGCGCCGATTTTGGCGATGTTGGGGAACACGATCGGCGGCGACGGTGGGATTGTCGTGAACATCGGGAACAGGCTTGCCGGGACGGTCGCGCTGCCGGGCGGCACGAACACCGGTTGCGGAACGCCGGGGATCGAGGGCGGGACCGGCGCCGGGGCGACGGCCGGGCCGACCAGCGGGCCAACGGGGACCGGGACCGGCGCGGTGTTCGGCGAGACGGGTGGGAAAACCGGCGTGCCGGGCGGATTGCTGATCAGCGGCGGCGGCAGGATCGGCGCGCCGGTGATCGGGCCGGGCGCTGGCACGGTCGCGGAGCCGCTGCCGAACACGGGTTGCGGGATGCCCGCTATGCTCGGCGGGACCGGCGCGGGCTGGATTGGGGGCGTGCCGTTGCTCATACGCTGTACGCCTGCGTGATCTGGGCGAAGCCGCCGCCGGTGATGACGACGTTCTGGCCGTCGGCAATCACCAGTTGCCCGGTCGATCCGGGGGGAACGAGGGTCGAGAACGGGGCGGGGACGAACCGCCAGCCGAACCAATTGGGCGGGCGACGGCCGGGCGGTTGCAGCGGCGTATCGTTGAACTTCTGGAACGGCGGGCGCCACACGTTGCTCGGCGGGCAGGGCGGCGGCGGGCAGTCCGGCGGGATCTGCCCCGGAAGCATGCCAGTCCCCGGCGTTCGAGCCGGGTTGTGCGGCACCACCGGCGGGAAGAACATGACGACCTGGTTCGAGCCGGTGGAGACGATCCACGCGCCTTTAGGGATCACATATCCGTAGCTTGGGACGGTGACTTGGCGCGGCGCCCCGAACGGCGACAGCGAATCGCCGGGTGGTCCGGGAGGCCAGGCCGAGACGGGCAGCATCTCAGAACGGCGCTCCTCCCGTTATCCCCTGGATCTGGATGCCAGTGCTCGGCTTAGAGCAAACCAAATTGAGCGCAGTGAGCGATAGGCCCACGCTCGCAATCTGGCCTTGCGGGATCGTCGAATACCAGCCGGTCCATGCAAAATTTGCATCTTCGTGGATCACTAGAGTGATGTATTTACTGTTGAACCCGTAGGCGGTGCCCTGGGGGCAATTCAAATCAAAGAACAGGGGGGTATCGCCTAACAACAAGCCTCGGAAGCCGCTGTTGACCGGGTCATCCTTGCCCCACCTCGAGCTCGGGTCGTTGTTGTACCGCTCGACGGCCATGAAATCGGTCAACAAGGTCGTCCAGTCCTCGACGCTCATCACGACGAAGTCGAGCGCCTCGCCGCCGCTGTTCTTCACCGCCGCCAACATGTTGGGGATGAACGCGGCGCGGGTCAGGATGTCCCCGGCTCCGGTCGTCACCAGGGCTTGCCAGTCTGGATAAGTCGTCCGGCTTAAGCCGCCGAAGGTCGGCGCGGTGGCGGCGTTGCCGTAGGCGTCCTGCAGTGAGAACATTTGCAGAACATTGGCCACCGGCGGCCCGAACAAGGCCGAAGTGAGCGCCTGCAGGCTCGAGTTCTTCAGGTCGTTGAGCTTGAGCATAAGCCGCGACGCCACGGCGATCGCGTCCTGGGTCACCAGCTGCTCGAGGCCGAGCGAGCTCACCGGGGTGGCCAGACAACACATGTTAAATTCCGCATTGACCGTTGCGGCGACGTCCTGAGGCAGGTTGAACTGGCCGGCCGGCCCAATCCAGCTTGATTGGACATACTGCCCGGTCTGCACCGGCTGGGTGTACGGCGAGACGCCGCCGCTAGCGCGAATTGCATTCCGGAGAAGCAACGCTAAAAGCGGGTTCTGTTTGTAAATTAGGATGACGACCATCTGCGCAAAGACGCGCCTCACGGTCGCTTGCAACTCAAGGCCAATCGGCCCGCTTGGAATGATGCCGGCCCCTAGGATTGGCATGGGAGTTTACCTTCCTCTCGCGCTCTCCTGATCCTTGTGGATCGCGCCTAAAATCTCCTTTCGTCCCCACGCTTCTGGGTCTTTGGCGATGTCGGCAAAATTTGGCGCTTGTTCATGGTGCCAAAAGCCGGTGTCGTATGTCGGTTCCGACGTCTTTGGGTTCTTAGCTGCCCTGTAACGGGCCGCGACCTCGTAGTCGCCGACGCCCTTGTCTTGCATCCACCCCTCGAGGTCTTTCATTCCCTCCTCGGTGAATCCGTACTCGTCCTGGACCTGTTTGCGCTGGGTCCGCCACTTCTCATCCTCCTGCGCCCGGCGCGTGGAGGCCTCGGCGTCCGATCGCTGCTTGCGGTCGGCGTCGATCTGCGCCTGCACCCGGTCCTCGATATCGAGATCCGGGATCGCCAGATTGGGATACTTTTTCTTGATCAGGCGCTTGGCCTCTTTGGTCAGCGCCGGGTCGTTGTAGATCGATTCGACGAAGTCGGCGGTGATCCGCTTGTTCTGCAGGAAGGCAAATTCCTCGTCCGAAATCGTGCGCGGCATCTACGGCTCCAAAAAGTTGCCGCTGTTTAAGCCGCCCCACCACGGACGACTAGGGCAAAGGGACAAGTCCCACACCACGCGGCGCTCCCCTCTGGTATCCTCAGTTGTTGTTGGTCTTGCCAACGACGTTCGGTTGCAAGGGCACGCCGCCCTCGGGCTTCGGCACGACCTTCGGGATCGCGCCCCACTCGCTCACTTCCGACTGGGTGTCGACCTGCAGGATGGTGCGAGGCGGCGTCTCAGGCGGCGAGGTGATCGGCGGGTCGTAGCTTCGATTTTGCGCCATGTTTACCTCCTACCCAAAAGAGAAGTCCGAAACCAAGGATGAGCATCGCCCAGGTCGAAGGCTCGGGAACGCCGGTCGTCAACTGCACCGAGCCGCCGAACGACTGCCTCGGCGCCGTGAAGTCGATGGCGAATTGAGCCTCATCCGAGGTGAACGCGCCAGTCGCCGCCGAGACCGGTCCGAAGGAGCCGTCGAGCAGCGCGACGGGGAACGTGTGCGTGGCGAGCAACCCGCCATTGGCGAAGGTGCTTTCGGTCGTCGGGCCGGGATCGTTGGTCAGACCGTTGACGGTGAATGTCGAGAGCGTGTTCCCGGTCCCGAAGATGGCGCTTTGCAGGATGTCGACCGTCAGCGTGTGCGAGCCGGTAAAGCCGACCGCGGCCGTGGCGTCGAGCGTCACGCTCGACAGGTCCGCATTCGGCAGAATCGGCGAGCCTTGAGCGTTGATGGTGATGTTGGCGAAGTTCGCGTCGTTGGCGGTGAGGCTCGCCGCGCCCGTGGTGACGCCGCTGATGTTGTCGATCAGCGTCCCGTTGTCGAAGACTTCGATTTGCAGCGTCGCCGCCGCCGGCGTGGCGAGCGAGGCGAGGACGGCGGTGGCAAGCAATAATCTGTTCATAATCGGACCCCTCGTGTTTGGTGACGGGATCACGGTTATCACGACCCAGGCAGGGGCGTCGATGGCATCGGGGCCTGCGCCGGCCCTTGCGCGCCGTCGCCGCCGCCCTGCGCTCCACCGCCAGCGCCCATCGACTGCATGCGCGCCAGCATCATGTTCTTGATCGTCTGCTTTAGCTGATCCTGCCAGGCGGTCTTCTGCACCCCTGCGCCGGCCCCGAGCGCGCCGGTGCCGCCGAGGTGGCGCGACAGCCTGGTCGCGCTCTGCAGGGCGTCGCGGTGCAACGGCGAGCCAGGCGGCAGGCCGAGCGCGGCGTGCTGGATCATCTGGATCGCCTGGTTGAGGAGCGTCATCGAGTCGGCCATGTTGCCGGGGCCAGGCGCGGAGACTTGCGGGCCCATCTTGTTGCGGGCGAGGAAGGCGAGGGCGCCGCCAGGCTGGGGAGGACCGCCTGGCGCGCCGCCGCCGCCACCCGGTGGGCCGCCAGGGGGCGCGCCGCCCGGAGGTCCGCCTTGCCCCATCGAAGGGTCGTCGTCTGTTACGTCGCCGTTCGCCATCTGCTCTCACCCGGAGGGCCGCCCCGCTCCTTGGGGGCAATACTAGCGGGGCGGTCGTCCCCGTCGTTGTGGCCGCCCGAGGGGGTTCGGGCTGGGGACGCGCGGGAAAATAGCTCCTACTTGGCTTTCCGTCCACCGCCGCCGCCGGCGCCGCGCCGGCCGCCGACCGGGAAGCCCAGGACGCCCTTGACGAGCTCCTCGGTCTTCTCCTCCTTGGCCGCCTTCGCCTGGGCCTTCTGCCGCTCGCGCAACCGGGCGAGGAGGAGCTCGGCGCCGGGCGGGTGCAGCATGTGGATCAGGTCTTCGCTGTCGATCGCTCCTGCTCGAGCAAGCGCAATAGCGACCTGACGATTGTCCTCCGCAAACGCCGGGGAGGCAGAGTGGCTGTCGACTTGGACTTGGAAGCCGCTCGGGAGTTGCGAGAGGAGGAACTCGGTGCCCTGCTCCGTTTTGTAGACGAGCGCGTCCATGGCTTGCATGACGCGGAGGGCGAGGTAGCCGGTGTCGGCCAGCTGTCGCTCAATTCGAGAGGCCTGATCGATAAGGTGGGGTGACGAAGTTCTAACCAGGGTCTGAGCGTGGACTCCAGCGCGGACGCCGCTTTCGCCTTGTCCCGACATGATCGGGCTGAAGCCGCTAGCTTCATCAAACAATCCGAAAATAAACTCGAGCTCCTGGAGGTAATTCTCCGGCGGCGGCTCCAGTAGTTTTTGGGCCTTTGCATTGGGATTTGGGTCATTAATAAAACCTCCTTCATTGACAATTTTATAGTATTGCTCCTCGGTGATGGAGGTAAACCCTGAGAATACTTGCGGCGCATTAACATTTCTATCCCACATGACTTTGATGTCGCGCAGTCGCTTGTTGAGCAGATCCTGCAGCATCTGCACGTCGGCGATGATCGACCGGCCCCAGAAATAGCCAGGCGTTTGCTGGCCCTGAACCTTGACGAAGGCGTGCTTGCCGGGGACGCGCGACAAGTTGCGCCGCTGCTTTTCGCCCTCGAGGATGATGTCGGGGTAGATGCACTGGATCGTCGTCCAGTCGCCGTCGCGATCGCGATCGCGGATCCACACCTCGCAATGGCGCACCGTCGGCTGGAACCGCCGCTGTGGCCGCCAAGGGGTCGGCACCGGGAACACATTGACAATGCCGGCGGCCGAGGACGGGGCGTCGCCGACGTCGCCGAGCGGCTGCAAGCCCCCGACCACCATCTGGTGGAAATAGGTCTGGTCCTCCTCGTCCCGGACGGTCGGACGCGACTCGTCGATGCGCGCCATGAGCTCGTCCCGGTCGGGGTGCTCGGCCAGCATCGAGCGTAGCCGCGACATAGTCGGGAACGAGACGTGGCAGAACGCCTCCTGCTCGTCGAGGTTGAGAGTCGTCTCGTTGAGCACGCCGAAATTCTGGGGATGCACCGGAGCGGTCTTGAACGAGCCGCCGTCGCCGTCGGGAAGCACCTTGAGCAGCTGGCATCCGTTGACCAGGGCCCACACCACCGCCTCCGAGAACGTCACGTCCGCGTCGGTCTGGCGAAAGTCGGTCGACAGCTTCTCGCCGACCAGCTGCGCGCGGTCGAGGACGTCCTCTTCCTCGCCGGAATCGTAGACCAGCTGGAAGCGGACGTCCGTCGGCTGCATCAAAAAACCCGCCAACTTGTCCACGAATGGCTTGGTCTTGTTGAAGATCGCCGCCCGGTTGTCCATCGCCCCCATGTAGTAGTATTGGGCGGCGCGGCTGTAGACCATGCCCCGCTCGGACGCGCTGGCCATGCACTCGTCGATGATCTCTTTGATCCAGAGTTCGAGGAAGCCGGCCTTGTCGGGGATTCTGAGCATCTACCAGACCTTGATGGCTCTCCGTTTCGAAGCCGCGATCAGATCAGGCTGTTGGCCCGTGCTGAGCGCGGCCTGGAGAACGTCGAGCCCATTGCCTTGCGGGCCCTCGGAGTAGCGGTGCTGGCGGTGCTGGCGGCCGATGTCAATCGCTTGCTGCACGGTTTGCTGCGCCGCTTGCCAGGCCGCCGGCGGCAGGTTGGCCGATTGATCCTTGTAGCGGACCTTGGGTGTCCCCCCCTGGCGATTGTCGAACTTGGCGTTGGCGACATGGTAGTCGTTCGCCATGATGTCCTCGGCGATGCCGACCGCCTTACCGCGCAGCGAGCCGCCGATCGCCGGCGGCCTGAACACCTGATTGACCTCGCGCGCGTCGCAGGCCTCGCAGGAGGGCAAGGGCGCGTCCCACTGGTCGGCCGAGAGCACGACCTCCATCATGTGCCCGCACTCGCCGCACATGTACGATCGCGCGATCGGCATCAGTATCTCGTCGGTTCGTAGTGGCGCACGGCGCCGCAGCGGTCGCATTGCCAGCCGCGACAGATCACGCCGTCATGCCAGCCCGAGACGGGATGACCGCCGCACCAGCCCCAGCGGCATTTGAACCATTGAAGAAGCTGTCGGAGCGCCATCATGGCGTCCTCGCCAAGGTGACGGGGGCGTTGCGGCGGCTGCGATGGCTCATGGCGTGGTGCTTCCACGGATTGTTGCGTTTCCTGTTCGACAGGGCGCACGCGCAAGCCCGGCACATTCCCGTCTTGCCGGTCCCCTTCACTGGTTTGCTGCAGCGCGGGCAGGTCATACAAACCCCAGCAACCAGAGGATGAGGAACACGACGAGGATCACGCCGACGATCCCCAGCCCGCCGTTGCCGTAGCCATAGCCATACTGCCAATTCGGATTGAAGCGCGGCCCGGCCAAGCCCCCGAATAGGATCAGGATCAGGAGGATGACGACGACGATGCCGAGCGGACTGCGCATGTCAGTCTTTCCAGGTCGCTGCTTTCACGCTCCACATCTGAGCGCCCTGCGCCTCGGTGATGGCGATCGACCACAGCCGGTGCGCGCCGCTGCCGGCCATGAGCGATTGTCGCTTCATCTCGCAGAGGTCGATGATCTTCGCGTACTCGCGCTTGAGCTCGTCCACGATCGGATCGCCGCTCGGGTTGAAGGTCAGGCCGACGGCCTTCTCGCCGAAGGTCAGATTGTTCGCGGGCAAGCGTTTTGGTGGCGGCTGTTCGACGACTGGCGAATCGGTGGGCTCGGGATCGCCAGGCTCGGGCGGATCGGGATCGGGTTTCGGTTGCGGTGCTTTCGGCATTAAAACTTCTCCGCTCTGGCTCGCGCGCCCACCTTCGTGTTGATCCGACGGATGTGCTCCGAGAAGGCGAACGAGAGCACGGTGCCGGCGTTCTGGGGCGGCGGCTCGCCTTTGACCGAATCCCAGGTCAAGTTGCGCGCGATCAGGCCGGCGCGCCGCCACTCGGTCCAGGTATGATGGGCCAAGACCATCGCGCTGACTAGGTCGTCGTTCTCGCCGGTGTCAGGGCCGGCGCCGATCCAGCCCTCCTCCTCGACGATCGCCTGCATTTGCTGCACCAGTCGAATCGAGCGGAACTCCACCCGGCGCAGCATCAGCGAATCGCGGAGCTCCGAATAGACGTAGTGCTTGTTGTCCTGGTTGGTCTTCCACGCGATGACATTTCCGGCCCCGCCCAGCGTGTCGGCGCGGCGGTACAGGAACCAGCGCACCGCGCCGATCATGTTGAGGATCTGATCCGAGTCCTGCTCGGCCTGCAGGATCCCGCGCTCGGCCAATTGTCGCAGGTTGCGGACCTCGGGCAGGACCGCGGCGCCGACGCCGCTCACCTCGATGTTCGCCAGGTGATCGCGGTAAGCGCCGGCGAGGTGCGACAGCACCCACGCGAATTGATAGGTCAGCGGCTTGTTGGAGGCGAACTCCGCGACCTGGACGAGCCGATCGGCGTAGCAGCGCATGACCTGGATGGCGTGGTCGTTAGCGTCCCCCCCGCCGCCCCCCGATGGATCGCCGCCGATGACGTACACGCCCTTTTCCTCCGGGGGCTCCCACACCCGGAGCATCACGTCGTCGCGGTTCGTCGTCTGGACGATCCTGGAGCCCAGGAAGGCATCCTCGAAGATATACCGGTAGCCCTTGTAAGGCGGCCCCTCCGCTAGACTCTCGTGGATCTCCAACGTCCGACGGGCTGGGAAGAAAGACGAACCCGAGGCGACGAAGCACTGCCTCTCGGTCCATGGATAGTGGCGTTCCATGTATTCGGGGGCGCTGAACTCCGATTCCCGTCTCCACCATGCGACCTGCTCCGGGGTGACCGTCACCTTGTATTGCGCCCGGACCTGGCGCGCGAGTGTGAGCTCGTCGTCGGTGAGGTGTCCGTCCCAGTAGATCTTGTAGTCGGGGTCTTTCTTGTCGATCGCATAGGTCGGGTTGGCCCAGAACCCGATGAAGATGAACCGCATGTGGCGGTCCTTCTTCGCCTGTTGGCAGTGGTTGAACCACCAATTGTAGCCGTTGGCGATCGACTCCCAGATGTACAGCCGGGACGGATTGAGCCTGGCCAGCGAGGCCTTCAGGCTCTCGACGCCGGCGAGGCTTTTCCACTGCGCGCACTCCGTCATGTGCGCCATGTTGAGGGCGCGGGACGCGCCGAGGTCGGGGTTGGTCGCCGCCGCCATCAGGTCGATCACCGACCGATTCGCGAACACCATCGAGTTGCGGTTGTCTTTGATCAGCCGGTGCTCGGGCGATTTCCACTCAGGGGGAAGGGTTTCAAGCAAAGCTGCAAAAATGCGACGTAAACGCTCAAGGTTGTCGGTTCTGTCGGCAATAATGGCACCTTGCACTCCGGGGTTGGCCAGCGCCCAGAATAATTCGATCACGCTGCAGACGGTAGTGATCGCAACCTGGCGGCACTTGAGGACGACGAACTCATGCACGTCCTCCTCGAGCCCCTTCGCCACCGCATCGATGACCAGGCGCTGCGACATCCACGGGTCGACGTGGCATCTACCGCCTTCTTTGGTGTCGATTTCAACCGCCGACAGGAGGGCGTAGATGCCCTCGCGGATGCTAGGTCGTGCTGCCATGCGGCGCGTCCGTCGCCTCGGGGTGCGGCTCGGCGTCGTAGATCAGGTCGAACGCCTTCTCCATGATCTCGAGCCAACGCTGGCGATCAGCGACGGCGAAGTAGTCGCCGGGCGCCGGCAGATGCTCGAGCAGCGCATCGATGAGCGGGTCAAGCGCCATCCCGTTGTCTTCGGGCTCTATCTTCGCCTTTGGCATGTTCCCTCCTAGAGGGGTCCGAGGTCCACGATGACGATTTGCGAGCGGTCTAGCACAAGCACATTGCCGCCAGCGACCGTGTAAGGAATCGGCGCTCCCCCGGTGATGGCGAAGGCGTTCAACTGCACCGCGACATTGAGCGTCGTCACGCCAGCGGCGGGGGTGACGAAGAAATTGACGGAAAAACCGGCGCTAGGGTCGGTCACAGTGCCGCCGAAGCCAAAAATGCGCTGTTCGGGCGTGGGTGAGATGGGGACGCGAGCGCCAATTCCGGCGACGTTGTTGACGCCCTTGAGGTTGCAATTGACGCTGACCATCAGCATCGACGTGACGCCGGGGCGGGGCGGCAGGGTGCAGGGGATGTTGGCGATCTGCGTCCAATCGCCGTTGCCCGGAATGACAATATCGGCGGGGACGTTGTAGACGACCGGCTTGGCGCGGAGGCTGTCGACTTGCGTCAGTTGCAGATAGCGAGCGTCGCCTTGCGTCTGGTCGAGGATGGGTTGCGGGTTGGTGCCGTCGTTCGCCCTGACGACCAGCGGATAGTTACCGGTGCCTTTGGTGAACACAATTGCGTTGTCGGTTTCGCTCCACGCGAGGCTAGCGCCGCGCACATAGAGATTGAGTTTGGCCATGACGGGCGGGCCGGTTGTCCCAATCATGTTGATGTCGCCGGTCATGTTGCCGCCCGACAAGGGCAAGAAATCGCCCCCGCCGCCGCCTATGCGCTCGTAGCGGGTGTCCGCGTATCGGATGTTGAGTGCATCGGTCGCGTTGGCCGGGTCGCCCACCCCACTGAGAATTTGGCCCGCGAGATTGACGGGGACGAAAAACGCCGCGACGGTCGGCTGTATCTGCGACACGATCTGTCCGCTGACGGTCGTCACCAGAAGGCCGCCCGTGCCGCCGGTGCGATAAAGGCCGGTCGAGTTCTCGCCAATAGCAAGACCCGGATTGGTGGCGCTGCCGCCGTCGCGGGTGATGAGCGGCCCGATCATCTGGCCGCCCGCCTTGGCGAGGTAGTCGGTCAGGTCGGCGGCGGTTGCGTAGTTCCCGGCGGGCTGGAAGTTCGTGAGGACGTCGTCGAGCGAAAGCCAGGTGACAGCCGATCCGGCGCTCGCCCGCGCCCAGCCGTAGGTCGATCGGCGCGAGGTCGCCGCCGGCGCTTCCTCGACAACGGGTTGCCAGGTGTAGTTATACCTCCCATAGTAGTTATTATCGGCTGGCGCTTCGGGGATGTTGGCGAGCGGTTCCTGATAGCCGTCACCGTCGCGGCGTTGCCAGCGCCCGGCGAGGAACCCCTGCGTGATCGTGGCGTCGGTCGGCCACTTGGTTTGACCCGGCGTCGCGCGAGCCACCGCCACCTCGAGCTCGGCGATTCGACTGAGGGCGGCGGACAATTGTTGGGCGAGCGCGCGGACCTGCCTATCGCTACGGTTGTTCACAACCGTTCTCCCGTGCTAGACGCGAAAACGCCTCGCCCGTTGTCTCCGGACGAGGCGCCACGCTTAAGCGTGTTTGGCGACAGTCGCCACCGGGCGCGCTGGCTCGGTGGCGGTTTTTTTCAGCTGTGCAGCCAGATGCCTATCAGGCCGCCCACGAACAACACGCCCAACCATCGAAGATCTGATCGAGGCACGCCGACGTGCTCTGCGATCATCAGGAGCAGCGCCAAGACCAGCCCCGCACCCCACGCCTGGAGGTCGCTCACCTAAACCCCTCGATCCAACGCCGGATCGCCGCCGGGTCGCCCTGGTCGTAGTACATCATGCCCAGGCGCAGGAGGACGGGACTCGGGTTCGTCTGGGGATGCTTCTGCAGATCGCTGCCCATCGAGGCGATCGCGTTCACCATGTCGCCGGCGTCGAGGTACTCGAGCGCCCGCTGCTTGCACCAGGCCAGATGCTCCTCGCGCGTCCTCATTTGAACGTCACTCCCTTGCTGAACTGCCACTCGAAACACACGCTGTCGTCGTCGCGGCCGATGATGCGAACCATGCGGATCACGCCCATCTGCGCAGCCGGCCTGGTGGTGTAGCTGTGCGCCAGTTTCACAGCGTCTTCGGCCGACAGGTTTTCGCCGACTTTCTCGTGCCAATCGCCGGGCAGGTACTGCCAGACGTCGAAACGCTCTTCGCTCATCGCAGCGCCCCCGCGACTTTGGTGACCAGCGCGCGGCCCTTGTGCGTGAGCGCGTAGACCTTCTCACGTTGGTTGGTGACATTGGTGCGGCCCTCGACCAGGCCGAGGCCCGCGTGCTTGTTGCGGTCGACTTCGCCCAGGTCGAGCAGGTGGCGCGACATCGTCGTCGCCGAGATCCCGGCCCGCTTGGAATAGTCGTCGACCGTCAACCCTTCCTTCATGGCGACGGTGAACAGGCTCATGAGCTTGTTGACCGGCATCTCGCGCACCGGCTCGAGGGCGACGAGCAATTTGCGCCCGAAGTGCTCCAGTTCATTCAGATCCATCAGACTTTCTCCGTTTCGATGATGAGCTCCAGACGGTGGAGGAACGCCTCGAGGTAGCCGAACGCGAAGCGGTAGGCCTCGAGCTCGGTCGGATAGCTCGCGATGAACTTGCGATCGCGGACCAGGTAGACGCCCCACTTGTTGCGCGGGTGCGCCATCGGGCGAATCTCGATCAGCATCAGATTTCCTCGTCATCGGGGATGACGACAGGCGCCGGGAACAGCCGATCGCGCAGCGCCTTGGTGGCTTCGACTCGCTTCGCCAGCTTGCCGTTGTGCTGGTACGCTGTCTTCAGCATGAGCAGGCGCGTGTTCAGCGCCTGATAGACGATGAACGCCTCGCGGGTCTTCAGTCTCAATTTCATGGTTCTGTCTCCTATGCGCGTCAGGCGACGCCACACAGGTGTAGCATATATATAAGGTGTATGCAATTGCAGGACAGGTCTCGGAAAGGCTTAAATAAGCGTCGGCTGCCGCCAGACGTTTAAACGCGCA
>Ga0308309_10000316_pt1 | contig 32889 bp, 28 predicted proteins | sample HubBroMetageWFT5_FD_192491 | JGI IMG/M metagenome (GOLD analysis project Ga0308309, IMG submission 192491) | Warmed and freeze-thawed soil microbial communities from the Hubbard Brook experimental Forest, New Hampshire - Hubbard Brook CCASE Soil... | ecosystem: Environmental > Terrestrial >...
CCCTATTCAATGGGCCCAGGGAGTCTTCACGCTTCCTATCCGCGCCAGGCGCTCACCGGCGCCCGCAACGCGCGGGTCACCCTCGAGGCTGGTTTCACCACCGTGCGCAACGTCGGAGCCTCGGGCTATTCCGATCTCGCTCTGCGCGACGCCATCAACGCTGGCGACATACCAGGCCCGCGTATGCTCGCGTCCGGCCCGCCGCTGAGCATCACGGGCGGCCACGGCGATCAGAATTTTCTCGCGCCGCAATTCGCGTTCTCTGAAGACGGCGTCGCAGACGGCGCCGACGTCGTCCACAAGGTTCGTGAAAATATTAAGTACGGCGCCGACGTCATCAAATTTATGGCCACCGGCGGCGTCCTTTCTGAAGGTGACAATCCAGCGCTCGAGCAGTACAGCCCCGAGGAAATGAAGCTCATTGTGGACACGGCGCACGGCCTGGGCCGCAAAGTCGCCGCGCATGCCCATGGAGAACTCGGCATTCGCAATGCAGTCCTTGCCGGCGTGGATTCCATCGAGCACGGCAGCTACATCAACGACGATGACATTAAATTAATGAAGGAACGCGGAACGTATCTGGTTCCCACCGTCTACCTGCAGGACTGGCTCATGGAAAATCTCATGACTCTTGGTCTGACTCCGAGCATGATCGCGAAAGCGAAGGTCGTTCTCCCCATCGCGCAGAAAAACGAGTCGCACGCATTCACGTCCGGCGTAAAGATTGCTTTTGGAACGGACGCCGCCGTCTATCCCCACGGCCTCAACGCGCACGAGTTCGCGAAAATGGTCCAGATGGGGATGACCCCACTCGCCGCGATTCAGGCCGCCACCGTGAATGCCGCCGACCTGCTCGGCTGGTCCGATCGCGTTGGCACCCTCGAGCCAGGCAAGTTTGCCGACTTGATTGCCGTGGACGGCGACCCGCTCGCCGACGTGCGCGTGCTACAAAGCGTCCGCTTCGTGATGAAAGGCGGCGAGGTAATCAAGGGCCAGTAGCTTCAGAGGCTTACCAGATGCGCGGTTCGAACCTGCGTGGGACTGCTATGAACGCGAAAATTTTGACAAAAATGCTAGTTCTTCTGCTTTTTTAGGGCGGAGTTTTTCTCAACGAAATGAATCGTAATGTGGGCGGAGGAGTAGCTGTCGGCTGCCGGGGGATGATCCGTGAACTGTATCCGGATTTTCGCGTGCCCGTCTGGATCTTTCAGCAGCTCCCCTCCCTCCACTGTTCGAATTTGGCCGGCGTCGCTGACGCCCACTTCGTAGCTTTCCCCGGCGATTCCCTGAACTCCGAGGCTCAAAGTATCGCGTGAACTAGACCAGGCCTCCGAAACTATCCGCAAATTTCTGCTCGAACTCCCTATTTCCGGGGCGCGATACGGCGCAGACACCCCAAAATCGTTCTTCAGCCGGATGCGTACCGTATTTGTACCCTGCCTCAGCTTGCATTCAATAGAGACGTGCTGGTCTTCAGCGTTAGGAAGGATTTGGAACGCGATCGGTCGTCCATTAAGCTCCGCGCCGAGCACCTCGGCCCTCAGACTTATCGCCGGGCTAAACACAAACGAAAGCGAAGTGCCGCCTTGAACTGTCGCTTCGAGCGCGATGCCACCCGCGTCACGCCGGTAGGCCAGGTCCATGTTTTGCGATCCGGCCGCCAGATTGCGAATGGCGAACGCATTCCAATCGGCCGGGATGTGCGGCGAAAAGGAAACTTCGTTTCGATTTGCATCCACAACTAGCCCGAACATTCCGCGTAAAAGCGGGCTGATTACCATCGCGGCTGACCAGATTTGATCCGATGTGCTTCCGGCGAGCGCCGTGTAGTTGTCGCCAGACAACACTTCCGTGGTGTGACCAGGCGATCCGTCGAGCGCGAGCAGCGCGTTCGCTCGAAGATTCGAAAAAGCCGCAATCGGCCGGTGATAAAGATATTCACCTACCGAAGCCCAACCCGTGAACAACGGCCATACCGATCCATAGTGGTAACCCGAAGGCCCATAGTTTGGATCCTTCGATGAAATAATTCTCATCCCCCAATCCGTTTCATAATCTGCATTCGCCAGCAAGTCGATCGATTCTTCGGCTTTATCTTCATCAGCCAAACCAAACCACATCGGTACGGCGGCCATCGCCGTGAGTGGTCCCCACTGCTGTCCGCTCTGGGTAATTGAGAAAACGAAATCTTTTTTGTCGGCGGACCAGAAGGCGGAATTCAGCTTCTGTTTTTGCGCAGCCTGCAGCGCTGTGAGCTGCTTCGCAACATCGTCTTTGCCCAGCAACTGCGCGAGATGCGCCGCGGACTCCGCCGCCTCAATTCCCAGTCCCGCCTGATAAAACTCCACATCTGCCGGGTGCAGCGGGCCGCCTTCCACCCAACCGTGGCCGACGCCGCGGTTTTGCGCGAATCCATCTGCCGAGAAGGTGGAAGCCAGAAATTGATACGTCTTCCAAATTTGGCCCCAGTGCTCTTTCGCAAATTCAACGTCACCGCTCCGCGTCACATAATCATCCGCGGCTATCACGAATAGCGGTGTCGCATCCGCCGATGCGAATGCATACGGATATTCCTTGAACCACGGGACCACGTCCGCCGTCTGTACGATTTCGTGGGGAATTTTCCCGTCCGCACGTTGATACTTAAGCAGGAACTCCAGCGCCGTGCGCGTTGTGGAAAAATCGCCCTCGGAATTCAACGCCAGCGAAGTCCAAAGCGAATCGCGCCCAAAGAACCAGGCGAAGCCCGGACGCAATGCAGTGCCGGACGTTTGGTAGCCGGCGATCAAACCAGTGCCCAGGCTCGGATTCTCCACAAGTCCTTGTATTACGCTGATCCGCGACCAATCGTAGGCGCGCTGGAGTTCGCGGTCTGGCAACTCGAGCTGCACCGTACGTTTCAGGTAGGCGTCATAATAATTTTTCGCCTCGGTCACGAGCTCTGCACAGTGGCTCGAGAGATTTCGATATGTCCGCGTTGCATCGTCCAGTCCTTTTGTCGAGCCCGCAATGAAGATCGATTTGGATCCCCGACCCGCCGCGAAGGTGCCCAGATGAAACGAAGATTCCTTCTTCTCGGCGTAGTTTGAATCGTCGTCCAGCACCATGCCCGTCGCATCGGGTGATCCCACGAGGCCCGAGTAATGATTCAGGTCATCGACAATCGAAAATGCATGTAGCGTGTAGTCCCACGCCGCATAATTTCCGCCCAGCGCCGCGGGCCACATCAGTTGAAAATCACGCTCGAATACAGCTTGCACTTCCATCGGCTGCGACGTTGCCACGTCCACCGTGATGACGAGGCCCTGTTCGTGGATCGGCGCGAATAATGTTTCGCGAGCAGTGAATGTATCGCCGACGTACAGAATCGTGGTGGACTCGGGCCGCACCGTCACCGTACGCGCAAGCGCTGCGCCGGGCGTGACATAGCCGCCAGAAATAAATCGGAGCTGGAAATTATGGAAAATCTTCAGAGGATAGACCCAAGCCTCCAGCCGCCCCGACTCGTCTCCGAATAGCGCCGCGCGCTGGCCGAGAGCCGAAGCAAATTCCCACGGACGTACTGCCCTTGAAAGCTCCAGATCATTTGGCCCCGGACTCGCGAAGGCCGGCCGCCACGTGGACGTCGACAGCGCAATAATCACAAGGCTGCTGACGATTAGCGTCCACATTCGGGTTGAGTGGCGAAATTCGGTTTGGGGATTGTTAACCACAAAAGCCCTGAAGGAGTGCAATCCAAAGAACGAGGGCGATTTTCACACGTGATTCCAGGAAATTGCAATCGCTATTCGGCGCTGGTGATTCTTAAAGCCGCTTCCGCTGATAAAAATTCGCAACCTGCGACGTCGAACCGACAAAGAATCGATGGGAAATTTCGCTTTGCGGGATTTAGAGAGTGGCCACGGCGGAATCACAAGCAAAAAAGTGGTAGGCCCGTGCGGGCTCGAACCGCAGACCTCCACCGTGTCAAGGTGGCGCTCTAGCCAACTGAGCTACGGGCCTACTGACGCGGAATCAATCCGTTACGCAGTTTTGATTCTATCGCATTCCCGGCGTGGCGCACAATTTGGTTCGCCCTCACGTGAATTGATTTCGGAAGGCTCACAGAATTCGCTCAGCCGATAGGCCGCATCGCGCCATCCGCAAATTCCAATTCCAGCCGCAGCAGCCAATCAAAGTGGAGCTTCTCCGCCGCCAGCCATTTTTCCGCTTCGTCGCGGCCCGGCGCTTCCAACTCGACCAGCATTTTTCCTTCCTGCATGTTCACTTGAACCCGCCGCACCGTCACGTCTTTCGCGGCATGAAGTCTTCGCGCGAGTTCTTCGGCGCCCTGCCGCGTCAGGCAGGCCAGCGTGTGTTGCGAGATGTAGCGAGGCATTCAGGCTCCCGTTCCATTAGAATGGCGGCTGCTTCTGCCGCTCCATCGAATACATCGGCGCCGGAGAAAAAGCAAATGCCCGAAAGGCGCACCGCCCATCCGTTCTATACATATGATGCGATTCAGGCGCAGCCCGCGCTCATAGAAAAAATTCTCGCCAAGCGCGGCGCCATCGAACAAGCCGCCGACGCAATCGCCGCCAAGGACCGCATCACTTTCGTCGGCATCGGCACATCGCTCCACGCCGCGCAGATCGCCGAAAGTTGGATGCGCGAGTTCACAGCGGGACGCCTGCTCGTTCATTTCGAGCAGTCTATGGAGCTGGTCCATCACCCCATTGCGTTCGGCCCTCGCGACGCGGTCATCATCATTACTCACACCGGCACTTCGACGGCCTCCGTGCAGGCGTTGCAAGCCGCGCGTGCCGCCGGCGCGCTCACGGTGGCAATCGTGGGCGAAACAAGCGGAGAAGGAATCCGCGGCGCCGAATTTCAAATCGAGACCTGCGATCAGGAATCTTCTTTCGCGTACACCAAAAGCTACACGACCGCTCTCGCAGCAATCGCTCTGATGGTTCTCCGCATCGCGGATCGCCGCAAGTTCCTTGTTGCGCCAAACGCCGCAACGGAGCTCGGGAGTGTTCCAGTGCTGATGCGCCAGGCACTGCAACTCGAACCCCAGGTGCGGGCGCTCGCCAAAAGCATGGCCCCTCTTTCACGCATCGAACTTTTTGGCACCGGCGCCGGATGGGCCACGGCGCGCGAAGCTGCTCTCAAAATCAAGGAAAGCTGCTACATCGCCGCCGAAGGTTTTCAAACGGAGGAAATTCTCCACGGGCCATTTTCTGAAATTGATTCGCGCGCCGCTCTCGTCGGAATCCTCTCCAGCCGCCCCACCGATGATCGCGCCCGCCAGATTCTTCGCGCTGCCGGCGAACTCAAAATCCTGCGCACGGCGGTCACGCCGCCTTCCGCGAATCGCGATATTTCTGCGGAACATATTCTGGTGGTGCCCGAAGCGGGCGAATGGGTCGCCGCATTCGTGCATCTTATCCCGCTCCAGCTTCTTTCGTATTTCATAGCGCTCGAGCGCGGCCTTAATCCCGATACCGGCCGCCAGGACCAGGCCGCCCACGCCGCGGCCAGCAAGCATTACAAATATTGATTCGAGCCGTCAGGAGGCTGCGATGAAAAAATTCAATTTGATATTCGCACTGGCGGCGCTGCTTGCGGTCTCCTCCATTGTCGCCCTCATGATCGCCCACGCGGATGAGGGTGTGGGCACACTCGCTGGAACCGTCATGAACGCGCAAGGCAAGCCAGTCCCCGACGCCAGTGTGACGGTGCAGTCCGCCGACGGCAAAAGTCCCCACGCGACCAGAACCAACGCGCAGGGTCGGTTCTTCTTCCCCGAACTTCCTCATGGCCTATACGACGTCCGCGCCTCGCACAACGGCTGGTTGAGCGAATGGAAACACAACGTGAACGTCGAAACCGGCAAGCAAGTTGAAGTGGCGTTGAAATTAACGGTTCAAAACTTGCCATCGGAGTAGCGCGCCTGGCCTGTCCTTGCGAACAGGAGTCCCTAATCGAGTACACGCGGCCCAGACCTGCGAGGTTGCCGCGCCCGCGAGCGATAAAATCAGTCTTGTGGTACGACCCCGGGGATATAGAGGAGATGTTGTGATCAAACGGCCCGCATTACTTCTCGCGCTGTCCACACTGCTGATGATTTTTGCTTCCGCTGCCGCCGCTCAATTCGCTCATGGTTTGGGAACGGTCGCGGGAAGAGTGGTGGATGAGCACGGCAAGCCGGTCGAGAATGCCAGCGTGACGATCCAAACCTCCGATGGCCTGCACCCGCACGCCACGCACACGGACGCAAACGGTCATTTCGAATTTACGCGTTTCGATGCCGGCCAGTACGACGTACGCGCCTATGCCAAAGGCGTTTTCTCCGAGTGGACCAAGCGAGTGATTCTCCGTCCCAGCAAAACCACGGATTTGACGTTGCGCCTGCCTTCCACCAACACCCCGGCCGAAGTCGTGATCGTGCATTAGCGCAAATCCCACTCGCAAATCGTAACGTATCGCAGCACACCCATCGGGTCATTCGTAACGCAATGCGATCATCGGGTCCACACGCATCGCCCGCCGTGCCGGGATGTAGCAAGCCAGAATCGCGACGACGACGGACACTGTGGACACGACGATAATCGTCGGGGGATCATTGGCATCCACTCCGTAAAGCAATTGAGAGAAGCTCGACACGAGCCGCGCAAGAATCAACGCCACTGCAATTCCGATCGCAACCCCGCCAAGAGCCAGGCGAACTCCTTGACCGACGATCAACTTGAAAATGTTTGACCTCTCCGCGCCGAGCGCCATGCGGATGCCAATTTCAAATGTGCGCTGGCTGACCGAATACGCGATCACGCCGTAAACCCCGATCGCTGCAAGCGCCAGAGCAAGAAGCGCAAAAAGCCCGAGGAGTTGCATTCGAAAACGCTGGGGCGCCACGGAAGTAGCGAGCACGTCGTCCATGGCCTGGAGTTCCGAAACCGGCTGGTTTTTATCAATTCCGGCGACGGCTTGACGCACGCCGCTTGCAAGATTATGTGGATCGCCTTTGCTGCGAATCACAAACGTCATGTTGAACGACGGTTCCTGCACGAAAGGCACGTAGATTTCGGGCAGGAATTCCCGATCGAGAGAGCCATTTCTCACGTTCGAAACAACGCCTACGATCGTGAGCTGGGGCATGGTGGGGCCGATTTTGAATTGCTGACCGAGCGGATTGTGGTCCTTGAAAGCATGGCGCGCGAGCGATTCGCTGAGAATCGCAACCGCCTCCGCGTTCGCCGAATCGCGATCTTCAAAGGCGCGTCCCTTCAGTAACCGGATTCCGATGGTCTGGAAATAATCAAGGCTGATGCTGTCGACCAGGATCGGCGTGCCGGCACGGTAGGTAGTTCCGTCCGTGAGGTAGAGGCCCAGCGCGGCGTTGTTGAGTTCGCCCAACGGATACTGGCGAGTCGCGGCGACCTGCAAAACTCCAGGGAGCGCGCGGATTCGATCCGTCGCTTCGCTGAAAAAAACGGCATGTTGCTGCGAGCTATCGCCCAACGTCAAAGGGCGCTGAACCGTGGCCAGCAGAAGGTTTCCCGGCTCGAACCCGAGTTCAACCTGCGACAAGTGGAGGAAACTTCGCACCAGAAGCCCGGCACCACTCAGCAACACAAGTGACAGGCTGATTTCGCCGAGCACGAGGAAGCTGCGCAGCCGGGCGGATTTGTACTGCCTCGCGACTGGCCCGTTCTTCAGGGCCTCGTTCACATCCACGATCGAGGCCATCAGCGCCGGAGCCAAGCCGAACAACAGGACTGAAAAAATAGCCAGCGCTGCGACGAAAACGAAAGTTTTCCATTCAAGAGTCAGCGTGGAAGGAAGGCTCGGGGGGATCAGTTGCTTCAGAAGCTGCGTTCCCCACAATCCGGAGACGAGGCCGAGCGCGCCCCCAGTTGTAGCCAGGAGAAGACTCTCAATCAGCATTTGGCGAATAAGCCGCCTCCGCCCCGCGCCCAAAGCGGCGCGAATCGCGATTTCTCTGCTTCTGGAGGCGGACCTCGATAGCAACAAATTCGCAACGTTTGCACAGGCGATCAAGAGGACCAATCCGACCGCCCCCAGCAGAATCAGTAGCTGCGAACGCACGTCGTGGACGAGTACGTCGTGCAACGGGACAACATCCGCGCGAGCGCCCGCGCGGAACCGTGCAGCCTCCGGCGGGTATTGTTGGTCCATCTGGTGAATCAAAACCTGCAAGTTTGACTGCGCTTGCGCGATGGTCACGCCTGGCTTCAGGCGGGCAATCAGTGTGAGGAGCGTCCAGCGCGGCGAATGTGTCGAAAAAACTTCCGAATCAAGCGCGAAGGGGGTCCACACGTCAGCGCGGGGGTATCGAATGTTGGCCGGCATCACACCCACTACGGTATAGGCCGTGCCGTCGAGGTTGATCGTCCTTCCGACGATTTGTTCGTCAGCACCGAACCGTGTTCGCCACAAGGATTCGTTCAGCAGCGCCACATTGCTCTCAGCTTGTTTGCCTTCGGCGGGAAGAAAGCCGCGTCCAAGCAATGGCTGGACTCCCAGCATGGGAAAGTATCCCGTTGTGACGTTGGTAACGTTGACGCGATCGGGTTCGCCGACTCCCGTGAGGTGGCGCCGGAGCTCCCTCCCGATGCGCTGATCTGTTCGAAAACATCGTTGCCATCCCGAAAGGCAATGAAATCGGGACTCAGAACGGCAGCGGAATCGTGATTGAACGGAAAGCGTTCTGTGGCCCAGACGATGCTCTCTGCGTTTTTGTAAGGCAATGGACGCAAAAGAACAGTTTCGATCACACTGAAGATGGCGGTGTTGGCGCCGGTGCCGAGGGCGAGCGTAAGAACGGCGACAATCGTAAAGCCGGGAGATCGGCGCAGGATACTGGCGGCGTAGCGCACATCGGCCCACACGGATTCCAGCCAGAAGCCGCGCGTTTCCTCGCGGCAAGTTTCCTTCACGCCTTCTACCGCGCCTAATTGCAGCATCGCGCGGCGGCGCGCTTCTACATGAGGCATGCCCGCGGCCACATTCGCGGCGGTCTGCTGCTCGATGTGAAAACGAAGTTCTTCGCTGAGATCCTGCTCCCATTTGTTGCGCGAGAACCACCGCCGCCATTTTTTCATGGCATGAAACTCCTATGCGCGCTGCAGGATCAGCGCGACTGCGGCCGACATCGTCGCCCAATCCGCCATTTCCTTTTCGAGCTGCTCGCGCCCCGCCTTCGTCAGCGAGTAATATTTCGCGCGGCGATTATTTTCAGACGCGCCCCATTCGGCGCTGATTAGTCCTTTGCGCTCCAGGCGAAAGAGCGCCGGATACAGCGAGCCCTGCTGGATCTGCAAAACTTCCTTCGACACCTGCTGAATCCGCTGCGCGATCCCCCAGCCATGCATCGGCTCGGGCGCCAGCGTTTTCAGGACCAACAAATCCAGCGTACCTTGTAAGATTTCGACCGACGGGCTCATGTGGATCTCCCCTAGATGCTCTACAGGTGCAACCAGAATTTGCCATCACTCTTGTAGAATGTCAAGGGGAATGGCGAAAATGTTGCCCCTTCGCTGATTATTCGAGCGAATTTTCACGCGGAAATGGTGGTAATTGCCGTGCGTAACAGGGCGGGTTAATGCATCTGCCTTATTTTCTGCACTTTACAATCTGTAGTACTAATACTCTCGTCCCAAAATAATTATACCTTTCGAGCCATTGGTTCTTTTCTGACTATCCTCGATCATCACAATGCGGGTTGAGGGGGCTGCGATGCGGGGACGACGGTTCCGATAGGAGCCGGGGCACGCCACTCAACCCGTCCAAGCCCTCCTGTTAATTTAACCCTCCTGACCCCCTTAACAGGACGGGCCTACCCGCAGTAGACTCCCACGAATTGTTCCGCTCAATATTGCGACCCATTTTGGCTAAGCCCTTGCCCATCCATTAACGAGGCCGCGCAGCTTCTTCGCGCAAGTTCCCTGGAATCAATTGGCGTCCGGGGACAAGCCCCTCAAAGGAGAAATAAGGTTGCGGCGAGTGGCGGAAAAATCGGACAACCGCGGGCGAAGGATTCGGGCGCTATTTCTGGCAGCTTTTCTCGTGTGCGCACAATCAGTAAACGCCGCCGACCTCAAGCCTGAATCCATCGGAGCTTTCAACCGTTATGTGGAGCTTACGGAAGCGCAGATCGGTTCCGAACTCGCGCGTCGTGAACCATTTCTCTGGATCGAGAGTTTACCGGCGGATCGGAAAGTTGCGCTGGAGTCTCAATTGCGGAAGGGAGACTTCGTAATCGAGCAGTTGGAAACGCTCGATCACGGCAAACCAATTCCCATCCCCGGCGCGCTGATCCATCACTGGATCGGCACCGTGTTCATTCCAGGCGCCACACTCCCGCAGATACTCGCGTTCGAGGAAGACTACGATCACCACCAGCAATATTTCCGGCCAGATGTGATGCGTTCAAAAATCATCCGCCATGAAGGAAATGATTTCCTGATCGAGATGCGCTTCTCCAAGAAAAAGGTAATTACGTCCGTCCTGGACACTGAGCACGAAGTTCACTACCAGATAGTGGACCCGGAACACGCGTGGAGCCATTCTTACACCACGCGGATTCAGGAGGTGGAAGAGGCCGGAACGCCCAACGAGCGCCTGCAACCAGTGGGACACGACAGCGGATTTCTTTGGCGGATGAATACATACTGGCGCTTCGAAGAAAAGGAGGGAGGCACGTACGTCGAGTGCCAATCCATTTCGCTCACGCGGGATATTCCCGCGGGCCTCGGCTGGCTGGTGGGTCCGTTCGTCAATAGCATTCCGCGGGAGTCTCTCGCTTTCACGCTGACGACAACACGGCGGAGCGTCCTCGAGAGAATCCGCGCAAGCCGCGACTCGCGTTAAATCTCTAAAATTGCGTGGCGGCTAGAAAGATGTCTTGAAATCCGCTTGTCTGAAAGGGGACCAGATTGGTTGCACTGGAGAGAAACGCAATACTGTGCCCGTCACCGCTGATTGCAGAAACTACGCTGCTGCCGTTTGACGGAATAGGAGTGCTTCCGGCCGGCTGGCTCGCCAGAGTCGTGCTGGTGGTGCACGGGGTTGTTACCGTATCCACGTTCAAGCAGGTGTTGCGCACGAAAATGTTTTCGATGCCGTTGGACACGTTAGAGCCCAGGTTCGACGACAGCGAAGAAAACGCGATGAACTGGCCGGTGGCGCAGGTGGTGCCCCCTCCCGTACCGCATCTGCTGATGGTGGGATGCTCATTCAGGGCATTCGCGGGTGTGGTTCCATCCGGCGTAGAGACAAGAATTGTAGAGGGCGCCCCGCAGGTAAAGATCGTGTTGGCGCCCGTGCAAGTGTCGCGCACGTAGATCTCCTGGACGCCTCCGGACGCGACGCCGAGATTCATCGCAGTGGAGGCAAACGCCACGAACCGGCCGTCACTTGAAATCGCGGAGTCCAGGCTCTGGCCGCCGGCCGGCGTGGTGCCATCCGGCGTGGAGATGAGATTCGTGATGGGAGTGCAATCGTTCGTAGATAGGGAGATTGTGGTCACGCACGTGGAGCGGACAAATATTTCGTCTGCGCCGCTGGGGTTGGGAGCCGTAGCACCCAGATTTGTGGCCGAGGACGAAAACGAAACAAACAGCCCGTCGTTGGAAATCGATGGGGTGGTGCTTGGGCCATCCGCCTGCGTCGTGAAGGGGAGAGTCACGTCAGGGGTGGAAACCAGATACGTCGTGGGCACGCAAGCCGTCGTTGTGATCCCGCCGCAAGTGGAGCGAATGAAGACCTGGGGCGTGACGCCGTCAAAAGTGATGTTCGATACGAGATTCGTCGCCAGTGAGACGAATGCGACATAGCTCCCGTCCGGGCTGATCACGGGATTGTAACTGTCGCCGTTGCCCGGGCTGATGCCATCCGCGGCCGCGGAAACAAGCGTCGTCGCCGGAACGTTTCCGACAAAGCAAGTCGTCGTGCTGGTGCACACCGGAATCCAGTAAACCTGCCTTGTGCCATTGGGGACCGTTGTGGTCGTCACCAGATTGGTCGCCAGCGATGTGAATGCCGCGTGCGCGGCGCTGCTGTCGAGAGTTGGCTCCGAACTCGCCCCGTTTGACGTTCCGCCGGAGGAAGTCAGACTGATTATGCGAGTTGTGGGAGTGCAACTCGTGGTCAGATTCAGGCAAGTAGTGCGGAAGAAAATTTCGCTTGATGTGTTCGTCTCATCCACGATCAAGTTGTTCGAAAGTGATGCGAAAGCGACTTGCTGTCCGTTTGAACTGATGGCCGGCCCGGCTGTCAGCTCAGTAGGCACCGGTCCCGCGCAATTGGGACCACAAATACCTGCGTTAGCCACTACGCCATTTAGCCCGAGATCCACCAGGACGGGCAGCCCAACAGTCGTAGTAGGATTCACCGAAAGTGAAATGACATTCGAAGTGCCGCCGCCCGGTGCCGGATTGACCACGACGACCTGATCGATTCCCCCCGTTGAAAGATCAGCCGACGTGAGCTTTGTCGTCAACGAGGTGCTGCCGGCAAATACGGTTGTCCGCGCTACGCCATTAACTTCAATGAAAGAGTTCGGAACGAAGGATCTTCCTGAAACGGTGATCGTGGTGGGTGTGGCAGCCGTGGATGCTTGAAACGCAGCGGGCGCCGCGCCCGAAACGCTGGGCACTGGATTCGTGATCTGCAAGTAAAGCGGATTGGAGCTGCCTCCGCCCGGCGGGGGATTGATCACGACGATTGGCAAACTTCCGGAGGCGTTCACGTCGTCCGGATTGAGCGTAACCAACAGGGTTGTGGGGTCGATCACCGTCGTGGTGCGATTGCTGCCGTTGATGGCGACCGTCGAGAGCGTAACGAAATTCGTCCCAGTGATGGTGAGCTGTGAAACATTGCTGTCCGTGAGCACGCTCGAAGGACTCAAGGAAGTGATTTGCGGGATAGGACTCACAGTTGGGTTGATCGTAAAGGCGAGCGCGGGTTGCGCCACTCCGCCGCCGGGTTGAGGAGTAAATATCGTAACGGACACCAATCCTGGATTCTGAATCAGTGATGGCGAAATCAGGGCCGTCATGATGTTTTGCGTGTGGAAGATGGATTGCAACGGCAGACCATTCCACTCGATGATAGAGGCCGGCGTGAAATTGTATCCTGTTACAGTCAGCGTGAAGGGCGGCTGCCCCGCGGCTATATTATTGGGTGCGAGCGCCACGATCGAGGGCGCTGGATAGTTGATCGTTCCCTGGCAAGACGAAAACGTCACCACAGCCATTATCAGTAACCAAAAAGTGAGGCAAATTTTTCCCTGCAAGTTTCTCACTCCTGAGACTGTAGGACGACCCAGCCGGCATAAGCGCAATTGTAGAGAATACTAAAGATGATGCCGCAGGGCAACGGGATGCCTGAAGGCATTCGAGGTCCAGCGGGAGCTCGGCAGGCCTCGAATGCTGGTGGATCTCGACAAACAACAGCGATGTGCCGATTTCGGACTCGTCTATTTCAGATAGGTCCGCACAATTTCGATTAGATCATCTGCGGCTTCTTCCGAGGAGCGCGAATTGCGGGGCATGTGGTTCAAAATGTGGTCTTCCATCAGCTCGGCCATCAGGCTGTTGATCGCGCCCCGCGCGGCGGCTAGCCGTTGGAGCACATCGGCGCATGTGGCGTTTTCGTTCAACGCACGCTCGACGGCTTCGAGCTGCCCCACCACTTTCTTGGTGCGATTCAAAAGATCGAGTTTTTCGCGACTGGTTTGCGACATTGCGCTTGACTACCCTAGGGGGGTATGGTATCAAACTCTCCGGTTCATTCGCAACCGCCCGTGCGGGGTGCTCGCCATCGGATGGCCCGGCACCAATTTTCCCGGGCAGCCACCGCTGCATGGAACCATTTGAGGGGCGAGCATAGCACAAGGTGCGGCGGACCTCACCTCCGCCCGGTCTCGCGGATTCGTCGCTTCGGCTTGCCGGTTTTCACAGTCTATTAACTTTCGTTTGGAGCACGAGATGGTTTACTTGCGCCTCGCCAAAGTGACGCCAAATAGCCACTCGCTACGCGAAACAGATCGCCGGGTGTCCTTGCGACCCGGTTTGCTGCTTCTTTGCCTTCTGTTCGCGCTTTTCAAGGCGCCAGGATTCGCACTCGGGCAGGATATGCAGCCAAAGCCCGCGATGCCTCAAAACACTCAATCCGATCAAGCGAAACCCTCCGAGCCGGCTTCCGATGCCCCCGCCGCCGATTCGTCCGAAAGCGACACACTGACTCTTTTTCCACATTCAGATTCCAGCCGCTACTGGATTTCCGGACAAGCCAACGTGATCTTCCAGTGGCATCCGACGTTCCACTCGCCTTATAGCGGCAAGAACAGCTTGAAAGCCGCCGCAGAGAACGACACCTCAAAGGTCTACACGCTCTTTCTCGGATACGAACTCAGCCACACGACCGAAGTATTTCTCGACGTCGAAAGCGCGGGCGGCCATGGAATCGGCGCGGCCTTCGGACTCGCAGGATTCACCAACCTGGACGTGGTGCGCAACCCGACTCTGGGCGAAATCCCCTATCTGGCGCGGGTGATGATCCGGCAGATCATCCCGCTGACGAGCGAACGCGAAGATGCGGATCGTGACCAGTTTCATCTGGCACGCTCGCTGCCGGCGCGCCGGATCGAATTCCGCGGAGGAAAATTTGGGATGGCCGATTTCTTCGACCTGAATTCATTCGGGTCAGACAGCCACCTCCAATTCCTCAATTGGACCGTGGACAACAACGGTGCATACGACTATGCCGCGAATACTCGTGGATATACCGACGGCATAATCCTCGAATACGACGACCATTGGTTTACCGCGCGGTTCGGCGAAGTCCTGATGCCCAAAGTAGCCAACGGCATCCATCTCGATGCGGACATCGCGCGCGCACGCGCGGAAAATCTCGAACTCGAATTCCGCGGCGCCCCGCTTGCCGGCCAGGCGGGAGTGGTGCGCGTGCTGAGTTATTTAAATCACGCAGATATGGGAAATTATCGCGAGGCCATCGAAAATTATTACGCGGACGAGTCTTCGACGCCGGACATCATCTCTACACGCCGCCAGGGCCGCCACAAATTCGGCTTCGGCCTGAACTTCGAACAGAACTTAACTCCTCAGATCAGCTTGTTCGGGCGCGTGGGCTGGAGCGACGGCCGCAACGAATCCTTCGCTTATACCGAGGACGACCGCACTCTTGAACTCGGCGCTTTCACGAAAGGCGACCGGTGGCATCGCCGCAACGATCGCGCGGGCGTGGCCTTCGTCGCCAATGCGATTGTCGCCGCTCATCAGGAGTATCTGGCACTCGGAGGCATTGGCTTCCTGCTGGGCGACGGCGCCTTAACCTACGGCCCGGAAAAGATCTTCGAAGGCTTTTATACCGCGCATGTTTGGCGCGGTTTTTTCGCTTCCTTTGATATTCAGCACATTAACAACCCGGGCTACAATCAGGCCCGCGGCCCCGTCACCGTTCCCGGCCTCCGCTTCCACGTTGATTTCTAGTAAGGTCTGCCACGCGCTGAGCAAAATTCAGAAAAGCTGGATGTCGGTCCAAGCTGTGGGGCTACAATACCAGCCGCAACCGGGGCGAATTCACAGGAGGAATCAATGTCACGCAGAACATCTCGCATTTCCTACATGCTGAACATGGGAAGAGCTTTCGTTTTGGCGATGATCGTCGCCGGCGGCGCCGTTGCGATCCCTGCCGTCGCGCAGGAAAAATCGCAAGCCGCAGATCCGCCAAGGCCTTCGAAAACGCAGCCCGCCCAGGAACTTCCGGCATCGCCCCCGGCAAAGCCTGCCGATGTGTCCTCCATAGACGCGATCATGGCGGCCACCTACGACGTAATTTCCGGCCCTGCGGGGCAAAAACGCGATTGGGACCGCTTCCGCTCCCTTTTCCTGCCTGGAGCGAGGCTGATCGCCGCAGGCCCCGGGAAAACAGGCGAAATCGGCGCGCGCGTCTTCACACCGGATGAATACGCCAAGCTGGCCGATCCTTATTTTCAAAAGAACGGGTTCACAGAAGGTGAGATTTCGCGCCACACTGATCGCTACGGGCACATTGTCCAGATCTTCAGCACCTACGCCTCGCGCCACGACGCAAAGGACGCGGTGCCCTTCGCGCGAGGCATCAACAGCTTTCAGCTTATGTTTGACGGGACCCGCTGGTGGGTCGTAACCATATATTGGGAGGAGGAAACGGTGGCCAACCCCGTGCCCAAGGAGTTTCTGCCCGCGGCGAATTGAGGAGAGGGCCTATTTTGGCTTTTCCGCGCCAGGAAACGGCGGGGCCGGGTTCGCGGCCCCCGCCGAAATCAGAATTGAGGGTGGCTGCGGTTTCAGGGCTTCCATCACCTCAAGCGGAAGCTTGTCGGCTCGTGACATCAGCGCGGCCAATTGCCACATCTCACCTTCGCTCAGCGCTGCCTTAAAGCTGGGCATGCCGGTCAGCCGGATTCCGTTCTTTACTTTCCAATAGGTTATCCCCGCGGGGTCGTCGGTCACCGTGTCTTCCTGCGTGAAAAGCTGGGGCGCGCGCGGGAACATGCCTTTCGATGCGGCTGAGGCAGGCTGATTCGGCAGACCATGGCAAAAGGCGCAATTTTTCTGGTACAGAGTCGCACCGGCGACAAGATCAGCCGTGGGAAGATGCGAGACATCCTTTGTTGGGGCTTCTCGGTCCATTCGGGAGTGAAGTCCCATCCGGGCGAGTGTGCGCTCGAAAAGTAACGGAGGGTCGGTGGCCGCGACGGGCATGAAGTTGCTTCGCAGATAAAGCACGCCGAAGATCGGAATGGCGATCAAAGTAACCAGGATTCCTGCAAGAAACGCTTTCACGGGAGGACCTCCTCTTCGCGCGCTCCCAGCTGGGCTCTGAAAGCGATATGAAATATCAGTTGGTATGAATAGCACAGCAAGTTGCGGGTTGCCATGCCGATTTTCGCCCGCGGCGAGCCTTCACGCGATGAAATGGTGCTTGCGAGTCGGGCGGCGATGCGCGAAGAATACGGCGCGGCTCCGGGGAGGGTTTGCTCATGTTCGAGAAAGATCTGCTGAAAGGCCGGACGATTCTGATCACAGGCGGCGGAACCGGGCTGGGGCGTTCCATGGCTCTGCGATTCGCGGAGCTCGGCGCGAATCTCTTTCTGGTGGCGCGGCGTGGCGAGCCATTGAAAGAAACTGCCGACGCCATTCGCGCGACGGGCTCACGGGCGGCCTACGCTTCTGCTGACGTTCGCGATTTCGAAGCCGTCGAAAAAGTGATTGCCGCGGCGGAGGCGGAATTCGGCCGGGTGGACACGCTTGTGAATAATGCCGCCGGAAATTTCATCGCCCGCACCGAAAAACTCACTCCGAATGCTTTTAACGCAGTTACGGGAATCGTCCTGCTGGGGACTTTCCACTGCACGCTCGCGCTTGGCCGCAAGTGGATCGCGGCAAAGCAGCCCGGAAATATTTTGAACATTGTCACCACATACGCAGCGGTGAATAGCGGCTCGGGTTTCGTAGTGCCGTCGGCATGCGCGAAGGCGGGCGTGCTGGCGATGACGCGATCGCTTGCCGTCGAATGGGCGCGTTACGCAATTCGATTGAACGCCATCGCGCCGGGGCCGTTTCCCACCGAGGGCGCGTGGTCGCGTTTGTTGCCCTCAAAAGAGCTCGAAGAGCGCGCGCGAACGTATCATCCGATGAAGCGTTTCGGGCGGCACGATGAGCTCGCAAATCTCGCGGCTTATTTGCTGAGCGATCAATCCGGCTACATCAACGGCGAATGCGTAGTGATTGACGGCGGTCTGTGGCTTCGCGGCGCGGGAGAGTTCAACGACTTCGTGGATCTGCCGGACGCGGCGTGGGACATGCTCGAAGGGTCGCGAAAGAAATAGCGCGTGCCTTTGCACAAAATTTTTTCTGCTATTCGCGAAAATAAATAATGTCGACGCGCCGACAGACAATTTATTCCACATCCGCCATCGCAAGAATTTCCGCGAGCCATTCGCAAACATTATTTCCACATTCGCGCCATGGGAAAATATTTCGCGTTCGTTGCGCTCTTCGATTTTTTCCGGCGCGCACGCAATGCGCACATCGCGAACGTCGCGTTTTCGAAAAGTTCGCGCAATCATTCCATGTGCCCGGGATATCCCGCATCCCCTCGATGCTCGATGATTTCAAACTGCGCTGCCATGTGCTGTATTTTTATGCCCTTACGCGAACGAACCTTCCTCGTATTACGAAACTTGATCGATCATGTGTTTGACATACGATAGGCTCATCGATACAATGGGCCGAGGTTTTCTTCCCATGGAGAAAGCTCGCGTCAAAGTTTCACCCAAATTCCAGATTGTGATTCCCAAGGCCATCCGCAGGGAACTCAAGATCGAGCCCGGCCAGGATCTTCTTATGTACACCCTCGACGGGACCGTGCATCTGCTGCCACACCGCCCGATCAAAGAGCTCCGCGGCATGGCCAAGGGAATGAGATGGAAAGACGAGTATCGTGACCACGCGGACCGCATCTGACCTCTATCTGATTGATTCTTCCGCCTGGCTCGAATACCTCACTGAGGATTCAAAGGCTGCGGCATTCGGCCATTACCTCGAGGCGGAAGCCTCCGTGGTTGTCCCGACAGTGGTGATCTACGAAGTTTATAAGCAGCTTGCACGGCAGAGGGGCAAGGCGCTCGCTGACCGGTTTTTGTCCCAGGCGCTCCATTGCCGCGTGGTCCCGCTCGATGAAATGATTGCCCTCGCGGCGGCAAATGCCAGCACGGACCACCGGTTAAATATGGCTGACGCCATCATTTATGCCACGGCCCGATCCTGCCAGGCGCAGCTCGTCACGGCGAACACTCGTTTTCGCGGCCTGCCCGGCGTGATCATTCCCTGATTCTCGCGTCATATAGATTTCTCCCTGGCTTGCTGGCGATCAGAAGCCTATCTCCCCGGTGCCGCAACCTTTCCATCCGCCCGAATTGGCTGTACACTCCCTGCACACGAATCCGAACCGCCAACACCTCAGGAGGCGGCCATGTATGCACGCGTCGCGCAGTATCGCGTCAAATCCGGCTTATACGACGATTTTGTTGATGCGTTGGAAGCCGCCGTCCCCCTGATGCGCCAGCAAAAGGGCTTTCGCGCGTTGCTTGTGCTGCGCGTGGAAGGAACGAATCCTCCCGACGTGCGCGTGATGACCATCTGGGAATCGCAGATCGCGCTTCAGCAAAGCGAGAACAACTTGTATTTTTACCAGGCCGTCTCGAAAGCCCTCGTTATGTCAGAGGGTTTTCCTGTGATTCGCGAGGAGGAAGTCATCTTGAGCGATTTCCCCACGGGATCGACCGCCGCGGCTCCCGCTTAACCTTTATTCAATCCGCTTGATAGGAATTTCCCTTCCGCTGGTGTGCAGAGTCATGGAAGTCACGCGGCCCTGGGCGTCGAGCTCGAAGGTGAATTCGTCGTCCGCCATCTTCGAGAAGAATTCGCGATCGCTTTCGGGAAACAAATCCTGCTTCGGCTCGTCGTTTTCCTGCACGGAGAGATGGTCCCCTTCCCGCCGGACGACCAGAATCAAGTTTGGGGGAATTCCGTAGCGGCCCACATATTTTTCCAGCAGCTCAGGAGTAACGCTCGCCAATTTGTGCTCCTTCAACGGCACGCGAGGCGGCAGTTCGCTGTAGGGTGTGTAACCCTCCCATTCGATCGGCGTAAACGTGTCGCGCAATAGAGTTTCCAGAAGCTCCTTGAAGATGCCCTCACCATTCGAGCTGTTCGTCATGATCAGGATGCCGGATTTCGGTTTGTCGAAAACCGCCGTGTAATTCCGCCAACCCTCGTCGTGGCCTTCTTTAAAAAACACTTCGCTCGAGGGAGTCCAGTACAATCCCCAACCGAGGCCGTAGCTCAGGCGGATGGCGTCGTTTTCATGCGACTCAATATTTTCCATTGTAGGGAACTCGTGCTCGGCTGTGATTCGTATCTGTGGGGTGAACATCTGCTCGCGGGTTTCCTTCTTTAGTCTTTCCCCGTTCATCACCGCTACTAGAAATCGCGCAAAATCGTGCGGCGTGGTCTGCATGGATCCCGCCGCATTGGCGGTCTTCCGGCGTTCCGGGCCAAGTGAACGCCCGTACTCGTCGTAACCGTTCGCGAAGTCCGTCTCGAAGCGGTCCTGCCAGATCATGCTGGTGCGCTCCATGCCAAATGGAACGAAAATGCGCTGCCGCATCGAATCCTCCAGCGGCTTTTTTGTGACCCCTTCCACAACCATTTGCAGGAGATTGATTCCTTCGCCGGAGTAGCCGAAGCGCGAACCAGGCTCAAAATTGATGTTCAATTTGCCATCCGGATTGATCCAGCGGAAGTTCGGAAAGCCGCTTGTGTGGCTCAGCAGCATTCTTGCGGTGATCTTCTTGTAGTTCGCGTCGGCGCTCAGATCCTTATAATTCGGGTAGTCAGGCAGCGGCTTGGGCAAATATTGGTAAACCGGCTTATCGAGGTCAATGATTCCTTCCTCTACAAGCTGCATCACCATATACGCGAAGGTGGACTTCGTGAACGAAGCCGCCGTCATCACGGAATCTTCGGTAAGGGGAAGCTGCTTTTCCGTGTCGCGCAACCCGTAAGTCTTTTCGTAAGCGATCTTTCCGTCGTTAAATATCGCGATGGCCACGCCGGTAACTTCCGCCGCCTTCATCAGTCTCGTAACCGTGTCATCCAGTTCAGCTGGCGTGATGATGCTGCCGTCAAGCCGATGAATCGCCGTTTGCTGACCCGTCGCCAGGCCGAGACCCATGGACGCCAAGGCCACGCCCGAAGCAAGTACCCAAGCCAGCTTTCTCATTTGCGTTCCCTCTCACGAGCTAGTACGCAAATCAAGGCGCAATAGGTTCAATACTTTGCGGCGCATTTTGCCCCTCATGTCGCTCGGGGCTAGGCTTGGTCATCTACCCGCTGCTCACCTGAAGCGGTTGAACACATTCAACGTAATCTGGTCGATCGCTGTCCACGCAGAGGCCCCGTTCAGCCCCAGCGGCCAACTCGTCGTCGCGGCCGTGAAGACTTGCCCTTTTCCGCTCTGGAAAATCCCCATCATCGCCGTCCACAAGTCCAGGTCTATCTCCGTCACCGATTTGACGGTCTTTATTCCCGGGACGTACGCTAATTTCACGAAATTTTCCGGCGATTGCGGAACGCAATATCCGAGCGGGGGCGGCGGAATTTCCCCGGGCAGTAACCGTGGCTGATATAGGTCCACTTCCAGGCCAACCACCGATGTGGGAACTCTATTGGGACCGGCGTAGACGCCAAAGCGCGAGTTATCGTCAAACTCCAGGGTCTCGAAAACCCAGTGGTCCGCTTGCAGCACGTGATAGAGATCCGAGTAAGGAATTCCACCCGGGTTGTACCAACTCACGCCGGTCAATGTCGTTTCCGCACGGCACGCGGGTATGTCGTACCAATTCACGGTCGCCAGACTCGGATTGTCTGGAATGATCGGGTCGAATCGCTTGTCCTTGTAGCAAACCTGCCTGATTGGAGCTCCGGTCGAGGGGTCTTGATCAAATCTGATTTGCCACCAGCAAACATTGGCGCTGAAAAATGCCGCGTTTCCCCCGTCGGCCACGAAGCCCTCCACGGCATCGCGCATTTCCTTCGACCAGTACTCGTCGTGCCCCACACTCACGAACATATGATAGTTGCTCAAAAGGCCCGCGGGGACAGTTGGAACCGGGGTCGACTGGTCAATGTGAATATCCGTCCCCGTGCAAATCTCCACTTCGATTCCCATCCGGTCCAGCCATTGGATGAGCGGCGTTTCCCACATCTGCCACTGCGGAAAACCGAACACGTCAATGTAGGGCCTGTTCCGCGACACTCGAAACGACCTCATTGTCTGATGATTGTCTACCTGTGCGCTCGTGGAGCCCGTGTTCCACACCCCCCCGCCTCGGGACCAGAAACCGTATAGGCTCCTGCCTCCCCAAAAATTGTAGGATTCATATGTGCAGTCCGGAATTACGACTAAAATCTTCGATTGGCTCCCCGGATTTTTCGTCCGCACCACAAACGGAATGTCATACGGCGGATAGTTTGTTCCGGTCTCCACAAGCGCTCGACTCGCTTCGAGGAGTCGTCTCCTCCACCCGCATTGTCACCCATCGTGGGCCATTCGATGCGTGCCAGATACAACCCGCTCGGCCAGTTCTCCGGTATCTGGAATTCCGCCGCCGCCGGCCACGACGGCCCGTCCCGGTAATCCTGCCGGCCTATCGGAAATGGAGTTGGGATCGGCAGCACGTCGTCGATCGTCGCCATCAAATTCTGCGTCACCGCCTGCAGGTAAATCTTTATCCGATACGCACCCACGCGGCTGTTCACGAAAAATTGAATCGTGCCGCCCTGTACCACGCTCGACGGATTCGCATACCCTTCGTAACTCCGGCAAACAATCATTTTGTCGGCTTCGTGAAAACAAAACTGAGCCGTTCCATCTGTCCGGTCATAAAACAAAAGATCACTGAATCCATTTTGGAATTTGTAATCCTCAGTATCCGAGCCCCAGAAATCTCCCGCGACAATGATGTCCAGCGTCGTCGGCAAAGTTGTGTACTGCTCTTCCCCTTGAAAATTGATTCCCGCCGGCGGCCCGGAGTCCCCAATATCGTAAAACACGAAACTTCCCGTTCCCGTCGGCCGGTCGTACAAGAGCACAGTCGTGTGCTCCGTCCCGAAATTTCCGGCGATCACGTCGGTCGCCGCCGGCATGGTCGTTTGCGACGAGGCCGCGAAGGCGAAAGTGTGATTCCCATCGGAATCCTCCACGATTTGCCACACCTCCGCATATTGGTTCACGCCGTCGTAGAAAAATACTTCTGCCGTCGAGAAAAAATCGCCGGCCACGTGCGTCCAGGCCGTCGGCGGTGCGCCTGCGTTGGGAACCGCCGGAATTGACGTAAACTTGCCGTTCCCGTTGCACGGTTGGACCTCGATCTGCCCTAGCGCCTGAGCGTATAAAACCAATCCCGAGAAATCCGACCCGATGCTTCGTACGGTCGCGATATGCGTCCACGTCGTGGGCCAGTTGTATTCCCACATCTTCTGAAGCCCGCCCTCACCGTCCGTTTGGTACACCTGCGCGATTCCCGTCACCTGGTCGTAGAACAGCAAATCGGTATACAAACCGTAATGAAAACGTCCTCTCACAATGTGCGTCCAACCCGGTCGCCAACCGGGCAGGCTCCCAAACCGCAGAATTCCGCCCTGGCCATCCGAGCTGCAGAACTCGATATCGCCGCTGTTGCTGTCGTAGAGCAGAAGTCCGTCATACGGATTGGCAGGACCGGAAAATTTCCCGGGCACGATATGCGTCCACGTTTTTCGCCAATTTGTGAAGAAACTCAGCGATCCGAAGTTTGCCGGAAATGGGGGTTGGGGATGGCCGGGAGGGGCGTCAACTCCCGAGACTGCGCCGCTTGAGATAGTCGATCGGGGCATGAGCGTCCTCCCAACTGGAATTGACCAATCCTAAAATTGCGCGGGAGTATATCATGAAGTTTTTGCAGGCCGATGGCACACGGTCGGCTTGCTCGGCGACGGCGCCCCTTCGTTTAGAGATTGCGACATTTCTTGACCCCGCCTGCGCGCGCCAGTAGTCTAGATGTTTCCACAAGGACTTCCGGGCTCACATGGACAACATTCAAATAACGCTGCCGGACGGCTCGACTCGCGACGTGCCCAGCGGCACCACCGCCGCACAGGTGGCAGCGCAAATCGGGCCGCGCCTGGCGAAGGACGCTCTCGTCGCGCGCGTCGATGGCGAGCTCGTTGATCTTTCGAAGCCGCTCGACCACAGCGTGAAGCTTTCGATCCTCACCGCGAAGGATCCTGACGCCGTCCAGGTGTTCCGCCACTCGGCCGCGCACTTGCTTGCCGCCGCCGTGCTCGAACTCTACCCCAACGTAAAACTCGGCATCGGCCCGCCTATTGAAAACGGCTTCTTCTACGAATTCGTGCGCCCGGAGCCGTTCACTCCCGAGGATCTGGCAAAGATCGAAGCGAAAATGCACGAACTCGCGGCGAAAGATGTCCCCAACGAGCGCAAATTCCTCCCCAAGCCCGAAGCCCTGGAGCTTTACCGCAAGAGCAATCAGGAATTCAAATGTGAGCTGATCGAGGAAAAGGCCATCGAGCCGATGGTTTCGTTCTACACCACCGGTAAATTTATGGATTTCTGCCGCGGCCCGCACATTCCTTCCACCGGCCGCATAAAAGCATTCAAGCTGATGAACGTTGCCGGGGCCTACTGGAAGGGCCAGGAAGGCAATCCGCAGATGCAGCGGATCTACGCCGCCTGCTTCGTGGACCAGAAAGATCTCGACGAATATCTGCACAAGCTTGAGGAAGCCAAGCGCCGCGACCATCGCAAGCTCGGGCAGGAACTCGATCTTTTCAGCATTGAAGAGGACGCCGGCCCCGGACTGGTTTTCTGGCACCCCAAGGGCGGCATCATTCGCCGCGTGATGGAGGACTGGCTGCGCGAAGCTCTCACCCGCCACGGCTACGACCTCGTCTTCACGCCCCATGTGATGCGCCGCCATTTGTGGGAAATCAGCGGACACACAGGATTTTACAAAGACAACATGTTCGGGCCGATGGAAGTCGAAAAAGATGACTACCAACTCAAGCCCATGAATTGCCCGGGCCACATCCTGATTTACAGATCGCGCCTGCGCAGCTATCGCGAGTTACCGGTGCGCCTCGCCGAACTTGGCACTGTTTACCGTTACGAGCGCAGCGGCGTACTTCATGGCCTGTTGCGCGTGCGCGGGTTTACGCAGGATGACGCCCACATTTTCTGCATGCCCGAACAAATCGAGAAGGAAGTGCAAGACTGCGTCGAATTCGCATGGGAAGTCCTGCGCGTCTTCGGTTTCGATCGCTACGAAGTGGAGCTTTCCGGTGGCGATTCCTCGCGCCCGCAGGATTACGCGGGAACTCCCGAGGAGTGGAAACACGCGGAAGACGCGCTCACCAGCACTCTCAAGCGCATGAACGTCCCGTACAAATACATGCCCGGCGAGGCGGCCTTCTACGGACCGAAAATTGACGTGAAGCTCGTGGACGCTATCGGCCGCCCCTGGCAGCTCACCACCGTCCAATTCGATTTCAATCTGCCGCGCCGCTTCAAGCTCGAATATGTGGGCGAAGACGGCTCGCGCCACCAGCCGCTGATGGTCCACCGCGCACTTTGGGGCTCGGTCGAGCGCTTCTTCGGCGTCCTGATCGAACATTACGCCGGAGCGTTCCCGGCGTGGCTCTCGCCCGTGCAGGCTTCTGTGCTCCCGCTCAGCGAAAAAACCATCGACTACGCGCAGAAAGTGACGCAGCAACTGAAAGACGCCGGCATCCGCGTCCATCTCGACGACCGCAACGAAAAGCTGCAAGCCAAAATTCGCGACGCGCAGCTTCAAAAAATTCCCTACATGCTCGTTCTGGGCGGCAAGGAAGCCGAGGCGGGTACTGTCTCCGTGCGCCACCGCACCAAGGGCGATCTAGGCCCGCGGCCACTCGACCAATTCCTCGCCGACCTCCGCCAGGAAATTGATACGCGCGCGGTTTCCTGATTCCTCATATGCGCCTCTATCAATACACCATCATCTGGGTCGGTTGGCTCATCTGGGGCCTCCCTTTTCTGCTGATCAAGCGGAAATCCCAGGCACCCACTAAACTCGACCGCCGCGCGCGCTGGGGCATCATCCTCGAATCGATTGGATATGTGCTCATTTGGCAGGGCAAGTTTTGGGAGCGCTCGCCGGAAATCTGGCGCGTCGCACTTTCTGTTCTCTTTATTACGCTTGCCGCCCTCTTATCCTGGAATGCCGCGCGCACGCTCGGAAATCAGTGGCGCTTTGACGCCGGCCTCAACGCCGACCACAAGCTAGTCCGCGAAGGCGCTTACCGCGTGGTCCGCCACCCGATTTACACCTCGATGTTTTGTATGTTGCTCGGCATGGGCTTCATGACGGCCTGGCTTCCGTTGCTCCTGATCGCTGTTGTGATCTTCATCATCGGGACGGAAATCCGCGTCCGCATCGAAGACAAGCTCCTCGCCGAGCGTTTCGGCGACGAATTTCTCACCTACCGGCGAGAGGTCGGCGCCTACATTCCGTTCGTAAAGTAATCCCGGGCGCCAAAATACGCTATTGCGGCAGCGCGGGAAACCCATGCTATACTTTCTGGCCCGTACCCTCATGCGGTCGAATCTGCCTGCGCGAGGCCGGGAATTCGGGCGGCGAACGTAATAGCGCGTGCCCGGGAGGTGGTTTTATCGCAGAACGGGGTGGACCTGGCGGCCTTAAAGTAAACGAGCGCATCCGCGCTCGCGAAGTCCGCGTGATTGACGAAGACGGGAATCAGCTCGGCGTCATGACCCTCTTCGACGCGATGAAAAAGGCTCGCGAAACCGGCTTGGACGTTGTGGAAATCTCGCCCAACGCCGTGCCGCCTGTCTGCAAAATCGTCGATTACGGCAAGTTTCTCTACGAGCAAAACAAAAAAGCTCACGAGCAGAAAAAGAATCAGAAAAGCTCGCACATCAAGGAAGTGAAGTTCCGGCCCTCCACCGCCGAGCACGATTACCAGGTGCGGAAGAACCAGATTATCCGGTTCCTGGGCGAGGGTTACAAAGTGAAGGCCATGATTTTTCATCGCGGCCGCGAGATGGCTCACCAGGATGTCGGCCGCGGCAAGATGGACCGTCTTCTCAAGGACATCATGGACCACGCCCTTGTCGAATTCGGCCCCAGGATGGAAGCCAACATCCTGCTCGCGCTTCTGGCTCCGAAAAAAGGCGCGGCGGCAGCCGCTCCGGCTCGTGCCGGTCAACCGGCCGCGGGCGGGCAAGCATAACGAAATTTTTGGCAACGAGGATATCGTGAAGAAGAACAAGAAAATGAAATTGAAGACGCATCGCGGCGCCGCCAAGCGTTTCAAGATCACCTCCACCGGAAAATTGCTGCGGTGGCGTTCCGGAAAGCGCCATTTCACCGGAACGAAGCGCCCCCGCCGCATGCGCGCTCTTTTGAATAAGGTCGCCGTGAACAAAGCGGACGTCAACAACGTCAGCCTCGCGTTGCCCTACGGGCTTCCTTAGATTTCATTTGTTATTCCGGGCGTGAGCTTTGTGCCGCGCAAGCGGCTTTAAATTTTTCCCGTGTCTGGCGGAGCGTAATGGGTGCCCGCCGGCCGGATGTCCTAAAACATCGGGACCTGCTGAGTAGTACAACGAGACAAACCCATCCTGTTTCCTGCGCTTTTACGTGGGAAAACGGCCTGCGTTTGTCTCCCCATTCAATTTGAATCGGTATGCGCCTCACAAGCGCATGACACCCGGCGCCACACACGCGCCCCATAGGAGAATCACGCAATGCCTCGAGTCAAACGCGGTACAAAACGGCGCGCACGCCGCAAAAAGCTGCTGAAACACGCCAAGGGCTTTTTCCTCACAAAGAGCAAGCTCTTCCGCTCCGCAAAAGAGGCGGTCAACCGCTCCTTGCGCTACACCTATCGCGACCGCCGCGTGCGCAAACGAGATTACCGCTCGCTCTGGATCCAGCGCATCGGCGCGGCTGCCCGCAACAACGGCCTCACTTACAGCCAGTTGATTCACGGCCTGAAGCTCGCCGGTGTAGAACTCGACCGCAAAATTCTCGCGGACTTGGCCGTGACGGATGCCGAAGGCTTCACGGCGCTGGTCACTCAGGCGCAAGGGCATTTGAAATCCGCGCCGGCCGGTGCGAAGGCAGCGGCGAAGCCGGCGCCCGTCCGGCACCACGAAGAAGGATAACTGCGGCGCCGGCACTGCCTCGGCATTGGAGTCGAGGCCGACGCAATTTTCGGGCGAGTCTCAGACCCGCCCGCGCTGCGAGCGCTTCCGGTTCTGCGGCGGCGGCCTCGCCTTTCAGGCCAGCGCATTATCCCGTCGGCACATCAACGCCCGAATGCCACAAATCATTCGGGGCGAGCCCAATGCTCGCCCCTGCGGTATCATCACCTTTCGATGACGACGCCTGATCCGACAACGCAAACGCTCGCGCCGCTCGGAACGATTTCCCCCGAGGCGGTTGCGTCACGCTTCGCAGAATTGCAGCGCGCATTCGACGACCAGGCTGCACGCCATTCCTCCGATCCCGCAAATTGGCAGGCATTTCTAATCAAATGGACGGGGCGCAAATCCGGCATCCTCACACAAGTCACGGATAACTGGCTGAAAACGGCGTCGCCGGACCTAAAACGCACAGTCGGCCAGGAACTCAACAAACTTAAATCGCACATCGAAGCTACGCTCGCCGAAAAACAGCGAGAGATCGAAAATCTCGCTGAAAGCTCCGCTTCCGCCCGTGACAAAATTGATCTTTCTCTCCCCGGCATCGAACGCGCCATCGGTACGCGGCACCTCATCCGCCAAACTTTCGAAGAACTCCAGCGCATCTTCCAATCCATTGGCTTCAGCGTTGTCGAAGGCCCCGAAATCGAAACGCCTTACTACAATTTCGAGGCGCTCAACATTCCCGAGCACCACCCCGCGCGAGACAACATGGACACTTTCTATATTGAGGGAAGCAAAAGTGGCCACCTGCTCCGCACGCACACTTCGCCAATGCAAATCCGCACCATGGAAAAGCAGGCGCCGCCCGTACGCATCATCGTGCCCGGAAAAGTCTATCGCCGCGATAATCCCGACGCGACCCACGGCTACATGTTCCATCAGATCGAAGGCCTTGCCGTGGATACGGACATCACCTTCTGCGATTTCAAGGGCACCGTCGAATATTTCGTCCGCGAATTTCTCGGCCCCAAGGTGAAGACGCGCCTGCGCCCCAGCTATTTCCCCTTCACCGAGCCTTCCGCCGAAGTGGACGCCACATGCCACGTCTGCGGCGGCAGTGGATGCCGCGTCTGCAAACAATCCGGCTGGATCGAACTCTTCGGCGCCGGCATGGTCAACCCCGCCGTCTACGGCTTCGTCAAATATGATCCCGAGCGCCTTTCCGGCTTCGCCTTCGGCATCGGCGTGGACCGCTTCGCCATGATGAAATACGGCGTCACCGAAGTCCCGCTTCTATTCCAAAACGACGTGCGATTTTTGCGGCAGTTCCCATAGAGACGCCATAGAAATGAAAATCGTCTACAACTGGCTGAAGGAATATGTTGACGCAAAAGCGTCTGCCGCCGACCTGCGTGCGCGCCTGTCGCTCGCCGGAACTCCCGTGGATGCAATCGAAGAAACCGTAGCCGGCCCGGTTCTCGACGCCGAAATCACCGCGAACCGTCCCGACTGTCTCGGCCACTACGGCATGGCGCGCGAGGTAGCCGCGATTTATCGTCTCCCGCTCAAGCCGGTGCAGCCCAAGCTGAAAGAATCCGCCGAAAGTGCGGCATCAGCGGCGCGCGTCGAAATCGAGGCGCCCGATCTTTGCGGACGTTTCACCGCCCGCATCATCCGCGGCGTCAAAATTCAGCCGTCGCCGGATTGGCTCCGCCAGCGCCTCGAAGCCATCGGCCAGAATTCCATCAACAACATTGTGGACATTACAAACTACGTGATGTTCGATCTCGGCCAGCCGCAGCACGCCTACGATCTCGATAAGTTAAACGATCATCGCATCCTCGTCCGTCGCGCCCGCGCGGGCGAAAAGCTTCGCACCCTCGATGGCGCCGAACGCACGCTCAAAGCCGGCATGTGCGTGATCGCCGACGGAAAGCGCGCCGTCGGCATCGGCGGCGTGATGGGCGGCGCGGACACCGAAATAGGCTTCAGCAGCACAAATATTCTGCTCGAATCCGCGTGGTTCGATCCCGTCTCGGTCCGCCGTACATCGAAAGCGCTCGGCCTGCGCACGGAAGCGTCGCATCGCTTCGAGCGCGGCGGAGATCCGGAAATGGCGGAGCTTGCCTCTCGTCGCGCCGCCGAGCTGATTCTGCAAATCGCAGGCGGAGAATTGCTGGCTGGTGTGATCGACGTCTACCCGCGTCGCGCGGAGCCACGAAAAATCGAATTCACGCGCAAGGAACTGCTCCGCGTGATGGGCGCGGACGTACCCGACCGCGACATCGAGGAAATTCTGGGCGCACTCGGTTTCCATCCGGTGCGTGTGGACGCAAACCGAGGCAGCGCGGGCTCGCTTGTCGCCGCATGGGAATGCCGGGAAACCTCGTGGCGCCGCGATGTGACGCGCGGAATTGATCTCGTGGAAGAAGTTGCGCGGCTCTACGGCTACGACAAGTTTCCAGCGCGAATTCCTCCCGCAAAACTTCCTGCCCATCGCCTGCCCCACGCCGAGGCTCAGGACCTGCTCCGCGAACGCGTCGTCGCTCTCGGCTACCAGGAAATTCTCGAAATCCCGCTCGTGGATAAAGAGCGCGACGTGCTCTTCCGCCCGGAAAATCTGAAACCTGCGGTAATCGGCAATCCGCTTGCCGAAGACGCCTCAGTGATGCGCTCCACCGGCGCGGTTAGCATGGTCGCCGCGATGGAATGGAATTTGAATCACGGCCAACGCAATTTGCGACTCTTCGAAATTGGCAAAGCCTATGAACTCCGGGATGGCGAACCCGTTGAAACCATCGTCCTCACCCTCGGCGGCACGGGCCTGGCGCGTGAAAAGACGATTCACGAATCCGCGCGCGAATTCGGCTTTGAAGATTTGAAAGGCGACCTCGACCGCATCGGCGAACTCGCGGGAGGTTTCTCGTGGCGTCAGGGTGCGCCTGCATGGCTCGCGGGCGCTCGCGCGGCGCAGGTTTCTCTCGGGCGCGCGAATGGCAAACCATCTGAGCTTGGCTCAGCCGGCCAGCTCGCGCGCCGCATCACGGATACGTTCAAAATTCGCCAGGATGCCTTTGTCGCGGAGCTTCGCCTGGAGCCCCTGCTCGAAGGCATCGAAGCCGCTCGCGCGGCCGTGCGTTTCGTTCCGCTGCCGCGCTTCCCGGCGGTCGAGCGCGATTTCTCTCTCGTACTTGCGGACGGAGTTTCCTTCGCCAAAGTCGAGGAAACAATCCGCTCGCTCGGAATCCCGGAGTTGCAGCGCGTCGAGCCTGCCGACCTCTTTCGCGGCGGCCAGGTTCCCGCCGGAAAATTCTCGCTCATGATCCACGTGACGTTCCAGAGCGGGCAGGCCACGCTCACCGACGTCCAACTCTCCGATTTTTCCTCGCGCATCGTTGCGGCACTCCAGCAAAATCTCGGCGCTACGCTCCGCGCAAGCTAGCAAACTGCTCTCGTGGTACCCGCCCCGCGCGCCGCTTGCGCCGCCGCCCCCATTGGCCGACAATGGCCTTGCCACAGCCGGGGAGCAAGATCGTGAAAATCGAAATCTACGACCAGAGTTACAACGTCAGCGCGGACCAGAACGAAGAATATCTCAAGGAGCTTGCCGCTTACGTGGACTCCAAGATGCGCGCCATCTCCGAATCCACTCGCATGGTGGACTCGCTCAAAGTCGCCGTGCTCGCCGCGCTCAACATCGCCGACGAAATGTTCACCCTGCGCGAACGCCAGCAGGAAATCGAAGGCCCGCTCCGCAAGCGCGTGGAAAAATGCGTGGCTATGGTCGAAAAAGCCCTCGAACAATCCAACTGATCAGACGGCCTCACTCAGTCGCCCTGCGGTTGCCTCATCCGTGTATCTCCTCTGCAACCGATTGGAGTCCCGGGGCGTCTACTGTATAGTCAGGGGTGCAGGTGTCTTTTTCGAAGATGCTCAGGCAAAATCCAGACCGAAGATCCTTAAGGTACCTTGCGGTGCCGGTCATTTTGGTGGCGCTCCTCGTGGCCGCCACCACAATGGGCATCGTCTGGCATAATCACGCGAATTCTTCAGAATCAAACTGCCCTATCTGCCATCTGAATCACCAGCCGATCGGGCAGCCGCTGGAAAGCAATCAGGCCCCGGTTCTTGCGCCGCTCGGACCTCAGGATGAGCCGCGAGAGCCCGAATTTTCGCCGGCGCCGGTAACCTCCCGCGTTCCCGCCCGCGCTCCTCCCTCCGCATAACACCTTGTTTTTCCCGCGCCGCTCGTGGCGCATCCATTCACCACTACATTTGTTCCCAGAAGGCAGAATTTTATGCGTATGCAACAGATGCGAATTGGAATTTTCATTTTGTCTTTGTGTTTTTGCGGCGGCGGCCGTGTGTTCGCGCAGTCCTCGCCCGCGCCGGCGCAAACTCCCCTCGCGCAGACGCAGGGCGCCGTGCGCATCACGCTCGAAGAAGCCATCCAATTGGCGCTGCAGCACAACCACACGTTGCTTGCCGCGCAAACGATGATTCTGCAAAATCAGGCGCAGGAAATTACCGCGAACCTGCGCCCGAATCTGACGCTCTCTGGCGACGCGCAATTCCTTCCCTTCCTGCAGCCGGGAAATTTCAACGCCACCTACATCGACAACAACGCGCAATTCGATATCGGCATCGGTTACCTCTTCGAGCGCGGCGGCAAGCGGCATTACCGCTTTCAGGCCGCAAAGGACCAAACCGCGGTAACTACTTCCACGATTGCAGACAACGAGCGCACGCTCGTCTTTCAGGTGGCTTCGCAATTCATCAGCGTGCAGCTCGCCGAATCCACTCTCGATTTGGCCCAGCAGGACATGAAAAGTTTTCTGAATACCGTGGACGTCAGCCAGATCCGTTACAAAGACGGCGACATCAGCGAAGACGATTTCCTGAAAATCAAGCTGCAGCTGCTTCAATTCCAGACGGACGTCTCTCAGGCTGAACTCTCCAGGGTGCAGGCCCTTGCCGGGCTGCGGCAGATGCTCGGATACCAATCGGTATCCGCGGACTTCGATGTGTCGGGCGATTTCGACT
>Ga0308309_10000317_pt1 | contig 32876 bp, 37 predicted proteins | sample HubBroMetageWFT5_FD_192491 | JGI IMG/M metagenome (GOLD analysis project Ga0308309, IMG submission 192491) | Warmed and freeze-thawed soil microbial communities from the Hubbard Brook experimental Forest, New Hampshire - Hubbard Brook CCASE Soil... | ecosystem: Environmental > Terrestrial >...
AGGTGCGGGCGGCGAGATAAGACTGCGCGGCGCCGCTGCACACGAGCAACGAGCACGCTTGAAGTTGGAGGGAGTTCAGTTTAACGGGAAGAGGGTCAACATGAACCATTTCGAACATCGCATTAAGCCATGGGAGATCTACAAGTAATCGCGGCGGTTTTCCAAACCGCACCTCTTATAAGTTGCGCGTGGTCCATTTAAGATTCTGTCAGCTCGCGTGAGGCGCTCTGAGGTCGTCTCAGTTGCAGTTTCGGCGGTTTGCTAATTTTCCTGCCCTGTTCGTACTCACGAGCATTGACGTATCTTCAATAACTTACTGCGCTCTCATTCGCGCCAGTACACCTCATTTGCAATCTATTGTGCACCAACTGTGCACCAAAGTTGGATTCTTGCCCTGCGTAGTCGATAGGCGAGTTTAGAGCACTTCTCACCGTCATCCGGTCAACTAGAGCTCCGCGAGAGCTCGATGCACCATACTCACGGAAGTAGATCCTTCGCCAACAGCCGAAGCCACCCTTTTGATGCTTCCCGCCCGGACATCCCCCACTGCAAACACTCCTGGCAGGCTGCTTTCGAGCATGTAAGGTGGGCGGGAAAGCGGCCAAGGAAGACGTCGATCTGGATCGATCGCCAGAGGTAGGTCGCGTCCCGTGAGGATAAAGCCTTTCTCATCAAGAGCGATACGGCCTTGCAGCCAGTTGGTATTGGGCGAGGCTCCAGCCATTACGAAGAGGTGATGGGTTGAGACTGAACGCACCTGCCCAGTCTGCTTGTTGACCCAACTCACTTCTTCGAGATCTTTCTCGCCGTCAAGACGGCATAGTTCGGAGTTACAGAGCAACTCTATGGAAGGATTTCCAGAAATGCGTTGGATGAGATACCGCGACATCGATTCGGCCAAGTCGGCCCCGCGCACGAGCATAAAAACCTTGCGTGCTGTCTGCGAAAGAAAAACAGCCGCTTGACCGGCCGAGTTGCCCCCCCCGACCACGATGACCTCCTGGTCCTCACACAGCTGAGCCTCAAGGTGGGTCGCGCCGTAGTGGATGCCGCGACCCGCAAATCGTTCCAGGGTGACGGTCGTTGGCTTGTTGTAACTGGCCCCAGTCGCAACGACGATGGTCCGGGCGAAGAAGACGGTCCCATCGTCCATCAAGAGTTCGTAAGGGCGACGTTGGCACCGAAGTTGAACAATTGCGCGTGCCAGCGCCATCTTCGCTCCAAACTTCTGTGCCTGCCTAATGGCGCTGGTAGCTAGTTCTTGACCAGACACCCCGGTTTCAAACCCTAGATAATTCTCGATTTTTGAGCTGGTGCCCGCTTGTCCTCCAGGTGCGTGACTTTCAATAAGTAGAGTGTCCAGGCCTTCCGAGGCTCCATATACCGCCGCTGCCAGGCCCGCTGGGCCGGCGCCCACGATAACGAGATCATAAAGCGAGCCTTTGTTGATGCTGTCGTTCAGTCCGATGGAATCGGCGAGTTGTGCGGTGGACGGATTGCGCAAAACCATGTTGCCGTTGCCGATCACGATCGGAATTTCGGAGATAGAGATTGCAAAGCGGTCGAGGAGATTCCGTGAGGTATCGTCCGAATCTAGGTCGACATAGGTATATGGGTGACCATTTCGGCCCAGAAATTCCCGAAGGCGCAGCGTGTCCGCAGAATGTCGTGAGCCAATTACAACGACATTGCCCAGCTGTCGGTTGATGAGCATAAGCCTGCGCAATATAAACGCCTGCAAAAGGATCTTACTCAGACCTGCATCGCGCGCCACAAGAGTTCGAAGCTCTTCGGGCCGAAGCTCCAGGATTTCACCTCCTTGCATGACTCGGGCCTGCACTACGGTTCGCTGTCCTGCGATCATGCCCGCCTCGCCGGTGAACATTCCTGGGCATAAGTTGAAGACCAGCCGCTCGCCGTTGATAGTCGGCTGAACGATTTCCAAGCTGGCTGATAAGAGAATGAAGCACGGCACTCCCACCTCTCCAGGCCGATACAGAACCTCGCCAACCTCCGCTTGGCGCACGCGTCCATATGCGCGCGCGCGATCTATCTCGACTTGCGTGAGCACCGGCCTGGTCTCGGTATCGACGTCGACCGCCTTCATGAGTTCTTCGTTCGTGGCAGCAAGCTCTGCAGTTCGCTGCACGACCAGTTGATCGAGGTGGCTAGCGACTTGCCTCTGTGCGCTCCGGGAGGTTGATTCCTGCAGCCCGATCGCAGCCTGATTGGCCGCCACACTCAATAAAAGTTTCTCAGTTTGCTGTGGGAAATCGACGCGCTGAGATCCCGCAACAACTGCGCCGAATTCGCCGTGCAGGCCTAATCGCAGCGGGATTAAACAAATCTCTCGGCCCCGAAAGGATTTTCGTATCGCGGCAGGCCATTTTTGCGAGTCGCTGCCTAACCATTCGTCGATCAATTCGGCGAGTTCTTGCGGCTGCGGTGTTGGTTCCCATGTCGGCGCGAACCGCACGACTGGATCCGGGGCCTCTCCGGATGAACCCCTCAAGCGTACAAAAATGAGATCCAGCTGGAGCATTAACAGCAAGGAATCGCTCAATGTACCGACAATCTGGGAAGCTTCGGCACCAGTCCAGATCGCAGGCAGAGCGAGAATACCAACCAAATCATTAATGCAGCGCTGGAGCCGCTTGATCTCCTCGGCGGGACGTTCGGGATGTTTTGTCATGTCAGGATGCTGTTGAAGCTGACCTATTTCGCCCTGCTCGTCGTTCGCGGATCTCGCGCAGGAACTTCTGCGGCGGCACAAAGAAAGGATTCTGTTGAAGAATTCCGCCGATGATGACCATGGGGTGCGTTCGCAGAATGTCAATCACGGTGTCTCCACCAAACTTCCCCAGGCGGTAGGTGCAAATGACCGCGTCGTCGTGACGGCTCCACACATCGTTGACACGCGATTCGAATTCAACGACGTCGTCGATGTAAGGCCCACGATCGGCCACCCAGTCCATTCGGCACACAATTCGATTGAGCGGGAAACGTCCCTTGGCATTGTCACTCGCCACCTGCTTGAACACTTCGAGCATGCGATCCTGATCGAAACGGCCGTCGCGCAGGTACGCCTCGGTGTTGGTTCGAAGCTCGAATTGACCGCTCTGCTCGGTGGCGTTGGTATCAATTCCTGCCGCAGCCAGGCGTTGAAGATGATCATCGCGTTGTTCGGGATTAACTACGTGCACGGCCTTGTCGCCACACTCGAATCCGTCCTTAATGAATGGGAGCAGAACGCGGTATTCTTCTTCGTCGCTGTTAAAAAACGCACAAACATGACGCATCTCTGCAAGCTGTGAACCGCCGACGTGAATGGGGGTTGCGGTCTTCATAGTGTTGTCCTCGCCTATTGAAGTCCACCGGAAAAGCGGAATTCCAAATTAGCGTAATCCGGGGAGTGGCTTAATCAAGAATGTGACTCCTGCACTGTCTCTGCGAGGCTGTCGTTTGGCAGTCTCAGCACAAGATTTAGGTCTAGCGCGCGATTTGACCGATGTGGTATCCCAGCCGATTTTCGATATCGCCCGGCTTGTGGAAGCCTATCGCCATCAGCGCTTTGATCCGCTCCTGCGCAGCCGGCCGGCCGATCGAAGTCATGCATGCGTCCCACCCGGCGGCGAGCTCGACATCCGGCGGCAAGCTGGTGTTGACGAGACGCTTGGTGTTGGCGATCGCCCATTTGTCGAACCCGGCGATCCGGGTCGCGAACGCCTCTACGAACGCGTCTAGATCGGCGTCGGGCAGGGCGCGGTTCACGTAGCCGTAGGCTTCGGCCTGCTCTCCTCGGATGTCTTCCGAGCTCAAGAGGACCTCGAGAGCGCGGTTTCGGCCCATGAGTCTGGGCAGCCGGGCCATCGGGCCTCCGCCGGCGACCAGACTCACGCCCACTTCCCATTGCGAGAAGATGGCCTTCTCGCGGCTTGCGAAACTCATGTCGCAGGCAAGCGTGAGCTCGCTGCCATTGCCTGTGGCGCGGCCGCGTATCAGGGCGATGGAGGTGAATGGCGCTCGTGTCAGACGCGCGAGAAAGTCCGGCCAAGGTGGCAATCCTGTGGGGCCAGCCGGCATTGAGGTCAGATCCTCAAGCTTGGCGAAAAAATCGGAGTGATTCAGGAAGTAATCTTCGACAGCGCTGTCGAAGACCACGACCCTGACATGCTCGTCGGCCTCAAGAGCATTGATGAGTTCCTGAAACTCCCGGACCATTTCCGGGCCCATCACGTTGATCGGCGGGTTGTCGATTGTGACGCGCCAATAGGCGGGCGACCGGCGGGCCACGCGAATCTGTTCCGGTTTCGTAGCTGTACTTGTACTTGCCATGGGATTCTCCTCTGTAGTTGTGGTCTCAGAAATGGCTTGATTGCCCTAAATGCCTGCCCGAAATCTGAATCATTTATTGCTTGCTAGGACTTCGTTAATCACTGCCGCGCCTGCCTTGCTAACGATCTCGTCCTGGGAATCCGCGCCTCCAGAAACACCGATTGCGCCAATGATCGAGCCTTTCTCAATCAGTGGAATGCCGCCGCGAGACGCAATAACTCCATCGAATGCGAGCAGGTAGTTGAGATGCATAAGGTTGATACCGTCTTCGAATATCTTGGTTGGGCGCCGGAAGGTCGCGGCTGCCCGTGCCTTGTGTTCTGCAATCTGAATGGACGCAAGCATCGCGCCGTCCATCCGTTGAAAGGCAACGAGGTTGCCGCCGGAATCGGCGACAGCCACGTTCATCTTCCAACTCCGCTTCTTCGCCTCTGCCACAGCGGCATTAATGGCTGCCTGGGCGCGTTCGAGAGATATCGGCGCGCCATACGGAATGTCGAACGGAATTTCGTCGGGTACAAAATCGAGGGGATTGACTTCCGTGATCTGCTGCACTGTCTTAGTGACTGACATAGATTCTCCTTCGCTGGTTGCACTACAGAATGCTCGCTCGCCACTGGATCGCAACTCGCTGCGGCTGACCTGCTCCAGACATCGTGTCGGATCTTTTGCGGCCAAGAAGTCGAAATTGCCTTCGCTGCCGGCATCAACAAGAACGACCAACCGATGTGATCGTCAACTCAAGCAGAAGCGCTAGCGGCTCTCTCCCCGAGTAGCTTCAAAAGGGCTTGAGCCGTCGAGGTCGATGATGCCGGATTCTGGCCGGTGATAAGGCGACCATCGGTGATGGAAAAAGGCTCCCAGTTCGCCTTCTTCTCAAAGATGGCACCGAGGCGCAGCAATTCATCTTCAACGAGGAAAGGCACAACCTTGGTGAGCTTTACCTCTTCTTCCTCGCCATTCGTAAAGCCGGTTACATGCTTCCCGTTCACCAGCGGCTCACCCTTGTACTTAACGTGGCGAAGCACCCCGGGTGAATGGCAGACCAGTGCAATTGGCTTACCGGAATTGTAGAACGATTCAAGAAGAGCGATGGACACAGGGTCCTCCGCGAGATCCCACATCGGACCATGCCCGCCCGTATAAAACACCGTGTCAAAGTCTTCTGCCTTTACATCCGCAAGCTTCACTGTGTTTGCAAAAGCCTTCAGCGCCTTCTCATCCTTCTTGAACCGCACCTGTGCCGGTGTCTGATTTTCCGGCATGTCGCTCTTTGGATCGATCGGAGGCTGCCCGCCTTTAGGGGAGGTTAGCGTGAGCTCGACACCAGCATCTCTGAAAACAAAGTACGGGGCCGCACCTTCTTCAAGCCAAAAGCCGGTTTTACGGCCTGTATTGCCGAGCTGATCGTGTGAGGTTAGCACCTGTAAAATTTTCATGTTTGACTCCTTCCTTTCGAGATGCAGATTCCTACTGATCTTGAGCACACCGTTGTTAAAACAGAAGGGCGGGGAACGACCAATGAGATGAATAGGGATGACGATGAGATACGTAAAATCGCAGAGCACTACAAAGCGAAAGCGATAGAACGGCTGAAGAAGAATCTCGCACTGCAGATCCAAGAAGTGGAGCAGCGGCTGGGGACCGCAAGGCTGCAGTAAGTCCCCATCGAATTTTCCTATAGTGAGGGAAAGGGTTTTGCGAGATGCCCGTAAACTAAAGGAAAGATTGGTCGGGGCGCCCGGATTTGAACCGGGGGCCTCCTGCGCCCAAGGCAGGCGCGTTGGCCGAACAATCATCTGCTCGCGGCACAGCTTTGATCAGAACTTGCTGAATTCCCTCGATTCAGCTCGGCGCCGGCCACTTATGATTAAATTAAATTCAGGGTTGTTAACCGAAGGGTTGGCGGGGGCTTCCGCCTCGCAAATTGCGGATTTCTTGCGAGTGCGAGACGCTTATTTTGGTGCACTCTAGCCTGCAAATGAGGTGATCTGGCGCAAATAAGAGCGTCGTAAAGTATTGAATACAAATGAAAAGGTGTGAGCACGAACAGGGCAGGACGAATTAGCAAACCGCCGCCTTCCGCTTCTCACAAGTCCTTCTGAAATTGCTGGAAACGGGTTGGAAAAAGTGGAGTCCAAACTGGGGTCCAACTTGCCCGTTTTCGGAGACCAATTTCGGGGTCAAGCGGTGCTGAATCAACGGTGAGTGTGAAATTTAGCAGCCGAATGCTCCCAACTCGTGGATGCTGTCCGGCCCTGCCAATTTTCTGGATGGGTTCTGGGAACGCCTTGCTAGGTACAAGTTAGGGACAACTAAGAGGGGGGAAATAACGTTTCGAGTCCCGTAAGCGACGCCAGACAAAGCGTTTATGGGATTTAGATACTTGGTCCGGGACCAGGAGGTCGAAGGTTCAAATCCTTTCGCCCCGACCACTTATCTCTCTTAAATCAAGCACTTGCTGCCATTTCTAAAACTGGCTCGGATTTGATTTTCGGTCCATTCGGTCCAACAACGGCCTTTTCGGACGGAAGCACAAAGCCTAAACCGATTCTCTCTGCTACTTCTTTGCGAAACGCCACGTCATGCCGGATCTTGTCGTAGAGGTCTGACATCCCCTCCCCGGCATGGCCCATCCAGAACTTGTAGAGTCCTTCGGGCGTAGACGTGTAGTTGCGCAGATACGTATTACGAAAGCGTCGAAACGCGTGACTCCCTGCCTTATCGATGCCAAGCTCGGCGTCTTTCCATTCCAACTTTTTCAGGATGGGATGGAGATGCCGTCGAAGGATACTCGATTGCCAGAGTTGCTTGCCCGTTCTTGAACAAAAGAGAAGGCCAGCCTGTCTGGTGCCGATGTATTCCTGAAGCCGGGCCGCAACAGTTGGATGAAGGTCAATAACGCGATCTCCGCTGGGCGTTTTGAGGCGCTCGTGGATTTGTCCCCTCCATGCCTTTTGCTTGATTACGATGGCGGAGCAGTCTGGAGAAATATCCTTGATGTCGATTCCCAGGGCTTCACCGATTCGCAATCCGGCGGCGGCGCAGAGGATGAACAGCATCCGATAGAGGCCAGTGGCGTTCCGCACGATCCCCGTAACCACTTCACCCGTGAAGCTCGGCGTCTTCTGTTTCTTCTTGTCTATCACCGGCATGTCAATGAACTCGTGATTCCATTTGCGGGGGTGAAGCTGTTCCCCCTCTTCATTGACAGCCGATGCGACGACCGCCTTCACGATCTGTGTGTAGTTTACTATGGACTTCGGGCCAAGCTCGCCAGACGCTACCATTCTTGCCACAAGCTGCTTCATGGCAAGATTATTGACGGCGTCAAGCGGCGTATCCCCGATGTTCGGATTGAGCCAGTTCGCCAACGCGCTCTCCCAATTATCGACCGTTGACGGAGCCACCGGCTTCCGCTTGCGGTTCTTCAATTGATTGAGACAAGTAACCGCCTGCTCGCGGAAGGTAACACCGTAGGTGGACCGAACGACTTTCTCGAAATGCTCCACGGTATCCGCTCCGCTGGATGCGATTATCTCCTTCGCCTTGCGCTCTCGTTCGGAACCGGATAGCTTGCCGGGGCCTGAGATGGGGCAGATTTTCTCCCGCACTCGCTGCCTTTTCCCTTGCCCTGCAACATCTTTCCAGAACCGGACCACGTACCAATTGCCGTCTTTCTGTATCGAACCACTTTGACCAGATCGCCTTGACATGGATTTCTTTCCTATCCGTGCCTGCTTATCTGGTGTCGCGGGATGAACAATACCAGCTGCGCGGTTTGAATGTCGAGGGTACGACCGATTTGGTACTGGAAAGCACCAGAAGCAAATTACTGGCGTAGCCAAGCCGGTTACGGATGATGGGGAAAGACTCAAGGGTACTCGCTTACGACAGAATCACGAACGAACGCCAGATTGCGCCTGGTGTGCGGTGCCGTCTACTGGTCGCGGGGACAGCGTCTATATGTTGTGTTTACTCGCGCGGGTGCAGTGCTCCGTAGCAAGTGGTGACAAAAACTCCCGCGTTGGCTCGACTTAACGGCCTCAGCTCCGTTAACTGATAGTGAATAGTCCTACAGACAAGTAAGGGAAGAATAGTAGAGAGTCTAAGTTTAGACGTGAGACGGACCAGTGGAGAAAATGTGAGCAAACCAAAGAAGAATACTCGAATCTGCACGCGGTGCGAGGATCGATTGAAGTGCCCGGCCTGCAACACCTATACCCTCGTGCTTGTAGAGTCGGCGCGAGTAAGGAAGATTCTTCAGGTTTCCGGCGCGTGTATTCTCCTGCTCCTAGCGGCTGGCGTCGCTTCGGGGCAGACACAAGACACATATAAAGGCTTTCATATCGGCATGATTCTGTCCGAAGCGTTTGCCGTAGGCGGGGGCAATCTAGAAAAAGCCCAGGCCGCATGCGCTAATCCGCCCGGACAATTGTCCAACCAAGAACGCGAGTTACTGGCGAAGGTATGTGTAAAGATGGACCGAACCCTTTCCGGGCAGCCTACAGAGTGGGAATTTCCCAAGGAGCAACTCCGCATTGCTTTCGACAGAGGGCATGTCATCCGCGTGTCGGATTTCGATGGTGTGATTCATCTGCAAGAGACTCAGCCACAAACAACTGTTTCGACTCCGGCACCGACGATTGTGGCTCCCACTTCAACGCAACAATCACCATCGTCCCAGGCCGGACGTAAAACTGGGATGACAGGAAGGGTGACGGAAATCGGGACAACAAGAACGCAAGATATGTCTGGGCGTGAGGTTTCTGTGCAGGCGGTTGCCATCACCATCGACGATCCGACGAATCTCAACCCTTATGCCCGCAGCGAAACTTATGTTGTTATGGCGCAGGCATTTGCTTCCCGGACACACGTCACGTTCAACGTAGGCGATACCGTCCAGTTCGTTCGGGTTGGTGAAACGCGGACTAACTACGGGATGCTCCAAATTCTCTATACTGATGAAAAAGGAAAAGCGAAACAGGAACTTCATGGCATCGTGACGATGCGCTAGCGAAAAAACAGACGCTAGAGATTTACGCGGAAACGGCGCGCTGGGCGCGGAATAGCATCGGCTCTAACATGAAGCGGGCAAATTCCTCTGGCGTCATTGTCTGCGGCGGCGGTTGTCCCACGAAATTTGGGAGAGCCTTGATCGCGCCATCGCGAATGTGAAAATAGCCGCGACGACCTACGCCCTCTCCCTCGGGCGGACAGACAAAATACAGTTTCCCCGCTCATCTGCCACCTGCAAGACAGCGGTCGCGATTCTGAGGTGCGAACCGGGCACAGGCACGACTTCTACAAACTTATGGACTTGGTCCCTCACACTGAATTGCTCCGCTCCTTGCGCGTGGTTAAATTCACGAACAACACGTGACATAGCGGCAATAATCTCATCCCACACCGGCAGCCACGCAGGTGGGGGCGGGTTATAGTTTGGCTCTTGCTTCGCGGCCATCGCACTTGCCTTCCGTTCTTGTTCGACTCTATCCGTGACCCAACTCATAGGGCGAGGATACGCCCAGTTGTCCGCAGTCACAAGAGGTTTCCATGAACCACCGCTCTTTACCAGAAGGCCACTAACCAGCTGCTTTACCTCAGCGGCGTCCCGTCACGATGGTATTTTCGTAGCAGCGGGGGGAGGTAGGGCTTAATGACGAAACGAACAGACGACGAGTGGAAACTTGTTAAGGAAGGCTTTGTTGCTGGTTTCCTGTACGCCTACAATGACGCGAAAAAGACTGCGGAAACGGGATTCGATGGAAAGGCAATCAAACTTTTGGCTGAACGGCAAGCAATTGAACACGTGGCACTACTGAGGTCGAGCGAAGGGAGCAAACCATGAAGGTTAGAGTGGCAATTGCGTTGGCCTTGCTGGTAGTGGTTGCAGCGTCGGTCGCCTTTGCAGTCTGCCCCTACCAAGCCACTTGCCCCATGCACAGTGTTCAAAGCAACGCGACGGGACAGACCAAGCGGACAGATGGCGGACAACGTGAGTGGGCAGAGTACCACTGCCCAGGATTAGGAACTGAGTCTCCTCACAATTTCTGGGTGGAATGCAAGTAATGGCCACGAAAGAATGGAGTAGGTGCTACTGGGGGGTAGTATGGAAAACCCGATAATCGGTGACATTGTGTTGCACAGGAATGGATGCCGAGCCGAGGTCATCCAGCTTGGCAGCGTGGCGACGAGGAGTGGATTGGCCACGCTGTACAATCTGAAATTCCTGGATGGCGTGATCCCCGGTGTCAATTGTTTACGCGAAGAGTTCATTTTCCCATCACCAACGAGACCCTGAACCGGGCCAAATCCGGAAAACGGAGGACCCATCATTGAGCCTAACGAAAAAGGAAGTCAAGGTGAAGCTGATGGAGGCGGTCGGCAGGAAAGTAGCATTCAACTACCCTGGTGGTGGCAAGGATAACAGGCGGGGCATCTTGAAAGAACGGGTGGTTTGTTGGAGCGCCGCAAGTCCGTCTGGTGCCAAGTATTGGGACGTGGTGGATCTCATTGAGTTTCACGGTGATAAGCATCGGCTCTGGATTAGGATTGGCTACTATCGTCAGGTTGGGGACAGAATCCGGTGGGCGAGCCAGACGACCATCACGGAGCCAGTCCATATAATGAGGCGTCTGTTGGCGCGGGCTGCCAAGGAAAAGGAATGGTTCCGTAGTGCGCTGATCCCCGCAGCTCGGCACGCACTCCGAAAATGAAAAAGCCCGGCTCTTGTGAGAAACCGGGCCATTACGGGAAAACGGACTCGCTTGCTACCATTCTGCGGATTGTGTTCTCCGGCAGATCGTGGCAGCACTCACACCGAGTATTTCGGCCACCTGCGACATGGAATTGCCAGCGTCCAGCAGACTACGAATCTCTGTGTCGTTCACACAGGCGCGGGGGCGACCTATGTGCTTGCCGTTAAGTTTGGCGTTGCGTTGCCCGGCCCTGGTGCGCTCTACAATGAGGCTGCGTTCAAGTTCCGCCACAGCACCTAAAACTGTGAACGTCATCTTCCCAACGGGCGTACTTGTGTCAATTGCCGTATAACGCTTGTCAATTCCGAAAAGAAAACGAACGGGAGACCAGCCCTCACTCCGCCAATTTAGTCCACGGCATGTAGGTGCGCGTTTCGATTTTGAATTTTCGTTCAAACAGCTTGGCTGCAATGCTGAACGCATGGAAGAACCCGCAGATTAATAAGCCCTCGTGGCGTTTGCCTTAACGATACGGTCAACCCAGAATGTCTCTCTTCTTTCATTCTTTTCGACGCTCCAGTGCATAACGGGTGGTTCTCCGAGCGAAGAACCATGGCATGGACTCACCACCCCAAGTGTCTGTTCCTCTTCGGCTGATGGGTTTACGTTGAGGTAGTGTCCCGGTCCGAGTAATTCCAGAGCGATTTGTTCAGCATGAGTGGTCTTATTGCCAGCCTCTTCGCCGACAAAATCAATGTGTTCGTTGGAGACTATTTCCCTCACAATTTTCTTGTAAACAGGGTCATCAAATGTCTTGAAAGGGGCGTTCGGATCATCCACCTGGACTCGGTGACTGACGCCAAGGACGATGAAGGATTTAGGTCTCACAAACTTCCTCCTGGACTAACGCTTTCCCATTCTTTCTGCGGACGCCCGTTCGGAACCGGACGGCTTTTCCACACCACCGCCAAAATAGTTTGAGCACATGGCCCGTGGGGAGCACTCTTTATTATATGAGGGGATCGCGCGAGCGATTCCCTTCCAGTGCTGGCGATGCCGTTTTTTATGGGGACGGGGATGGCTGGAAGTTATCCACACCCTCCAAAAAAATAGTTGAGCACTTTGTCCCGGAAAACCACTTGTTATGTATGGAGGGGGATCGCGTTAGCGTTTCCCTGTGTTGTTCTTTTTCCCGAAGTGGCGACTAGCGCCTACCCCTGGCGGGGAAGACAAATTTGAATTTGCCCTGAGCGATCAGGCAAAACCCACGCAAGTGGACCCCGCCAGCCGGGATCGTGCTTACCCCACGGTCCCGGTTTTTTTATTTCCCATGCGCGAGCTGTCCCAAAACGAATCCGCTGTGATCGGCTTGCCCCTGCGCGAGCCGCTTTATCCATACGAGCACATTACGTGGTTTGAGGAAGAGACCGATGAGCAGCAATCAAGCGACCCGGGACGGAAAATACAAGCCAGGGCGGTGGCGGTCGCCGCTGGCGGCGCTCATCGTATCCCCGGAGCGGGCGGCGTGGATTATGGAAACGTATCCACCAGAACAAATGGGACGGCCTGGAATACTTCATCGGGAGCTACGTGGGACGAAAATACGGAAAACGGACGCGGACGAGGGCCGGGAAGACGAGCTAACCAATGAAGAGAGCGAAGGAGTTGAGGTAGCGGCGGATTAGGGAGGAACCCGTGAACGAAGTGTTAGAACTTTTGAAGAAAGCCCAGACTGCGAAGTTATGGGGACAGATTGAGATCACCTTCCGCAACGGTGAGATCACGCTGGTCCGTCGCACTGAAAGCATAAGGTTGGATGGCATGGGGGGAACCCACCAGAATGAACACCGCAACAACTTCCCGCGCTGAATCCTCTCGCAAAAGCTCCTGCCATCACGAACGCCACATAAGCGGCAACGCCTTGAAGGTCTACAATCTGTTCTGGCGGCTGGCGAAGAAATCCAAGACCGGCTCCATCTCAATCACCAACCATCGGATCGCCAAACTGATAGGTGCCCATGCGGGCAAGCGCGGAGACCACATCACGCGCGTCAAGACGGCACTGGTGCGTAACGGCTGGCTCGAATTCCAAGGCGTCAGCAAAGGATCGAAGACGGGGACGTGGGGCGGTGGACGTTACGTGCCCATCTCGCACAACGAGTGGTCAGAGAGTAAGGCGATTGAACTTGGCCATTCCCCCTGTGATCCAGAACCAGTCCAAGTCCAGGTCTCAAAAGTAAAGCCGGGAGGCCGCGCCTATAAGAGGAAACGCCCGGACGCCACCGATGCCGTGGAAGTACGCACGGACGAAGAAGCGGAAGTACGCACGGCGAAGGGTGACGATCAGTCGAGCCGTGCGGGGTGGGAAGTACGCACGGACCTAGTAGTGGGAAGTACGCGCACCGTGCGGGGTGGGAAGTACGCACAATCAGTTGATCTTCAGACAGTAGAGAGATGTGTACAGTTGACGCCGCAGAGGGCTGCGGCTGAACCGTCACCGACCGACGATCCGGCTTGCGCCGTTAAACCCCAACACCAAGAGAACCGTCAGGAATCTTCGCCTAAACAGGAAGAGGGGATTGAGGGAGTCAAGGTGGTCGAAATTAAAACTGAGATGGCGGAACCAGCACCGCATCTGGAAGACCCTGGCGCGGCGCAAGGCGCTGCGGTCGCCCGCTTACGCTGGCAGGACGATATGATGATGCGGCGCGCCGGCATCACCGATCCCGAAGAATGGGCGCGCCTCAAGCAACAGGCAAGAGAAAAGTCCGTCCAACGAGCAGCGGGGGTGGCAGCATGAACGACTACCGTTTAACACCGAATATCGACGCTTCGACCGCCGTTCCGGCCTTTGGATGTCTGCCCATTGATTCCAACAGGCAAATCCGTCATACTCTCATTCAGTGAAAATGCGTCAAGATTTCGCAGTTCCTGCCGATATCATGGCTAAGATGAGCCATCCACCCTACAAGGTACGCGGTTAAATTATTCAAAATAGGGTGTTTACTTGAGGACAAGAGGTATACCGGCGGCTCTCGGTGTGGCATCATAATAGATGAAAACAGATTGCTTGACAGCAACGTATAGCGTACCTACGATGGCACGCTCCGCAATTGGAGGCAAATATGTCGCCCGTCCGTGAACAGGTCCTCACTCTGCTTGAGGTTGAGGCGTTGATCCATAAGTTTGAAGAGAAGTATCAGGTATCGACTACCGAATTCCTGACCAGCACCGCGTTGCGCGCGAACATGCTTGATGATGAAGTTTTTCAGTGGGAAGCCTTCAATGCTCATCGAGATGAACTTGAGCGCGTGGCCGAAGGGGTTCGTAGCGCTTATCTTGGAAATGTGAAGAAGTCTACTGACGAAACGCACCCCGCAAATAACAACCTCGCACTTGCAGCATAGGAATTGAATGGCCCAGCTGGCGACGACTTACGGAAAGTATCGCGCCTACGCCGACTCAGAATACGACGCCTTAGCAATACCGTCCGACTGCACGGAAACATTAAAGCTCATCTTCACGCCCGTGAATGACGTGGCTTGGTCTTCGCGGTGGTATTTAGAATTTACAGACGGCAAGTACATCCGGGCAGTTGAGAGGTTTCAACGATGGCCGGGTTTGACCGGAATAGCGAAACGAATGACTGTCGCCTATCACTACGGGGACATTGTTCGTCGCAATCCGGATGACAACTTACCCGGATATGTGAGTGCAGGTACAGATCAGGTTGACATCCGAATTGACAACAGTTGTGCGCCGATTCATCTGCACTACCAGTCCCAAAACCCACACATCTCCCAATCTTCCGTTATCGGACTAGACTTGGAATCCGTCGATATGTTCATTTTTGTCAAAGGGATTTTTAGGCATAGAGCGACGAAAAAGCCCCTGGAATCCATTTTCAAGTTTAAGATTAGGTAGAGCCATGCAGACACAATTCACAGCACTGACAGCATATTTCCTGCAAGAGGGACGAGATAATCTCAGAAATTGCTTGCGAATTGCGTTTGCGTCAGCGAAACAGCAAAATGTTTCAAAAATTGTCATCTTTACAGCGCAGGGAGAAGGAGTCCGCATTGCGCTTGAGTCATTTCGTTCGCAGCAAGAGTATTCCCACATTAAGTTGGTGGCTGTCTCATTTGCGAACGGAAAAATATTCACTGACAAGAAGGGTGAAAGAATCGAAGCGAAAATTTCGCCAGAAGATTTGGAGTTTTTCAAAGCGAACAATGTTCCTCTTGTGCGCGGGCATCTGCCGTTCGACCCGATTACTCCATTTTTCAAAAGTAGCGGAATGCTGGGTCAAGACCTCAGCCTTGTAAGCGAAGCACTGGGAATATTCGGTGGAAGCATGGCACTGTGCGTACAAGCGATCACGATGGGATGTGACGCCGGCGAAGTGGAAATTGGAGAACACGTAATAGCGTTGACTTCCGACACGGCAATCCTGGCACAGGCTTCCAACACAGATCGAATGTTGGGCGAGTTGATTGTGCGTGAGATTCTCTGCAAGCCCGCTGTCTTGACAATAAGCCGAAGAGAACAGTCAGAGAAAATGTCCGGCCAGTTGTCTCTTGAGATGAATACCGATCCGAAGACACTCCCTACTCCTATTGAGGTCTCTGAAGCTAAACCCAACCCAAAGCAAGAAGAGAAGTAGTAGTCTGGCATTGAGGTGATGGGAGCAAATCGTGATTAAGAAAGCCCCGGCGCACACTCAGCTTCGTTGGCTTGCCCTTTTACTGACGCTATTCCTCGCCTTTGCCCTCAGCGCCTACGACGACATCCCAACTTCAACAAACGCGATACGGGATGCCTACTTCTTGGGTACACGCCAAGGAAGTCTGACACCGGAGTTCCTTGCCCGCTACGCCCATTGGATTCCTGAACTCAAAGATGGAACCATCTGCACTTCGCAGGCGCGGCTTGAAACTCCGTTTCTTCAGGTAGCCGACTACGCGAGCACCGCGCCAAATTTTAGTTCGCAGGACGCTGTGAAGCAGTTCTATGGGAAGCAAATGTTTTTTCGCGTTTATCTGGACATCTGCTACAAGCCAAATGCTCCGCTGAACGCCATCAAAGTCAAAGTTACCCAGAATAAGAAAGAGATCACGCCATTGTCTGCGGAGAGCAATCCTTATGTTCCGAGGGTCGATGAACTCGCAACTCTTCCTGCTAATGGAGAGCAGGTACGCCTAGAGTTCAAATCCACTCAGATTGATTCTTCCACCCTCATCATTCTCATCGACACGCCTGACGGACAGCACTGCGAGGTTAATTTCGACCTGCAAACCCTACGTTAGTCCAAGGGGTAGGACGCGGGAAACGGAGCTACGTCCGGGACGACCGCTGCGAATCCGAAAAACGGACAGGCGATCCATCCGTCTGGAAAACCAGGCAGGCGCGGCGGCATGAATGAATCCACTTGTCCGGTTACCGCGTTTACCAGGACCTAGCCCTGATTGTGCGGTATCTTTCTCCTTACCTGGGGAACCTGAAGGGTCGGGCCGGTGTCTATACTTAAGATTCCATGAGAGTCTCTGCTCACCTCCGTGCATTGGCTTTAAGTGCTGCCCTCCTACTCGGTTTTCAATCTCCCGTGATTGCGCAGGAGGGCATCCAACTCCTACGTAAAATGCAGGCCGCGCTTGGCGGAAGTGAGCGAATCGCTGCCATCCACGATTATGAAGAGAACGTTCGAGCGCAGACTTGGAACAACGAAGGAAAGCTGAATGGAGAAGTCCGCAAAAGAACTCGCTGGATAGGGCCTAATTATCTCCGTCTCGACCAAGTGGGTGCCGATGACACTTACGTCCTCTATTTCGACGGTAAATCGGGCTGGGAGATACTGCCCGACAAAAGTGTCTTAGCGCTCGTTGGAGACGAACTAAAATTTGCTCAGAAATACCTGTTTGGCCTCAGGCTGAGACTTTGGCTGGCCGACCGCGACTCTAGCTACGCGGTTGAGTCTCCAGCAAGAAATGTCATCCGCATCTCGGACAAGAACGATGAGAAAAACAAGCTAGACATCACCCTCGACCCAGTTTCGGCGTTGCCCGTCAAACAAACGGACGGTTCGACTGAAACACGATTAGAACAATGGAGCGCTGTGCAGGGAATTCAATTTCCTCACCGCATTTCTATGATTAAAGATGGTGCGACTGTAGCTGTGATTCGTGTCAACAAAATCGAGTTGGACCAAGGCCTTAAAGTCGATGAGCTTAGTAAGAAACCACAGGACCTTAAACCTGTAATGTCGCTGAGTCTTCTCCCGACATCCGTTTCCCAGCACGGAACAATCGAGGCCAAATCCTGGTAAGTCGGCTTACCGGACATGTGCCGTACCAGGACCTTACCGAAGCCCTCTATGCAGCCTTAGACGCACGGAACGCAGTGCCGACGCCACACTTCAATTGCTTGGCGATCTGCTCGAAGCTCTTGCCCTCTGCTTGTAGCTGCCTGACGAGCGCACCATCGATGCGCACGCGGCGGCGGCCCAGCGGAACACCCTTTCGCCTCGCGGCTTCCAGCCCGGCCTTGGTACGCTCGCTAATGCGAATTCGCTCCTGCTGGGCGACGGTTGCCATAATCGAAATCACGACATCCTTGAAGATTCCGCAGCTATCGAAGTATTGCTCGGTGAAGGACCTGTAGCCTACGCCGTGGCTCGCTAGGCGGTTTAGATAGTTCAGGGTTTGCAACACCCCCTCGCGGGACAAGCGGTCAAGACTCCAGAAGAGCACCAAATCAAACCGCCGCTGGGACGCGTCCTGGAACATTTTCTTGAACTCAGGCCGGTCGGCGCGCGATCCGCTTTCATGGTCGATGTATTCGCGCGTGACCGTCCAACCCTGCTTTGCGGCAAACTCCCGGAGAGCCATGAGCTGATTCTCAACTTCTTGGCCGCGATCCTTTGTCGAAACCCTGCCGTAGATTGCGATACGCATTAGCGATCCCCTCTCTTGGTACGGAGACACATCGTACATTCCGCATTCCGTTCACCGGGGAATGCACCGGGAGTTTTCATCTTGCGACAGGTAACACAGCGGCGCTTACCGTGTTTGATGGGCAGCAATGCTGAATACTTCTTCGGTGCAATGCCGAGCGCGCGGACATGGTAAGCGATGGCCCCCGGTACACGGTTAATCATCCGGCTAATCTCAGCCTGGGACTTTCCGGCCTTGAGTAGCTTGGCAATCTTCTCGCGCAATTCCTTATCGATTTCACCTTTGCGTGGCATAGTGGCCCCGATTATACAGCCTGCGCCCACCGGATAATGGCTCTCCTCATTCGCGCCGGGGACTGGATTTCTAATGTACTTGATACGCGCAGGCGCATAGTCCAGCGTCCGGAAAACGGACGGAAGGTCTGCGTTTTGCGAATCGGCCAGGACACTCAGGGAATGCGCTGGACGGACACCTAGAGCGCGAGTAATTCGACCTGCAGAGAGTTCACGGCATCTCTGACGTTGTTTTTGCTGTCCTGAACCATGCGAAGGAAGTTCGGCTTTTCACCCGTCTCCCCGGCTTCATGCGTCCAGATTCGCTCCAGGAGTTCCGCCGTAGGCTTGGCCAATCCCTGAGAAGAGAAGGGCAGGACCATGCAACGGGACAGGAACCTGTCCTGTAGCCTCGCGGTATCATTCGCAGTGAAAACAAAAAGTGTCTGAGGGGGGAAAGCAGTGCCGTCCAGTTTGGACAGGAAAGACAGTTGCGCCGCAGTGCTCATCTGGTCGGCCTCATCCACCAGGACAACGTGGAGAGTGTCATTCCGCGGAACGTAGTGGCATTGCCGTACCACGTTTTCTACCTCTGCGACGTTGCACGACTGAGACGGTATGTGATGCAGTTCTCCGCGAATCGCTTCACATAAGGCGAGAGCCATTGAAGTCTTACCCGTGCCCGATGGCCCAACGAACAGGAAAGCAGCATTAGGGAATGGGGAGTCGGCATACTTCGCCAGTACCCGCTTAGCCTTGTCCAATCCCACAAAGTCAGACAGGGTATGTGGCCGGTATTTCTCCGACAGAGAGGCAGGGAAGACCATGCTCCCCTGCTCTGCCCTTGGTGCTCCAGTGATTAGCGCCGTGCCGTCGAAGAGACTCATGCTGCTACCTCGCTTTCCCGTTCGGTTTCCGTACAATCCACCGGGGCACCCTGGGAAATATAATCAGCGGCCTTCTGGGCCTGAGACGCGGCAGACAAGATCAACTTGCTATCTCCCCGTAGGCGAGTAATCCAAGACTTGAGATATGCGGCAGAGTTCGGGACGGTTTCCCGTTCAATCCCGCAAAGGCCGCAAAGAAACGCGGCAGTCATTTCGGCAACGAGTTCTTCCCGAGAGTAGGAATCACTGCCAAAGTGAGTGGGGTTATCGAAATTGTCCCGATGCAAACGAGAAGCATGGCCCGTGCTGTGGGCCAGTTCATGGAAGAGCGTGCTGTGGTATTCCGCAGGGGTACGGAAGGTATGACGTGATGGCAATCCGACCATGTCCTGCATTGGCGAATACCACGCGCGGTCAGAGTGCTCAAACTTCGGGGGATTGGGCATGGACTCCGCCAAGGATTCGGCGGCCTCTATGGCCTCAAACTCATTCCGCTTGTTGCGCTCAAACACTGCCCGCGGCAGATCAATGCCTTCTGTTTGTGCGAGATTAAAGACGTTGTAGTAACGCAGTAAAAAGGGTTTCTGTAGCTTGCCAGTCTTCGCGTTTAGTTTCTCTTCTCCAATGTTCCAGAAAGTTACGAAGCGAGACTTCGACCCGGCCTTGATCCTTCCGCCGAGTTTGTTGGCCTGGTTAAACGTCAGCCAGTACCTAGACTCATAGCCAGCGGTGGCCAAAAAGAACACGTTGAGACCACGGTAGGGTTTCTGGCTAATCAGGTTGCAGGGTAATTCGCTGGACCATGGTTTCTGCCACGCAACTACCCCATTTTCTAGTTGTTCGATTATCTGGTTTGTGACGATTTCGTAGACGTTCGGCATTTCGCTTGCCCTCCATTTTGCAATCTGCATACTTGAATGCATGTACTGACTAAGAGCAATCCGAAACCCGAACGAACCGCAATGCATGCATTCAGGTTAGATGAAGTACCACACGTGGAACTGCTCGAAAGTGCGCAGAATTTTCCACAAACGGGAAAACTTACACCCGCTTCGCGCGGGTGTGCATGCATTCACTTACATGGCATTGTGCGATTGCCTCCTTTGTGCCGCGATTTGTGGCGGAAATTGCAGTTAAAGCACGGTGAAACTACCCTGCCCGCGTCGAATTCACCGCAAACCAGGGCAAACGAACACAAAGACTCAGGCGGAATTCCAGAAACGTGTGCAAGATCAGCGATTGAAAACACAAGCGATCTCGCGCATCTCGCGGCGTTCCAACAACGACCGTCTGTGGAAGCATTCGCAATCTTCTGCAAACCCTCGCGTTATTCGGAAAGCACTTTGGATTCAGCGTGTTGCGGAAAGTCTTGGTGGAGTGGGCGGACGTTCGGGGGATGAGCTGTCCGTCTGAATTTCTGACCGCTTTCTTGGGTCCTTCTTAACCATCCCTGCCCGACTTCGACCCGGCCCAACCCCCTCGCCCTCTGGAAGTTGGTGGTGACTCACCTAACGAAGGGGTGTCATGGGTCCGTTTTGCGGTTCCCACTGAACCGTTCCCAATCCAGCCCGTAGCGTGTCCGAATCCATCCCGAAAAAGAAATGGAGAAAAATGGCAGCAAAGCGTGAAGTTAAATGCACGGCCTGTTCATGGAGAGCCGACCGGTATTGTGGCACCGGTGTTTTAGTCGAGCCGTGTCCTGAGTGTGGTGCGAAGGTATGGTTCGCGGAGTTATGGCCGGGCGAACTGCCGTATGGCGTGAAGCCCGAGGTCGTGGAAGGGCCGCCAGCACCAGTATCCCGCTCACGGCGGCTAAATCCCGTGGCGGAGTTTCTTCGTCGCACAGCCGGCAAACTCGACTCCCGCAAGTTCTACAAAGCTCCGCTAGAACAGTACGTCGCTGCCGTAGTCCATCGTGCAGAGTTTCTCGCCCTGGCCGATGAGCTGGATAAAGGTCCTCAGGAGGCTGATTGGCCGCTTGCACCCCCAGAAGTCACTCTTGCCATGCCGCGACCCAAGCTCCGAGCGTTGCCAACTATCAAGAGCATTCCAACAAAACCCTCGCAATCGTCCCTAGCGCCACCGCACAGCCTCGTTCTGGCTGCAGATCGCACCGACATGCCTATCGGCATCCAGGAGGGGGTTTCCGAACAGAATTCTGATTCGGAATACAGTCCGGAAACGGACAGGAACCCAGAGCTGGAGGCCGACCGCGCAAGTGGGAGAGTGATGCCGAGCGGATGGCTACGGTTCGGGAGCAGCGCAAGCCGCTGATCCTTCCGCCTCTCCCGAGAGGCGTCTATCGTGCCCGCGAAGTCGTGACGGCGAAGTCTTCACCACGTTCAACAGCACACCGGGATTATCATGCGGCTCTTCAGGGGAACCGTTGCTTCTTCTGTGATCGCCAGTTTGGGACCTTCATCCAAAAGCACTCCGCAAAGCCTGAACCACTGCGCATCGAAGATGAGCACTTTATCCCCCGCAAACTACCAGGTGCGCGCAATGAGCACAACCGACACGCAGTCTGTCAAATCTGCAACGGGCTAAAGAGCGACCTGGTGTTCGACACCGAGGAGCAGTGCCGGACATGGCTGGCTGATGCGTGGCAGCTCAACGGCTATCGTGAAGTCGGAGTCCACGCCATCCGCTACGAAGCCAAGGATGGTTCCGTCCTGTTTGAAGAGCGGCTGGCAGCATGAGCCGACTAAAGCCCGCAACCGCATGGCGATGGATCGTCGAGAACAGAAGGTTCAGCGCCAAGGACCGGCTCTACGCATTGGAGCAAATTCCCCGGCCATCACTCAGCATGCTTCGTCGGCTACTCTCCGCCGAACGCACCCCTCGCAAGCTGCGAATGCTGGCGGCTCAAAAATACTCATTGGCGATGGCGCGAAAGGAACTGACCCGTGGAAAGAAAGCAACTGGAAGCAATCCTACGTGACAAGGGCAGCACTGAGACGGAGAAGGCAGCGGCGCAAGCGGCGCTGGATAAGACGGCCACAGATGCCCCGCTCTGCGAACAGGCAATCGCTATGCTCCTTGCCCTCGGCAAAGAGCGGATAGCGGACCTCTCCCATGCCGACATTGAGAAGTACATCGCGCGGAATCCAGTCAAGCCATCATCGGACCCGGTGGTTCGGGAGTTCGGCAACTGGGTGGCCCCCGATGATCGGTTGTTGTGCCTCATCGTCGGTACGACTGATGTTGTAGCCGCTCGCCGCTGGTGCTGGCAACACAGCCTGGACACTTGCGGCGACCGTCCGGACGTTGCAGCCCGTGCGCGGCGCAAGCTCGCCGAACTGGAAGCGCAACCATGAGCGACTTGGAACCATTAGCGCGCGGTCGCAAGCTGGCCGCCGCGATCCTTTCGCAGTTGGAGCGATTCTATCTGGCCCCTGGAAATCGGGAAGAGGGCAAGAGACTCGACCTGCTGCAAGGTGAATTTGTGGAATGGGAGCGCCAAACGCAGGTGCAGTTCCCGGACATAAACACCTTGGCGGAGTTCCCCGATGAGCGTCTCCGTCCGGCCCGGAAAAAGATTGCGACCCAGCGGGAGTATTTAAGGCTCCGCAACCAGTGGAGCGTTGACGAACTGATGGCCTTGCCAGATCGAATCCGGGAAGCCAAGAAAACCACTCACGCTGACGGCGGGATGTGGAGCGGTACGCTGGGGATTTAGGACTGAACTATGAGCCGCGACATGATTGCAGACCTGCTCACTACGTTGCGCACCAGCACTAACGTTGCGGTTAGGCAGAACGCATTCGATTTGCTCTGCAAGCTGAAAGAAGACGGAGTGCGCGGAGCGAAGGGCGCACTTGAAGCGATAGAGCGAAACAAGCTCATGGAATTCAGCAGTAGTTCTCGCAAAGCGAATTCACGCCGGTCCCGCACTGGCACACAAGAGCGCCGACTCTCCAACGGCAGGATGGCAAACTAAATGGCAACTGCAAAACTAACAGTGGAAGAAATCCGTCAAAGCGATCCGTGGAGGACTGATGATTTACGTCTGGATCTCAGTGCGTACCCACACCTAACCCCGCTGGCCGACGCTCCGGTTGATGATGACAAGTTCGCGCCGTTGCCGCATGAACAGAAACGCGACACTGGCGAACTGAAGAAATTCCTAACCGCACCCGACCGCGAAGCAATCGAATGGTTAAAGGACCCGGAGCTGCTGAAGCAATACGACGAGCAACACGGCAAGGGAACGACTGTCTACGCCAGCAACGTCCCGTTCCGAATCTACCAGCGTGAAGGGAAATGGCGTGCGAAAGGAACAACGCCGGACGGCACGGTCCACAAGTTCACAGCCGCAACGCGCGATGGCCTGTTCCCCAAGATCACAAGCGCCGTCAATGAAAACACCATCCGTGCGCTGACAGATTCGGAGCGCCTACAAGTCGTGCGCCTCGCTCAGAGCGGAAACACCAACGGAGCCATCGCCCGGTACTTGGAATTTGCCATCGGCGTGGAGCGCGCCAGCCGCTACCGGAGTCCCGAGGAGATGCTTGGCGATCCTGCGCTGGCAGAAGTGTTTGATGAATGCAGCTTACTGACTTGGTTTGCGGGCCGCCCCAATGTGCAAGATTCCGAAGAGTGGAGTCAGTTCTTGGATCTCTACGCGGGTGGCCGTCCCTACACCCACCAACTGCTTGACGGAGCCTATACAGCGTTTGAGAAGAGCCAGTACACAGCCGCGCTGTTCGGAAATACCCGCGTCCGGGAGGAGCAGGCCACACCGCCGACTCCGCGGCAGATCGAGGACTTGGATGATGCCCAGGTGGAGCGCCTCTTCACCGACACCAAGCGCGAGTTCGTCCACCAAGTTCGCGCTGGCATCCGATAAATTTCTTCCACGGCGCTCTCAAGGCCGTCCCGCCACTGCACTAACAACTCCCACCTGAAAGAAATCCCATGAAACAAAAAGATGAACTGACAACGTTAAGTCCGAACCAATCGAACTGCTACGCCGCCGATCCCCGCGACTTTGAAGTGATCGAAGCTGGCGAAAGCGCAGCGATGAGCACCCCATTCCACGGGCAGTGTGGCGGCACCAACGCCGAATACGAAAAACTCTTGCAGCAAGGCGAAGTTGCCGCGAACGCATCGAACTTCAATGAAAACGGTGAGCAGCATCCCAACGTGAACGACGCAGCCAAGCCACACACCCCGTCTGGCCGCGACGAAAATTAACTCCCACCAATAACACCTCACCGCGGGCGAACCTTCTGCTCGTCCGCTCCAAGTTTCACCGAACGGAACTCCTCCATGGCACAAACTGACAATCCCCTCGACAACATCCCGCGGAGTGGACAGAAAAATCCCCTGGATGCCCTCGCTCTTTCCTCGCGAAATCCCTTGGACGACATTCCGCGCACAACAGGTGCGTCCGCAGGCCCAGCGACCGCTCCCGCCTTTGCAGCCAATCCCCTCAACGACATCCCACGATCAGGGACCACAATCCGGCAGCCAGAAAGACAAGCACCAACGCAGGACCCGAACGCGCCTTGGTACGAAAAGACGTGGGATTGGGCGAACAAGCCGCTCGTTGACCTGCACCGAGAAGGTGCAACCGGATTTGAGGCTGGCGCGGAAGACGTAGCCAGCGGTTTTACATCGCCCCTGAGCATCGCACTTGCGCTTGGCACCTTTGGCAGCGGTGCTGCGCTCCGTGCTCTTGGTGTAGGAGCCGCAGAACTCCCACTTGTCTTGCGCGGCACGAAGGCCCTCATGTCGGCGGGCCTTACAGCAACCCAAGTAAGTCAGGTGATACAAGAATCGCCGCGCGTGTTGGACGCACTGCGAGAGGGAGACTACACCACTGCAAAGCAACTTGCTGTGCACGTCGCCGCTGGAACTGCGTTTGCCGCACTCGGTGGACGCGAAGCCATCAAGGACGTTTATTCGCCATCGGGCGTGTTTCGCCCTGCCGAACAGAATGCAGCCCTCAGGGGAGAGTTCGGAAAATACCAGGGCGACATTGAGTCCGGAAACCGGACGGCGCAAGTTCACAAGGAATCCCTAGAAGAAGCACTGCCCGATGATGCAAACCGTGGAGCCATCTATCGGAACATTTCAGCCGGTGGATCGCGCGCAAAACTCATTGAACGGTACAACGCCATCGCGGAAAGCGCGGGACGTGAAAAGTTACCGGCTCCGCAGCCGTTGAAGGTGTTCCACGGAACGAGCGGGGAAGTTCCCGACATAACCGCCCTCAACCCTACAGCACATGGGAAACCAGGTGTGGCGGGCGTCGGTGCATACATGACCGCAGAGGCTTCCCAGGCTGGGCAGTACGGGCAACGTGGCCGCGTGCTCGCTGGCGTCCTGTCACCCGATGCGAACTTGATTGACGGGAACACGCCGCTGTCTGACGCGCTCCGGCAAAAGATAGCCAGTCACATTGGTGAAGTAGTCCCGAAGGATTCCACCTGGCTGCAAGTCGTCAACCAGGTCCACGAGAAAGCGGGAGCACCAGAGCGCGTAGCCGAAGAGATGAATGCACTCCAAAAGGTGGTCGCTGCTGAGGGCTACGATGGAATCAGGTACGCCGCAAAATATCCGGCTACCACTCCAGAAGCCATCATCAGGAGTCAGGACCTTGTCTATAAAGGCGAGCTGACGCCAGAGTCGGGAGTCCACCAGTTTGAACATCCCGCTCACCCAGGAATCACGGCGGCGCTGAACGAGGGGAAAACACCGCTCACGGCAGAGTCCGTGACGGGCAAGATCGCCGAGAAGCTCCGTGAGTTCGGCATCGCTGAGCCAATCAAGACCCAGCCAGCGGAGGTAATCCGTCGCGCTTTGATGATCTTCCCCGAAGAGGTGTCGGGGCGACCGCTCAGGGACTTACTCCGGCCTACCGTGCCCAGTCTCGTCCCGGAGCCAATGGAGCCTCAACTTGCCGAGCTGGCGAAACGAAAGCTATTGGCGGACGCTCCTGCTAAATATGTGGATCGCATCCTCGGCGAATATAAGGGAGCGATGGAACTCAGCCCCGAGGAGCGGGCCGTCGCTGACAAGACCCGCCAGAGCTACGGCGAAGATTTTGAACTCGCACACTCCCGTGGAGTACTGGGCAACGCCATCCAGAACTATGCAAACAGGCTGTGGGAACAGGACAATCCCGCGGCGCGGACTATCACCAACGCAGCCAGCAACGGGCGCTTCCAGACGAATGTTTCCATGGCGCGACACAGGCTATGGGAGTCTGAAACCATGGGCGAACTTCTGGGCCATCGGCTCGTCTCAACGGACCCGGTGGAACTCTCCGCATGGAACAAGGCGCAGATCAGAAAAACCGTGGCAGCCCGAGACTTCCTGGATCGCCTCCGCAACAGCGGCCTCCGCGCTTCCGATGGTCGCCAGATGGTTGCGCTGAGCGGCACGGGCGAACCGATTACTGGAGACGAAGCCGGATCTCTGGCAAACCCGTTCAAGATTCGCAATATCCGTATTCCGGACGCGCTCCTAAAAGAACTCCAGCAGGGCGGCGATCTGCAACACTTCGTCGCCGATGGCACGATAATCCAGCGCAAAAGCGGCGGGTACAGTTGGAATGCTGGCGATTATAGGACGATGGAGCATCCAGCATTCCGTGGATGGAACTACGCTACAGACGATACCGCTGGTAATCCTGTCCTTGTCAAAGGTGAGCTGCGCGTTCACCCCGAAGTGTTTGACCAACTGAAACGCTATATCGGGGAGGAGACGCCGCTGCTCGGATCGTCGCGCATTGCGAAGGCAGTCAGTGGATTCTCGCAGGAATCCAAGCGGCTGTTGTTTTCGCTCAGTCCCTTCCATCTGGTCCAGGAACACGTCCGTTCATTCATGGCGGGAATCAACCCCTTTAACTACTCCCACGATTGGAACATCGAATCCAATCCAGTGCTCCGCAAAGGCGTGGAACACGGACTGACACTCAACCCTGAGTACAAGAGCAGCGAGCTTTTCAGCGAAGGCATGAGCGGCGGCGACAGTAAGGTCATCGGAAAAATCCCGGTCCTACGCGACATCAACCAATTCATCCATCACACGATTTTTGAGCGGTACATCCCTAGCAGGAAGGCCGCCGCGTTCCAAACGCTTGTCGAACAATACAAACGTGAGTACCCCAAGTGGGAAGATGCGAAGGTGTACGAGCAGGCAGCCGCGCACACCAACGAACTCTTTGGCGGCATCAACTGGCGTTATCTGGGCCGATCCGCACGGACGCAGGACTTCTACCGGCTCGCTTCGTTGTCGCCGGACTGGACGGAGAGCAACATGCGCCTTATCGGGCGTTCGCTCGGACCCTCGGGCGCGGTCGCGCGCAAGCAGCTTGTGAAGTTGGCGGCAACAATGTGGGTCGCCGCGCGTATCACGAACTACCTGACATCCGGGCAGCCGCACAACGAAACGCCATTCGGTGTCTCCGTCCAGGACAACAGCGGCAAGGAACACGTCTATACCCTACGGTCGCCACTGACGGATGCGCTCCATCTCGCGCAGGACCCCCGCTCGTTCATGCTCAACCGTCTCTCGCCCGCGGTTAAGTCCGGCGTGGAAATTGCCATAGGCCGTGATGTGCGTGGTCGCGCCGTGACACCCGGCGATACCGCCCTGAACGCAATCAGCAACGCCACGCCAATCCCGGCACAAAGCGCGCTCCATTTCTTTAACGCTGAGGGGCCAGAGCGTGACGGCTTCGCCCAGGTCATGCAATCGCTGGGTGCGGAAAATTATGTGTACCGTTCGCAGGCGGAAAAGCTGGCCGGTCAGTTGGCGTCTAACCGCGCACCATCCGGCCCCGTGGATTCTGCACAACTGGCGAAGCACCTGCAAAAGCTCCGGGCTGAAGATGAATTGCGCCAGGGACAGCAGCCCAACTTACTCCTGTTCGACCCTAATGATCGCCGCGAGATCAGACGTAATGCCCGGCTGACGGCACTGCAAGCCCGCTTCGCACGGCTGCCAATGCGCGATGCGCTTGAGGTTTGGGACGCCGCGACCGCGAGCGAAAAGGCTGAACTAACGCAGGAATTCATCAAGAAGAAAAACGCATACGTGCGAAAGGCGTACAACGAAAGACCAGAGGCGCGGGCGAAGGATCGGACTTACAGGCGGCTCGTTCAAATGTTTGAGGACGGCGGTGGGCCAGCCCCGACCAGTCCAACAGCTTCATCGTTTGGCATTGGGCTGCAGCCGTTGCGGGAGTGAACAGCATTCTCGCCGGTGAGAATGAGAACAAGGGGAGGGGAAGAGTTGATGAATAACACGAGGCAAGTAAGCGATGCGAAGTGGGTAAAGGCATTGCGAAAGGAACTGGCAATTGTTCGCGCCAAAGCCAATCAGCCGCGCCCGAAGGGAGTAAGCCGAGAAACATGGGAAGGTCTCACGGCTCCGTACAAGGCGGAGGTCCTAATGCTGCGATCTTTGCTTAGCCAGTTTGACAAGCGTTCTTAATCGCTTCACCAGCTCTCTCCTCGAACTCAACGTGCTTTTCCAGACAGGATCGGCGGTCTTGCGAAGTCGCTTACCGAGTTTCGCCCATCGAACGAGGTGCTTTTGTGCTTCCTTCAGCGCTTGCTGAAAGATACGGACTTCGTTTGGTGCTCTCATTTTCCCCCCACCATTGCGGGCCATTTTACATCGCCGCGCTGACAGAGGAAAAACCAATTCAGGACAAGCGGCTCCCGGCAAACGGGGCAGCTCGGCACCACCAGTGACGGGCCACAGCTCTTTTTCAATTGGCTTCGCCGATAGTGAACTCGCAGTGCCAGCCTTTGGTCCCACCTTCATGGGTTTCGGTGAACTTTAAGATTTGCGAATCAGGACCGCGAGGGCCTTGTTCGAGAGGCAATGGCTTGTGTAGGTAGGGCAAGACAGCGGAACACTCGCTTTCCGAAGTTGCCTCGGGAAGATTCCCCGTCCCGGATAGATAGGAGCGGGTACAATGCGTTTTATAGCGCATGCCATCTTTGCGAAACACGTAGCCTTTTTGCTCGTCGTAGCTCTCAAGAATCCAATCGCGAGATTCGGATGGTGAGTTGCTGTGAAGCAATCTAGGTACGAGAGCCACGCCAACAACGACGGCAATAAGAAGAACCGCAACCAAGAACGCCCCAGTCTGACCGTAGAAGAGACTCCACGTCAGATCCCCCTTACGATCCAGCACTTCCTTTGATAAGGCATCGGGAGAATTCTTGGCGCGTTGCGCCGTTCCACGAAAATCGAGGAGCCTGTTGACCATGCAGCATAGCCCGCAAATGATGGACACACACAGGCCAAACAGCCCAACCAGCAGTAACACTCCCAGATAACATCGCGGCTTCGCACCAACGAAATCAGGGTCTTTGGCAAATGTAAGGGTGTATCCGAGGGCAGCAACGGCCAACACCAAGATCAGATTGGTGCAGTAACCAAAATGGTCAATCGCAATTTTCTGCCAGCGAACGAAGCTGTCATTGTCTCCGGCCATGTTGGTGGAGAATCATACCAATTTACCTTATGTCCTAACAGGGAACCCACTGGCGCGGCCATTGTGACCTACCGCCGTGTTGTGAACGAGGCTCACCTGTTTGCAGGAACGCGACGAGACAACTGCTTCGACATGGTGAAGAAGGGCCGCCACTGTCCAGGGCGCGGCGAACGGCAACGAGATGCGAAACTTTCGTACAGGGAGGCCGAAACGATTCGCTGGATGCACTTCGTTGCCGGCGCATCGCACAGGCGGCTGGCCAGGGATTACGGCGTATCGCGCTCAACGATCTGGCGCGTACTCCACGATGAAACGTGGGTGCTACCGAAAGCTGCATAGGATTGACAACAGCTCGGGAGGATAGAAGCGGCCCTTCGGCAACGGGGGCCGCTTTTTTGTTCCCCCATCGCCGTCCGGCGCTCTACGGCGCGAGGCGGTAACCGCCCGCTGGTAGGCCGAGGAGACTCCAGCCGATTCATTTGCCGATGGCGGCGTAAGAAACATAGTGCATAACCCGCCCAAAGCAAGATTGAAGCCAGGACCACACCCCCATTCGGCTGCGCCAGCTCATGTCCCTGCGGGGACACTCTGTGTGCTTCGTGCGCGACTCCGAAATGTCAGCCAAGCCGAAGCCGCTCCAATAAGCAGGCAAAAAACAGCGAGTAAAACCATGAGCAGCAAATGGGCCGCGTTTAGCCGCCGACTCACGAGAGGAACTAATTCAGACGGGGCTAGGCTCAGCACCGCAAGAAGTGCCGGACTAGACTTTGCAAGAGCGCCCACTAACGCTCCTACCAATAGCGCTATGACTGGATCAAGGACATATCTGGCAAGAACAGGACCCGCCTGGGGCCATTGACCCGAGAGTTGATACAGGAGGTAACCGCCCGCTGCGGCTGCCAAAAAGCTAAATATGATCCCCGCGATGACTGCCACGACTTGTCGCCACATGGTTATTCGCTCCTCCAGTAGCCTCTGGGCCGCTAGCATCGTCAATGCGGAAAGATACCGCCAGCAACAACACCGGAAAGACAGTCTTCCAACTTCTTACCGCAGTTCGGGTTACCCGCGACGCAGTCTTGAACATTCTTCAATCCGAGCGATGCAGAGGGATGCTCGAAGTCCTTATCTGTAAGAGTATTTCTTACGTCATAGCCTGAAGCGCGATTCGAGCTGTCGGAATTGTCAAAAGTGGGCTTGAGACAGTAGTAGTACGTTGAGAAACATTCGATCCGACCCGATGCGTCTGCCGAACGGATCGTACTTGAAGCTGGCTAATCGGAGAGCCAGATTTTGGATACTGTGTTGTTTGTCCAAGCGTAAAGGATCGTCCATGACTCGTAACCGCAGAAAACGATAACGGGACTAGTGGCCCGAATCTTCTTTTTGCCATAAACGTCTTGATACTCGCCTGGGTCTTGGCTCCAGACCACTGGTGCAGATGAATTCGCCGTGTCCACCAGAGCGGTTCTCCAGCCCGCGCTAACTTGGTGTGCAACAACAAGCTTGGCTTTCTCCTTTTTTCCGTTCTCTGGGATCAAGACCAAGGCTAGTGTCGGTTTGCCATCACCATAGAAGTCAACATTGACCATGCCGGGGCAGGCATCCCCATGATCTTTTCGAAAGAACTCCCTGTCGTCATCACTGAGGTCTGACAGGCGAACGAGTTTCGCGCCAGGATACTTGGTAGCAATCTCAAGCTGTAAGTCCTTTGGCAGATTGCACGTATCGTTCGGCGGCACGGCAATCGCCATTGGGATGAAGAAGAACAGATAAAAGCTTAGCGCACAGAACGAAATGGATTTCAGCAGCAAAGGGTGCCTCCTCACCGCGAATCACGACAGGTACCGGGCTTACAGTCCGGCGGTACCATGTTTTGGGCTTTCTTGCTGGGATGTCTGGGTGGAACAAGCTGCAAATGGTAGTTGTAACCCTGGGTGAATTTAAATGACTGTCCGCTCGGCCCTTCATCCAGACCATACGGTGCTCCGCACTTTCCGGCGCAGCAAAACAGCCACTCCTTGGACATATCCACCGGCCTGATGTCTACGCTTGTGCCCGCTGCGTGCCCGGGATCTTGGTGTTGTCCATCACTGGTGGAGGTGACTACTACAGTGGTTGGTCCCCCTTGAATACAAGACTCCAAACACTTCAGGAACTTGTCTAGCACCGGGGACGGCGGTGGAATCGGGGGGTGCCCAGGTCTCGGCGGTTTCAGAATATACAGCCCAGACGGGTCGACAAAATTCGTCGGATCATTCTTAACATAGGTGTAGAGATTCGAGCTTTGATCCCATAGGTCCTCTCTCAGGAACCTGCCAATATTCGGGTCGTAGTATCTGGCGCGGTAGTAATACAGGCTGGTTTCGGTGTCCCACTCTCGTCCGGTGTAACGGAATGAGTTCACCAGCGAGCCGGTTGTGGCGATGATGTTGCCGAAGGAGTCGTAGGTGTAGTTCTGCGCCAGCGTGCCAGCACCGTTGCTCAGCGAGGTGACCGAACCCAGCCCGTCGGCTTGATAGTAGCTTGTTGTCGAACTGCGCAGCATGGCCAAGGGCTCGTCGATGTTGAGACCTTGCGAGTACCGCGCAACCACACTACCAGAGGCGTTGGTTTCCTCGACTAGGTTGTCCCCGTCGTAGGCGAACACGCTGGTGCCGCTGGACGACGATTTATAGATGCGCCTCCCGAAGGGATCGTACTTGAGGCTGACGGTGCCACCGCTTCCAGGGAGAACGACGCTCGTGAGGCGGTTCTCGTAGTCCCAGGTGTAGGTCGTGGTGTTTGAGCCCGACGCCTTCGTCAGCGTATTGCCATTGTTGTCGTAAGTGTACGTGGCGTTTGGCGTGGAACTCAGCTCGTTCGACACGTTCACGCTGTAGGGGGACACGCCGAGTGAGCTGAGCCTGTTGCCCACCGGATCGTAGGTGTAGCTCTCCGTAGTGTTCGTCCCTTGGGTCACACCCGTCAACTCGTAAATCAGGTCGTACGTGTAGTTCGACGTTACTCCCGCACGATTATCGGTCTTCGATGTCCGGTTGCCATCAGAATCCAATCCATAGCTCGCCCCGTCAATGGTACTCCCGGACAGTTGGTGCAACACACTCTGCAGCCGCGACAGATTGTCATAGGTATAGTTCGCGGCCACATTGTTCGGGCGGGTCATTTGCGTGCGACGGCTCAGGGCGTCGTAGCTGAAGCCAAAGCTGCCGGTAGTAAAGGCCGAAGGCGGTGTCAGCGTCTGCAAGCGGTTCAGCGTGTCGTACACG
>Ga0308309_10000319_pt1 | contig 32799 bp, 22 predicted proteins | sample HubBroMetageWFT5_FD_192491 | JGI IMG/M metagenome (GOLD analysis project Ga0308309, IMG submission 192491) | Warmed and freeze-thawed soil microbial communities from the Hubbard Brook experimental Forest, New Hampshire - Hubbard Brook CCASE Soil... | ecosystem: Environmental > Terrestrial >...
ATCGCCTATCCCTTGGTGGCACTCCCGCTCTACCACAAGACATTTCAGGCGATTGCAATGACGATCTCTGAGTACATTAGAGCCTTGAGTCCTTCAATCGAGGGAACGCTGGTAATGATATTGGCGGTCAGGGTAGTACGCTATTTGTTCACTCCGGGGACATCGTTGCTCCTTCAGCTAATTGTTGAGGTGACGATCGGCAGCTTGGCTTATCTGGGAACCTTGCGGGTGCGGCATGGCGAGCGCATGTCAGCGCTGATTGAGACCGCGCGACGTTTACGGTCAGGCAAAGATCACGATACGGTAGCCTAAGTAGTGCTGGGCGATTCAGGCTCAACCCAACGCAGCCCAGTCGCTCGGTTATTTCCCTGTGCCTGTTACTGGAAGCATCTGCAGACTAGAGGCGTCATTGTTGCTGACCTGTATAGAGCCGGAATTGACTCCCGGCTTATCTGGAGAAAACTCAACCTGGAAAGTGCAGCTCAGCCCCGAACCGAGAGTGGCGGGACAGGTGTTGGCGGAAACTTCGAAGTCGTCTGTGCTCGGTGTGATGCTGCCCATAGTGAGTGCTGCTTTGTCATAGTTAGTGATCGTGACGGTCTGCGGCGCGCTGGTGCTACCCACGGTTTGAGTCCCAAACGGCAGCATTGCGGGGCTGAGAGCAACGCCGATGCCTTGCCCGACCAGATGGTAGCGTTGGGGGCTGGCTGGATCACTGCTGGTGACGGTCAAGATGCCCGGCCCCGCATCAGAAGCCGAGGGCCTGTAAGTCACCTGGATGGTGCAGCTAGCCTGCGGAGCGACGGACAATCCGCAGTTGTTAGTGGAAGCGTAATCCATGTTGGTACTGATGGAACTGATCGTAACCACCGCAGTGCCCTCGTTGGTGAGGGTGACAGGTAATGTCGCTGAACTTCCGAGCGTTATATTGCCGAAGTTTTGCATCCAAGGTTCCAGGTTAACCACAGTGCCCGTGCCGCTGACGGCAGTGGTTTGTGGACTCCCGGGATCGGTGTCCGTAAAGGTAATATTACCCGCTCTTTGTCCTGTCGCTATCGGCGAAAACGTCACGCAAATGCTGCACGCGGCGGTGCAACTGCCATCCGTGCTTTGGGGCGGCAGAAGCGTGCCAGCGGAGCAATAGTGTGGATTGTTGTTTTTGGAACAGTCCGCAACTGCCGGACAACTCTGACCAGCTACCGAGAATTCCGGGTTGTCGCTAACTATCGAATTGATCGTAAGCGGAACCGACCGCGAATTGTAGATGTCCACATGACGGATAATTGCCGTGCTGGCATCGTTAGCCACAGCTGTACCCATGACTACCTGCGAAGCAGAGACCAAGGGACACTGGCGCGGAGTAAGGATCAGAGGCGGCAGCGGCGCTTGATTAAAGTTAAAGCTGTCGGTGATGTCATTGGCGTAAAGGTCGCGATTGCCGAGTGCGGGGAGATTGAATCTCTCCTCAATGAATTTCAGGACCGAAGAAAACTCGTACTGGGTTGTGGAGATGTATCCGGCTTTCGCGTATGGGGAGATAACAAGCAATGGCACGCGCGGCCCCAGGCCAAACTCGTCTACTTGGGGAGGAGCTATGTGGTCATAGCTGCCTCCGAAATCATCCCAAACAATGAAGACCGCGGTGGAATTCCATAGCTCTGGATTATTCATGAGCGCATTGAGTTGGGAGACCGTCGTATTCTCTCCCGCGCAGGTGCTCTCCGGCGGGTGTTCACTCTGCCAGTAGGGAGTCACAACCCAACTGACAGCGGGCAACTGATTGTTCTGGACGTCGGTGATGAAGTTTGGGGTGTTGACCACATTGTTCCAATCGGGCCCTTTGCGGACATGACTAATCGCATCGAAGGTGGACCAGACATAGCCCGGGTCGGTAATCGGAGGCGCGTAATATTTCCAGGTTACGCCGCCAGCATCGAGCGTGTCGGCCATAGTAATGAATGTAGTAAAGCACGGAAACTGATTGCTAATGACACCGTTGGGTTGCACAACATTGACCTCTTCCACATCGTCACCAGAGTCCGAGGCATCGCACCCCCAGCTGTGGGTGAGAGGGTGAAGTGGGTCGACCGGGTTGTTAATCACACCGTGAGAATCTGCCGCAATGGTATACAGGTGGTTGGGAAAACTGGGCCCCTCAAGAGACGAAAACATCCTAGCACCAAGCGCAAAGTGTTGCGCGTAGGAATAGTAGTTCGGGATATCTGTTCCACTGAACTGGCTGCAGGTGAGAATGTCGCCGCGTCCATCCGCAGTGGTCGGGGTGTCCATGGCCATCAGATCGAAACGGTCCATTTTCCCATTGTCCATTGCAAGCAGGGCATTGGCCCGGGAATGTCCAATATCATGGGAATAACGGTCGGGAGCGTGCCTCATGGGAACTACTTGTCCGGTAGATGTAAGGCAGCTTGTTACACCGTTGTTCGGGTCGAAAACACCAAACATGTTGTCGTAAGTGCGATTCTCTTTAATGATGAATACGATGTGATTGATGATATGAATGTCGCCGGGATTGTTGAGTCGCTGCAGTCGTTGCGCATGCGCCTGGCGAACGGTTGCGGACAGGAAGATAAGACTGATGAACGTGATGGTATTTCGAAGATTCCCCACCGTTACCTCCTGTCGTTGCCTTCAAGCCTCGCGCAGCATCAGAGCTTCTTGAGTGGATTCCAGAACGTTAGTACGCCCACCATGGCGGACGAGGAGCACCAGTTACTGTTTGGGTGTCGATCGCGGTATAGACGCTACGACCGTAGAAGAAAGGCAATCCCCAATCAAACACGCAAGACGCATTCCCATCTTTGCAAGAGCCGAAGTTTCCCTGAGGCCCAGCCAATGCAGGAAAGACAGCGTCGTTCGGAAAGGAAGACAGCAAATCGTCGGCATTGGCAACACTGAAATCTACCAGGACTCTCTCTTGGCTTGTGCCTTCAATGGTTGCGGAAAGTTCAGTTACCGAGGCAGGGCAATAAAATTCGGTATGTTGGGCGCAAGTCGGCAGCTCGTCGGGAAAGAAAAGACCATCTGATCCGCTGTCAAAAGAACTGCCGGTAAGGCTTTGCCCGTTGAAAACGGTAGTAAAGTGATCGCTTGCGTCTAAGGTAAAAACAGTCGCGTTTCCAAGCCCGTTCTCCGCATAAAATGTACTGCCAGTCTCAGTTCCAATACCGAAGACCATCGTGCCTTGGAGACTGACCTCGCTTTCTGATACCTGCGGGAACCGCAGAATGACTCCGTTAGAATCCTGGTTAAGCAAGAAAACCGGATTGGCTACCTGACGAATCGCCGGAACAATGACTGGCGAATCCGATGACTTACAACCGACCGACGGGCAAGCATAGTACACATTGGGAGGTACGGTCTGAGAACTGCCATCGCAATAATTTACTCCGCCGACGGTGCAGTCGTTGGGTTCCGGTCCGATGCCCAGAATGCCATTTGCTCCCAGCAATTGCGAGGTATTTAGGTTGTTCCCGCCGTTCGCGCAGCCATCCGGCACCACTTCATTTACAGAATCGTTTACAACTTGAACTGGCGCCGAGCTTGCGAACTCACCGGCGATATAAATGTCGGCCAGCGCAACCGGACCCCAGAGGAATGAACCATCCGGGAACGAATCGCAATTCTCCAGAATGTTACCGTTGGCATCCAGGAGTTGGGTCAGCTTAAGTTGCGGGATTCCCGACTGCAAGATTCTCAAGCCGTAAGATCCCGTGTCCACGAGAATGCCTGAGATGTTCTGACAAGCGGTAGTGCTGCCAGGCTTACAAATGGTAAGGCTGGTAAATGCGGCATTCGCATAAACCTGTCCAGGCACCGGCCCGCCGTCCACATTGACCATTGCCACATTGAGACCTCCACCGGAGGGAAGCACGGTGATGTTTAACGATTGCAAAGCGATGGGGCTTGCCACGGAGGTGGCTGTGACAGTTACGGTCGTCGGGGCCGAAACAATAAGTGGGGCTACATAGATCACCGAAAGCGGTTGTATGCTGCTAAGAGAGCCGGCACCGCTGCTGGGCGAAAGAGTCCACCTCACTCCCTTGCTAGTATTGTCTCCGTTTACGGCCGCTTGAATCAGTAAACAACTGCTGAGAATTAGAGGTTGGCTTGGGCAAGTTTGGCCTTCGCCTTGATTCAATGTCTGAGCGGATGGGGGTGAAAACGAAACGCTGAGCGGCGTAGCCGTAATTTGTACGGAAGAAGTGACAGTTGGGTCCGCGATCGAAGTCGCTGTGATGGTCACGGTTTCCGTCGTGGCGAAACTGTTAGGGGGAGTATAGGTCACAGACATCGTTGACTCTTTACTGAAGGTGCCAAAGTTCAAGGGGGAAATGGTCCAGGTCGCACCCTGCCCGGTCTGGTCGTAAACGTCTGCCGTAACCGTCACCGACTGCCCAGGGGTCACATCGGTAGTGTTTGGTATCAGTGTTATCGAGACCGGAGCCCCCGTCGGTATAGGGCCGCCCTTGAAGCAGGCCACCAAAAAGATCAGTCCACCGACCAAAAGCACGGTCAAAACGGCACGCGCCAATTTCCCTCCCCTACCACAGGCCACTGACGCTCACTCCCCCGGGCAACAACCCTTCATCATAGGCCCGGCCTGAATAGGCTCGTTGGTGCCCGACATTCTGGACAACGAACCCTGACTCTCGGATATCGAGGGGATGATGCCCAACTCCGCCCTCGCGTTGCACTTTCGCGGCTCTTGAAAACTGCTCGAGATAGTTTCCCAAGATCTGTCGCATGTCGGGAACAAACGGTCCCTGCCACGCGACACCAAAAACAGTCCCGGAGTTGGACACATATTCACGTACCACAGTTCCAGTCGCGTCTTTGATTTCGTAAACTGTATAGGCACCCCTTTGAACGACCCTGACGGTTGCGTTCATTCGCAACTGATCTGCCCGGACCGAATCGAGGCCACCACCGAGCGCTGCCGCCGCCCGACTAGGCGATACTAGAGCCACCAACGTCACAACCGTAGCCCAAACCCACGGCACGCTGAGGTGGATTCGACCCCGAACTCGCTTCCTCATAATGTCCGCGTAATGTCCCGCATGATATTTCCTCGTAGGTAGTAAGATAGCTCTCAAAAACCACCACGCGAACGGGGGGATTTGATCCCATCCTGCGTTCGCCTAGACTAGAAGAAAACGGCAGCATACGCTGCGATTGTTACGCAGCGATGACGGGAAGATTAAATTCAGGTTACAGACAAGGGGAATTCCTTCCTACACAAACTCGGTAAGCGAATCAACTCGACGCATTAGCAAGCCTTTACCATGCCCTTTATTTGATGTCCGTGAAAGATGCTGAAGAGTACATGTAATCCGTGTGCTTCGAGATCGAATTCCTGGATGCAACGCCGATTTGGCAGATCATATAGCGCAATGTGCGTCGGTTTCTCGTGCATGCCCTCGCGGAATACAGTTTTGACCCAGCGCACATTCTCCTGATACCACGTCTTGCGAATTCGGCTGAAGCCAACCCATATTCTTCCGTCATGCAGGGGGAGCAAACCTCGGCACCAGCCCAGCAAAGCTTGCTGGCCATCGACTTGTTTCAGGTCGATGATCTGCTCGACTTTCAGGCTGTGGGAACTCGCAATCACAATCCTACCATCCACCAAGGTAAAAAAGACCTGTCCACCGCAAACGATCCCATCGTGGGGTGCTTCCGCGGCGATTTCTATACGCATCCCTGGATTGTTCATGCAAACCGCATCGCGCTGATGGAAGCGAGTCACCCAGACGTCGCCGTTTAGTTCAAAAATGAAGTTCGGATGTGCCTTGTGCGGCTTAGTAGTTTCGACTCTGCGGTAATCTACCGTAGTCGAAAACCGGGACCACGGAGGGTCGCCCAGAACATTTAGGGCAGCGATCAACTCGCCGGTGGGGCTGACTTTTGCCACCATATCGAGTCCCGTATTGGCAACTAGCAGATTGCCGTCCGGCGCTGGGGTCACGTGGTGGACGTCATGAAAACAAGGATGCGAGATGTAGTTGAGGCGCTCAAATCCAGGCACTTTGTAAATCAAGACTTCAGTTTTCGTGCAGACATAAAGCAGGTCTTCAGCTAAGGTGCCGCTTTTGAAGATGGTAGAGGACTTACCGTTAGGCCGAGCATCGGGCGGAGTCTCGTATTCGATACAGGTGCGTACGGTACCTGTATCTGTATCGAGTTCGAGGATGACGGCCGCGTCGTACAAGTTCCATTCAGTTTCCTCTCTCAAAACCCGTTTCCGACGCCGAGCCCCGACCACGTATAAGTTTGCCATTCTTTGATCTTAATATCTTCGCACCGTGTCGAGTGGGACACTGGAGAGATATTCTTCCGACGACACAGGCCAACTGTTACAAGTAGCACACGGCGGGAGAGTATCCCACCGCCGCGTCATTAATTGTTGGTAAAAATACGGTGGTGGCGGCTTGACCGCTCTTGGAGGGGACTTTGGGGATGACAAGTCTTCTTCATTCATTATAGAATACGCAAGTTCCATGCGGGTTCAGTTCGTCACTGTCGCCCTGATGTTTCCGTGTCCGATCTCCGGAGCACTAGGACTGCGCCTTTGAAGCGTAAGCTGTAATAGAGAATCAGGTCGTTTTGGAGCTTATGGTGCAGTGTGCCCCTAGTTTCCGCAAACTGCGATCAATTCAGAGTCTGCTCGCGCGAAATTTCCTTTTTTGGATCGCATTAAGCCTCCTATGGCTCGGCCTGGGCTGCAGCAGCAGCAGTATTACTGTTCCCCCGCAATCCGGCGCGGCGGGGGGCTTTTCGAACGCAAGTTTGAAGGGCAACTATACCTACACGCTTGGGGGGAGTTATTTCAACTCATCAAGCAACAACGGATTTTATCTGCGATCGGGAACTTTTGTGGCAGATGGAAGTGGGCATATCACAAGCGGGGTGGATGACTTTGTGCAAGCCGGCTCTCTCACCACTACCAGCACTACTGGGAGTTATGCCGTCGCCGCCGACGGCACGGGTCTTTTGACCATTGTTCTGACCAGTACGCAACTGCAACTGGCGATCACGATAGCACCCGGCGGCAAGGTCTACGTGATTGAATTCGACCAAACCGCGAGCGGCGCCGGTCAAGCTGTTCAACAGAACCCAAGCGCGCTGACGAGTATTCCCACGGGAACCTATGTCTTTCGATTGCATTCGTACCAACCCAGCGTTCCCTCGCCAGGATCGGTTTCGGCCGTAGGCAGCATGACGATGAATGGCACCTTGATCGCAGGCAAGGAAGATGTAGTGCGACTCGGGACGTTAAGCTCGGTTGCCATCACGGGTGCGCTTACCGCCCCTGATGATACCGGGCGAGGTACTCTAACATTCAGCGACAGCGACGAGTTTGTGTCCCACTATACTTATTATGTGGTCGATGGCGACACGCTGAATTTTCTAGAGACGGATTCTGGTCCACTCGGGTCGGGGACCGCCGCGTCGCAGAGTGGCGCTCCATTCAGCAATTCCGACCTGAAGAATGATTTTGTGTTTCACAGCCGCGGCGACACTTTGAAAAACCTCGATGGCGTAAATAGCGCGGGCGTATTTACCAGCGATGGCAACGGCCACGTGACTGGTGGCGGCTATGATTCCGGACAGGATGGCGTGCCCACACAAAATGCATCGCTTACCGGAAGTTACAGCGTTGATGCTACCGGTCGCGCGACTATAACCCTGCATCCCACTCTCGGCTCCCAGAACTTGATCCCAATCCAAGAGGTCGCGTGGATGGTAAATTCGTCGCGCGCATTGTTTCTGGTGGATGTTCCGGGCAGAGCAGAAGATGGAGGGATGGACCAGCAGCAAGCTGGGCCTTATTCCGACTCTACTTTGAGTGGAGTATATTCCTTCGAGATGTTTGGGTACGATTCCAAAAGTCCCATAGAAATCGACAGAGTCGGCTCAATGATGTTTGATGGAAGCTCCGCGGTTAATTTGAAAAATTACTTTGTGAACCGAAGCGGTTCGAGAGATCAGACTAACGCAACCGGGACATATACTGTGACCGCAAACGGCAGGGTTTCAGCGAAGGTAAATGGAGTAACGGACAACCTTGTTGTGTACCTTATTTCCAGCAGTTCCGGTTATCTGGTGCTCGACGATGTCGGTGCCGAAGTTTCAGGCAGTATCGCGGAGCAGGTCGCGCCCTGAGAACCTGTGTAAAAATCTGCCGAAATCAATCTTCATTTCAGACATCCCGAGCCCATGCGATGCCCCTCCCGGTTACAAAGTTTGCGAAGGCAACGATTGCCGCGGTGTTGAGCAAAATGAAGGTATGCGCTACATCGGCACCTCTGGCTATCGGGCTCGGCACAGGACCGAACAGTCTCCAAATTCCTAAACTGTAGAAGAAAACTTGCATTACTAGCGAGATCCGGTAAAGTGGCCCCGGGGTCAGGAACGATGCAATGAGCAATGGCCCCAGCGCAAATGGCACAAGAAGCCTCAGCAGCTTGTGGCTTACGAATTGGAAACGTACGGGGTTCGCTCCGGTCAATAACCATGGCGCTAGCTGTAAGAGTTGGTAGTTGCCGCTTAAGGTCCGGACTTTTCGCGCGAACTCTCGCTTCGTCCCCTGGTCGGGTACGTCCCAAACTCGTGCCCGCGAATCGAATATTGCTCGCGTCCCCTGCCGCAGAGCATGCATCGGAATAAGGACATCGTCCAAGATCGTTTCCTCAGGGAGGGGCACGAGTAAACTACGGCGCACCGCGTACAGCGCCCCGGTAGCGCCAATCATTGATCCCGACAAGGCTTCTGATTCCCTGATTTGTTTCTCGATCCTCCAATACCATCCTATGCCTGCCGCATCTGCCTCTGTGCGGAGGTTCCCTAACATGAGTGCGCCGCTGGCGCAGCCAATTGTGGGATCCGCGAAGTTTTCCGTGAGTAGGCGAACTGCATCGGATTCGATTTCTTGTCGCGCGTCCATGAATACCACCAGGTCTCCACGCGCCGCACTTATGGCATCGTTCAAGCCCGCCGCTTTTCCTCGCGGATGCGCATTAAGAATGGCTTGTATTCCTGAGACAGGCGCGAACTTTGCCAGGATATCGTTGGTCCGATCTGTCGAACCGTCGGAAACTACAATAATTTCAGGCCGGTTACCGGCATAGTTCAAGTGCATCAAATTTCTAAGTTTGCCTTCCAAAACTGCCGCCTCATTACGTACCACCATCACAATACTGATCGGACGGGAATAGAAACCGCGTCGCACAGGACGCGGGTGCCAGCGGCTGCGCACCCACAACCATGTCGGATAACCGAGGTACGTGTAGCCGACAAACGCAACACTTCCCCAGAAGAGCCATTTCATCGCATACCTGTGCAGCAGCCCCGCTCTATGATTCAAGTGCTGACAAGAGGGCTCTCAGCCCAAATCGTCCGCTGGTGCGGGATCCACATTCCTAGTCACAACATAACTTCGGGTGCCCTATAGGCGCGGTTCCTCTGTTCCGAACCGAACGCTAGGAAAACCATGGTTGGACCGCTGGCACGAAAGAGGTACTCCACTCTTCGTCCAGTCAAACGCGGGATGAATCATAATTGATAACGTTCGTGAGGAGAAGATTCCGCTTCTGTTCCGTTCAGCACGACCCCGACGAGAGACTCCGCGCGGAATCTTTCGCGTGCCTGGCGCACAATGTCGAATGCAGTCGAATGCGAACGCACAACGAGGAGTACTCCGTCACAGGAATTGGCGATCAGACTCGCGTCTGAAACCGGCAAGGTCGCCGGCGAATCGATGATGACCCAATCAAACGAGGGTCCGCAGCGGGAGATGAGTGTGTTCAGGCGGCCTGTGCCGAGGAGTTCGGTTGGACCTGGCACAGTACGGCCTGCCGGAATGAAAAACAACTCCTCCGACACTCCTCTTTGCACAATTGAGAAGTCATCCACCTCTTGCAGTAGATATTCCGAAAGTCCTGGCGTTTGAGAAGTCCCAAGCACACTATGAAGCCGCGGACCGCGCAAATCCGCATCGATCAGCAAGACCCGACAATGTGGCTGAAGCGCCAGTACGTTCGCCAGATTGACTGCGACGAAAGATCTTCCTTCTTTTGGCAACGCACTCGTCACCAGTAGCGATTTCATCGGCTGCTTTTCGCGCCGGCGGTACAGTTGGGAACGTAGTGCGCGCAGCTCTTCGGCGCCGCGCGAGGACTGGGATCCGGCGAAGGAAATCATTGTCTCTGGATCGAAGTCCCAGGATCTAATCTTGCAGCTAGCCAAGGCAAGAGGCGTAACCGTAGCTGCCTCTGCAAGCGGCGAACTCGCATCCAGCGGCAAACCGTCTTCCATTGCCGAGAACGGGAAGGTCTCCATAGTGGGTCCGACCGGCTGTTCCAGTTCAGCACCGACTGCCCGCAAGATATCCGGCCCCGGTTCGCTCCTCTTTCGAAATTCACGTGCTGGACTCATTCATTTCCCCTTCCCGTAGCCACGCCGCAGCGGGGGACACCATCCAAATCCTGCATAGTACGCGCACCTGACATCAGTTCCTGCGTTGCCACTGGGCACTTGCCAAGCCACTCCCCCTAGGCCGTCTTTCTTTCTCGTCCGAACGGCCGGAAGCGCCCCCACAATGTGGGCTTTCCAAGCTCTTTTTCGGCGCCCACCCAGGGCACCGAGACCAGCATTGGCAATTCCAGAGCTGCCAGCACGTCGCCCTCATTTCGAATAGATTTATCTCGCAGTTCCAGCCAGAAAGCGATCACCAAACCAAGGCCCAACCCCGCGCCCAGTCCGCCGGCTGCGAACATCCATCGTATGGGGAAACTTGGTGAATCGGGCAAGCTGGCGGGATCCAGCAGCTTCATCTGCTCGCCTTGCTGTTTGCGTTCCATCTCAGTTTGCATCTCGGCGGCATTCTTGTCGGCCATCAAGTCGTCGTATATCTTGTGCGCGCTCTCATTGTTGCGGGTCAACTGCTTATACTGGTCTTCGATTTCCGGACTCAGCGCCAGCCTACCTTCATAGGAATCGACGAGCTGTCCGAGTCGTTTCTGCTCGATCGAGGCTCGCGAAATCGTGCCTTCATCTTGATGGACTTGCTGGCGAAGCCGGAGGATCTCGGGCGGATCCATTTTGACCCCGACGGCGCCCGCGGCCGCGCCTTGTGGGTCCGAATTCGCCTCCTTCAGCTTTGTCTTGACCTGGGCAATGTCATTTTTTGTTTTTACAACATCAGGATAGTCATCGGTGTAGCGGGCCTGAAGCATGATGAGTTGATTTTGCAATGTCACCAGTTGTTGACGAAGAGGTGGCAAGTTTGGGGACGCCTGCATCGAGTCCCAGGCAGCCGTTTGTTGGGCCAAGAGTGATTCCGCAAAAGACTTGTCCTGTTGGGCCCGGTTCAGCGCTTGTGTGTTGGCGTCGAGTTGAGAATTCAAAGCCGCGAGAATCTTGAGATTCTTGTCCTCATCGCTTGGCAGTCTGCCAAGATGCAACTTCTTAAACTCAGACAACCGGTTGTCGAGGTCGTCGAGGTTCAGCTTCGCTTGCTCAAGTTGTTTGGAGAGAAAATCAGTCGTGTTTTGCGCCACTTCTTCCCGAAGTTCAAGATTTTCCTGCAGCAGCATGGAGGTGATCCCGGCGCAAACTTGTTGGGCATCACGCGGATTGTCTGTAGTGAAAGTGACGTAGAAACCAGGCACGTCGTCCGTCTCTCCTGGTAACAACTTTCTCCTCATGGATGGCGTCGTTGTCGTTGAGCTAGAAGACTTGGAACTGGCTGAAGATGTAGAACCGGGAGGCGGAGCGCCGGGATCAGCTTGAGTAACTTGAACATTGGCCCGGATTGCCTCAACCACATCATCGACACTCTTCCCTTTTCTTGCCAGGCCCAGAGTAGCGACCAGCGGCGCTAACCGGTTGCGGCTCAGCACACCCTGCGTTAAGGCCGTCATACGGTCGCTCACGCGTTCGGTGATGATCGGCTTAACATAGCCTGCAGGAACAATCTGTCCTTCTACGAGCAACAATGATCGGGAGGTATATTTTGGAGTGAGGGCAAAGGAAATCAGGAACCCAAGCACGAGCGCAACTAGAGCCGGAATAAGGACCACCCGCAAGCGCCGGCGGCAGATCGCCAAGTAATCATCTATGCCCAATTCGCGGTTCGCAATCATACCTGTTTCCGTTCTGGCGACGATCCGACGCCATCAGTAACGATTCTCGACTCTGGATACCTGATCATCAGCAGATACAAGGTCCCCCATCTTTTATTATAAAAATTAAGAAACCAAGGAAGCAGTCAGCAGGTTTTGCCATCACAACTTGAATATTGCGACCTGCTCGCCGGATAGCTCACTAGGGCACCACGACCGTATCCCCCGCTTTGAGAGTAATGTTCTGACTCATTCCGACGCCTTTCAGCAATCGCTTGTAGTTGACGGGCAGTTTCTGTTCGGCCCCGTCGGTCGAGCGTAGGACATAGATTTTCTTCGTGTTCGCAAAGGCGGTAAGCCCGGCGGTAGCCAAGACTTGCAACACGGTCATTTGAGGCAATAAAAGCATGGGTCCATGCCGTAGGACTTCCCCCAGCACGTAGATACGTGGGTGGCTCATCTGCGCCACGATTACCGTTACCTTGGGATCATCCACAAACTTCTTGAGCCTTAGGGTCAGCGAGGCCGCTAGCTCCATTGGAGTTAAACCGGCAGCCTGCACGTCATTGACAAGTGGAAGAGAAATCTTGCCATCCGAACGCACCGGTACGGTGGCAGTGAGCTCTGGCTCCCTCCACACCGAGACGTGCAGCGTGTCCTCGGCGAGGATCACATAGGAGGATCCGGGCGGCGTCTTATCGGCCCCGTCAGCCGGAGTGGAAAGATGCGCACCGTCATCGGAGCCAAAATTAGGCAACGGGAATGCACGAATGATCGGAGTACTCAGTAAGAGTGCCGTCGCCAATGCAATACTTGTCCTCATAATACTTCCGAGTGTCCCGCTGAAGTCATGTCATCGTGGCCAATTTGCTTCAATTTGTACAAGAGCGACTTGTAGCTGATCTTAAGCTCCTGGGCTGCTCGACGCCGATTCCACCTCGTCTTGGCCAATGCCTCGAGAATGATTTCTCCCTGCGCCTCGCGAAATGCGGCGCGTCCGGCTTCTTTCAGCGAGATCTCTCCCGCCTTCTGAACACGGTCCAATTTCAGCAACATAGCTCGCAGACCGCGCATCGCACGAGAGTCGTCACCTAGTACCACAACCGCCTTGGCTACCTGCTGCAGTTCCCGAAGGTTACCCGGCCAGCTATAACTATAGAAAAGCCGCCACGTCTCCTCACTCAGTGCTGGGGTATGACAGCCGAAGCGGTTGGCGTACTTCGAGACGAAAAACCCCATCAATGGTAGTATGTCCTCCTTTCGCTGGCGTAATGGCGGAAGCCGCAAACATACGCTGTTGATGCGGTAGAACAAATCCTCGCGAAAACAATGTGCGCGTACCTCAGATTCCAAATCGCGCGCACTCGCGCAGATAAACCGTCCCTGGAATCTGCGGTTGCCACGTAGTTCCAGCTTGGTTAGTTCATTCAAGAAGTAACCTTGGCATGGCAAGCTCAGCTTGGAAACTTCTTCGAAGAATAGAGTGCCATGACCAGAAAAAATATCGCCCTCGGAACTGCACAGATCCTCTGCGCCAAGATCTTCACAAGCGACGACAGTGAAATCTTCCGCGCTGCGCGGGGAACAGTCGTGAATCCTGCGGGCCATCATTCGCTTCCCTGTGCCGGATTCGCCGGAGAGCAAAATTGGCATTTCGCTTTGCGAGAGTTCACGAACCGCCGCTTCGAGAGCTCGCATGGTCGGACTCCCGGTCTCTACAAAATCGCCAATGTCGTCAATTACTCGCTCGGGTTCAGAGTTGTCGTGGATTTGCCGTTGCATTGTTGACTTGGTGAGAATCCGTTAAGGGTACATTACGAGAGAAACTACACCCATCCTGTTGAGTGATTCTTCTCTTGGAACAGCTAAGGAGAAGCTTTCCGATTCCGGCGCATCAAGCGAGGAACTGAACTGGACAAGTTCCTGCCGACAAAATAGCCTATAATCAATATCACGAATTGGGTATTTTTTCGCAGTGTCTATGTTAATTTTCGGTTAAAAATTGCCGAATGCACTTCCAATCACCGGTCAGCCGTTAAACAATTCAAAAGGTAAGTCGGAAGCTCCCTCACTCGGCACGCAAAACCTGCCACTCGGCAAGAGAGAAACGGGCAGGCGACTAGGTTACGTATTTTGTTTGTGCAAGAATCAGGGAAATCACATATCCTTTTAGCGGTTCTCGAACATGAGCCACGTGGCAACCATTGAACCGGTCGCCGGGGGCATTTGTCGCCCGGTCCGGCGCGCCGTCGTTTGGTGGCAAGCTTTGATTCTGGTTGTTCTCGCCATTTGGCTCTACTACTCAATTTTCATCGGTATGGTATCGCAGTGGAAGGAGGATCCGAATTTTTCTCATGGATTCCTCGTGATACCGTTCTCGCTCCTGGTCGTCTGGCGCAATCGCCTGCGCTTCCGCGCTTTGGCGAGCCAACCTTCTTCTTGGGGGTTGTTAATCCTCACATGTGCATTGGGCGGGCTTGTGACCGGGGCACTTGGAGCTGAACTCTTCCTGTCCCGCCTTTCATTGTTGCTCCTCATCGCTGGCTTGATCGTGCTTTGCCTTGGCTGGAAATATCTCCGTGCCGCACTTTTCCCGTTAGGCGTTCTTATTCTGATGATCCCTATCCCGGCAATCGTCTTCAACCCGATAGCTCTGCCGCTGCAGTCGCTGGCTTCGAAACTGGCGGCGGCAACTTTGCCGATTTTCGGTGTGCCCGTCCTTCGCGAAGGTAACGTCATAAATTTGCCAACTATGTCGTTAGAAGTCGCTCAGGCGTGTAGTGGCATCCGTTCACTGTTCTCACTCATCACCTTGGCGACGATCTACGGATACTTGATTAAAAGCACCTTGTGGACTCGGGTTGTTCTGGTCCTGGCGGCGTTTCCGATCGCGATTGTCGCAAACAGTTTTCGCATTATTGGTACAGGGTTGCTCGTGCAATATTGGGATCCGGCGAAGGCGGTGGGTTTCTTCCACGAATTTTCTGGCGAGCTTCTTTTTCTGATCTCTCTCCTGATGCTCGTTCTGTTGCAGCAGGCGCTCTCGCCGAGACGATCGGAGGTAAGGACCAGCGGTGGCCTCTAATATTCGCTTTACTGTCGCAGCCATTTTGCTCGTAGGCGCCGCCATCTTCCTGCGCGGCTGGCAGCGAGGCGAGGTGATTCCAGTGCATCGGCAGTTTTCGTCCTTTCCGAGTAGAGTAGGGGAATGGGCGGGACGAGATGAAAGTATCTCTCCGGATATTCTCGAGACCCTGGGCCCGGGCGATTTCCTTGCCCGCACCTACCAACTCGATTCCACAATCCTGCCGTCAGTGAGTCTGTTCGTTGCATATTTTCCTAGCCAACGGTTCGGAAGCACTTTGCACTCCCCGAAGAACTGTCTGCCAGGGTCGGGTTGGTCCGCGTTGGAATCGAGCAAGATAGAAATTTCTTTGCCAGGGCGGCGGCCCTTTATCGCGAATCGTTATTTGATCGCCAAGGGAGCGGAACGCGGGCTCGTTGTTTATTGGTATTGGGCACACGATCGCTCCGCGGCCAGTGAGTATTTGGCGAAGCTGTACCTTATAGAAGATTCCATCCGGTTCAACCGAAGTGATGGTTCGCTGATCCGGTTCACAACAGACATGGCGCCGCACGAGAGTGAAGCAGATGCGGAACGACGCATTATGGACTTACTGAGAGAGAGTGTCCCTGTCCTTGGACAATACCTCCAGGGTTGAACCGGGTCGACCAGGGTTGAACCGCGTCGACCAGATCAATTAATTGTGGCTTGCCAGTTGTCGCAAGGGCGAGCTTGAGACATAATCGTCTGGCACACGCAAACGCTCGAAGTATGGGAGTTGCACGATGAGCCGTTGTTGTATGCTCCATTCGCTGTTTCTGGCTGGCGTCTTCGCCACCCTTCTCGTGGGCTGCTCCCGGGATTCTGACGTGCGTAAAGTGAAGTATCTGGAGAGCGGTCAACGCTATGCCGAAAAGGGCAAATATCGCGAGGCAGTGATCCAATTTCGTAACGCCATCCAGGTGGACCCGAGTTATGCCGCAGCCCACTACCAGTTGGCCCAAATTTACTTAAAACTGCAGCAGTGGGTGCCCGCCCACCAAGAGCTAGATCGTACGGTTGAACTTCAGTCAGACGACTACTCCGCGCATCTTGATCTGGCAAACCTCCTGATCGCTGGACATGAACTCGAACAGGCCAAGACGGAGGTAGATCTCCTGCTGCAGAAACAAGCCAACAATCCGGTCGTACATATCGCCGCCGCAAATCTATTTGCCGCCCAGCAAGATTACGCTTCCGCGACGCTCGAGCTAAAAAAGGCGATCAATCTGGATCCCGATCGATGGGATCCCTATATGAGGCTCGGTACTCTGGAGATGAAAATGAATGAGCCCGGGCTTGCCGAGGTTGACCTCAAAAGGGCAACGCAGCTAAACCCAAAAGCGACCGCCGCGCTGCTTGGTCTGGCAAGCTACTACCAGTCTCAAAGCCGGTTTGCGGAAGCGGAACAAGAGATCCACGCCGCGATTGACGCTAATCCGAATAATCCCGACCCGAGAGCCGATCTGGTTCGTCTCTACATGTCTGAAGGAAAAAAAACGGAAGCCGAACAATTGGCACGGCAGGTCAGGCATGACTTTCCGGGAAACCCTAACGGCTATCGTATGCTGGGTGACTTCTATTACGCGATTGGGAACGTTGACGGCGCCTTTAGGGAATACAGCGCCCTCTACCGCGAACACCCCGACGATCTCCAGGTAAAGAAAAATTACATTCAATTGCTCATTCTGAGTAATCAGCTGACCGAGGCCGCGAAACTTGATAATGAGATTCTGAAGGCAAGCCCGAAAGACGTCGAAGGACTGGTTGACCGGGGCCAGATTGAGCTTCGCAACGGGAACCTTAAAGGCTCAATCGACGCTCTGCAGGCGGCGCTGAACAGCGACTCAACCAGCGGCATCGCATACTACCATCTCGGAATCGCGCTTGATCGTGTGGGCAATGTCGCGCAAGCCGAGGTTGCCTGGCAAAATGCAGTACGCCTCCATCCTGACTTGAGCGAAGCTCATCTTGCACTGGCGAGGGCTGCGCTAGGCAGGGGCGATATGCCCGGACTGGAACGCTCTGGTGACGAGATCATTCGTTTGCTACCCGCTTCTCCAGAGGGTTACGCCCTGCGTGCCTTCTCCTATACCCAGCAAGGTCAGTTCGTTAGGGCTCAGAACGATGCAGCTAGGGCGATCAGCGTGGCGCCCAAAGCTCCTGACGGCTATCTGCAGATGGGAAATCTGAGCCTCGCGCGAAAACTCTACGCTGACGCCGAAGGCTTTTATGTACAGGCTTTAGATCGCGATCCGAGATCCCCTGAAGCGCTGGGCGGTCTCATGAAAACATATCTGATCAGGAACCAGAAAGAGAAAGCCCTGGCTGCGGCACAGGCGCAAATCGCCAAGGAGCCCAACAGTAGCGTGTTCTATGATCTGCTTGGTACTGCTGAGTTCGAGTATCGAAAGGACTCAGCCGACCTTGGTGCCGCCGAATCAAACTTGAAGAAGGCCACGGAACTGAACAAATACAATACGGATGCATGGGTGAAACTGGGTCACGTCCAGGCGGCCAGAGGTGCTACCGAAGAAGCCATCGCGACCGTTCAAAGGGCTCTTCAGGACAACCTACGGGCGAATGCTCTCCATATTCTGGCCGGGCAGCTGTTCGAGTCCAAGCAAGATTGGGAGCGGGCTCAGGATTGTTATCGGAAAGCGCTGGAAATCGATTCCCGAGAGCCCCTAGCATCCAACAACCTGGCATATGTTCTCACGCAAACCGGCGGTAATCTGGACCTCGCTCTTTCCCTAGCTCAGACCGCAAGACGGGGCATGCCTGATTCCTTCAACGCCGCGGATACTCTGGGTTGGGTTCTGTACGAGAAGGGTGCCTACCGATTGGCGATTGATTCCTTCCAAGAGGCGCTGAGACTGGCCGAGAAGAGCAAATCTCCGGAAAGTCCAAGCGTGCATTTGCATTTAGGGATGGCCTATCAAAAAACCGGGGAGGTCATCCTTGCCCGGCAGCATTTGGAACGTGTGCTGAAGCTTGATCCCAACTATTCAAGCGCCGACGACGTGAAAAAGCTTCTGGCGCATCTCCACAGTTGACAGCTTACGACGGCCGAGCGTGTCCCGGGCTCTTCCGGCTGTTCGATTTGTATCTCCGCAACTCGCGTATTAAAGCTCCATTTTCCACATTTTTTGCCTCCGAACCCAAAAATTAACACACCATTAACATTTCGGTCATAGATCTCTAGTTTGTAGAAGCTATACTGTGCCATCGAAGTAAGTCTGAAAGCGGGGCCTGTTTCCAGTTGCGTTGGGCTCGGCGCATGGCTTACTTGAGATCCCGATGTAGATGCGAGGCTGTCTTAGCCCTGAGACAGACATGCTGAAGTCAGGAAAGCCTCGAGTTGTACTGAGGCTCAACCTTCACTAGTCGTCCAACATTGCTGTCGGGAGGACTCTATGAAACTAACAAGGGGCTTGCTGCTGGCGCTATTTATGGCGTGTGCGCCTCTGACGGCTTTTGCGGGCTCCGTGATTATTGATAATCACGACGGCACGTTCACCTCTACAACCGCCCAGAACAGTCTGTCGCTGATGGGACCCGGAGCATCCATGTTGTTTGGAGTGACTGGGTTAGGCGCGGGCTACGATTGCGCCGGTCTTACGGGCCCTGGTTCCTGCTCGGGAACCGTCACCTTGCAAACCGGGACCATAATAGCCGGAGGCACGGGTACGACTTTAACACCGACAACCGGTCATAACACTTGGCTCGGGGGTGGAGCGGGCACGTTTTTTGACGTCACAGAGAATGCAAATGCAGCAAAGGGGCTCAATGGCTTTACCTTTACTGGGCAGTTCGACACTGCAGCAGGAGCGAACCAGTGGTCGTGTATTGGCGTGTGCACGGTCACGATCAGTCACGGCGTAACGACCGCTGTGGGGTCGTGGCAGCTGGCTGCTTCAATCGTAAACGGAATGCTGACAATAGGGGGGAACACCTACGATGTCGTCGGGGCCATCTCGACTCAGATTACTAGTATGGACACAACGGTAAAGTATAGTAAGGGGCAGATCATAAGTATCACCGACAAGTCGGGAACCTCAAATTTCCCGTCGCCTGTTCCTGAGCCCGGGACTTTGAGTCTGTTCGGGGGTGGGTTGATTGCTGTTGGGATGCTCTCCCGACGTCTAGGTTCCCGAGCACAGCACTAAAGCATCGCTTGGAAAGCAGTAAGCGTTTGCTGGATCGCCGGCAGGGCTGCTAGTGACCGGGCTCTGCCGCGAGAAGGGTGAAGAGAGTGCGTCTGTATCCCTTTCGGTGACACGCACTTTTGTAGCAGAGCTGCCACTCAATTGCTACGGCCAAGATTTTTCTCTCCTTGAGGTTTTCAGCTTTGGGATTACATGCAAAAGCTCCGGGTTACAGTTTGTTTCCCTCGATTAATCCCTCGAAAGGACTGATCCAGCTGCTTTGCTGATCGAAAGATTTAGCGGGACCCAATCGTTCGGCGGCATGTTCGGGTGTGGAGGCGTGGAACCCTGAGCGTAGCTTAACGCGTAGGGAAGTCGAAGTCGCCCATAAATTTGGCCAGACACGGTTAATCTTCGCAATGTTTGGATCACATCGTGGCCCTAAACAGACCCCGGCATTAGACCTTAGAAAAATTCATGAAATCTTAATAGTGCAAATGGGGATAAAGAGGGGATCCGACTGGTATTATCATCGGATTGAAGGAACGCAGGATTCGCGCTTGTCCATCACAAGTTGACATCCGAAGTCTTTCTTCAAGGGGAAGCGATCTCGGGCCAAGTCAATATGACCTCCCGAAGATCGATCGGACATCCGATCTAGTGATCGTAGGACGACACTAACAGGTAGGAGCCTTGGATACTGTCTGGTCAACGACAAAAAAGAAAGAGAGTTTGAGCGGGGCATTCTTTTGGCTGACTGCGTTTTACGTCGTTTATTGTGCCCGTCCGACTGACCTTGTTCCCTTTTTGTCCTTTGTTCCTCTAGCGAAGATCACGGGCGGCCTCGCAGCCCTGAGCCTGCTCTTGGCCGCGGGGAAGACTCCGCGAAAATTTGGAGACCGCCCGAAAGAAGCCGACTATCTCTTGATTATTATTGGCTTGCTCTTTGTCTCAGGATTTCTCTCTCCGGTTTGGAAAGGCGGTGCGGTTAACGCAACCATCGATTTTGCCAAGGTTTACATCGCCTGGATTTTGAGTTTTCTGCTCATTACCAGCCTGGAGAGATTTCGTCGAATCATCTTTATTCAGTCAGCTTCTGTAGCAATAGTTTCCTTTGTCGCCATCGTGAGAGGCCACTCCGTCCCAAGACTGTCCGGCGTCATCGGGGGATTCTATTCGAACCCCAACGACATGGCATTCGCGATTGTCTTGTCGCTACCCTTCTGCGTCGCTTTCCTTCTTACTGCGAAGGGCGGCCTGCGCAGAGCGGTGTGGTGCATTGGTATTGTGGGCATGATGATGGCGCTGTTTCTAACCGCATCACGGGCTGGTTTCATCGACCTAGTCATCTCTGGGACTGTCTGTCTTTGGAACTTTGGGGTTAAGGGAAAACGTTTTTATCTGATCATTGCGACTTTTTTCCTGGGTGTCTTGTTGCTGCCGCTTGCGGGCAGGACTCTGGTCAAACGTTTTTCGGTGATTTCGGGGGGAACAGTAGATTCAAGAATAGAAGAATCAGCATATGGGTCTTATGAAGAACGAAAGCTATTGATGCTTAAGGCAGTTGACGCCATAGTGCATTACCCGATTTTGGGAGTGGGAGTAGGCGATTTTGTTGTGTATTCCGGTATGTGGAAAGACGTTCATGCATCGTATTTGGAGATAGCCGCAGATGGCGGCATTCCCGTGCTGATTCTGTACCTGATGTTCTTTGCTCGCGGCTTTGCCAATCTAGGTCGTCTGAAGCAATTCGAGCTAGATCCCCAGGCAATTCTTTTTCGGGGTGCGTTGCAGGCCTCGCTGGTTGGTTTCGTGGTGGGGGCTTGCTTTGCTCCTGAGGCGTATCAATTTTTTCCCTATTTCACGGTTTGCTATACGTCCGTTCTTTTGGCGATGTCCAAAGAACACGCCCTTCTCGGTAAAGAGCCGGTACGACCGTCCACCATGGTGGTGCGGGCGCTGGCAGGAGCGTACTGAGCCATGATAGAGCTCGGACCTCTTCACGGGAATCGAGACTTGCTGCGCCTCCTTTGCTGTACGGAATGCCGCTCTGCGCTGCAGGCGCAGGAATCTGGTTACCGCTGTACAGGGTGCACAAAGGAATTCCCTTTGGTGCGCGGTGTGCTGCGTTTTGTCGACGCGCATAATTACGCAGACAGCTTCGGTTACCAGTGGCAGACGTTTTCGAGGACTCAACTTCGACCGGAGTTCTCCGAGCGCAACTTCCAAAGAAAAACGGGTCTCCGACCGGAAGACCTACGTGGGAAGATCGTCCTGGATGTCGGATGCGGCATGGGCAGGTTCGCGGATGTCGCTACTCGGTGGGGCGCCACAGTGGTCGGAATCGATCTCAGTGCCGCCGCGGAAGTGGCCGCCACGAATCTCGCAGATCGGAACTTCGTGGCACTCCAGGCCGATGTTTTCGATCTTCCGTTTGTCCCAGCTTGTTTCGACTGCATTTACAGCATCGGCGTGCTTCATCACACGCCCGACTGCGAAGCCGCCTTCAGGAAGCTTCCCCAATACCTGAAGCCAGGCGGAACTCTTGCAGTCTGGCTGTACAGTGGATACAACAACTGGTATCGCTTTAGTGATCTGTACCGCAAGGTCACCTGTCATATTCCGGTTCAGAAGCTGCATGCGTTCCTACGGATCGCCGTACCGGTTCTTTACTGGATTGACCGCGGCCTTCGCTCGGTCCCTCTCGTCGGCGCGAGTATGGCGGGCGCAGTGACCCATCTCTTTCCGGTGAATCGAAACCCGGATCCAGAGCTCCGAGTTCTCGATACTCTGGACTGGTATTCCCCAAAATATCAGTCTAAACATACTTATGAGCAGGTATTCCGATGGTTTGAAAGCTGCGGCTTCGAGAGTCTGGCCGTTGGGGAGGCGTCCATTGCTGTCAAAGGACGGAAGCCGATCCGCTATATTGAAGACGGTTTATGCGAGCAGAAAGCCGGGTTGAACGACGACCGCGTGAAGTTGGCCCGCGATGGCGGCAGACTAGAGATGCGGCTGCCTGCGCGAAAAAGGGGTTTCTCAATCAAGAAGGCGCGGCACACCATGCGGTGGCTGCCTTCTTATACTTGGCAAAGAGCTACACGCCGCACACCTGGCGAAACCCACTTGATGATTGGACTGGCCGATCATTTTGAGCCCGCCATTCTGCCGCACAGTGGATCTGCGCGAGCCACCTACCACGAGCAAGAGCAGAGGCTGGAATTTTGGTGCAAAGAATATCCTAAGGTTGTCGATCGTTGGCGGGACGGTGATGGCCGTCCATTCAAACATACCTATTTCTATCCCGCTGAGCAGTATGATCGAGGACTGCTTGATCGTTTAGCCGTCCACATGGCTGCGGGTTGGGGTGAAGTTGAAATCCATTTGCACCATGGTGTTCAGGTCCCGGATACCCCAGAGAATACGCGTCGGCAACTGTTAGAATTCCGGGAACGGTTGGCTACACAACATGGTGGCCTTTGCTACTTAGATGGCAGAGGTTCTCCGCGATATGCTTTCGTGCATGGTAATTTCGCGCTGGCGAATTCCGCCGGAGGACGCAATTGCGGCGTGGATTCGGAAATGCAGATTCTGTCAGATACAGGTTGCTATGCTGAAATGACATTTCCGCCGGGCCTGTATCATTTCACACATATCGCGAAGATCAATTCGCTCTATGAGTGCTCTCTGCCCTTAGATCGAAAGGGTGCTCACCGCAGCGGACCCAATCTTAAAGTTGGACGTTTCCCGGAAGTCTTCCCACTGATGGTCGAAGGGCCGCTGATGTTGAAGTTTGGGCGTATGAACCAGAACCGATTGATTGGCGTCGAGAATGGCTCTGTGACGGTTTCAGACCCTCCTACCCTGTGCCGCTTACGACTCTGGAAGCAGGCGGCAATTACCGTACGAGGAAGGCCGGAGTGGTTGTTCATTAAACTGCAGTGTCACGGTATGGATCCTCGCGATCGCGAAGTGATGCTGGGAGCGACCATTACCCAGTTTCTGCGTGAACTGGTCGAAGGTGCGCAGGAGAGACGTGAGGTCGTTCATTTTGTTTCCGCGCGGGAGATGGTGAATATCATGCTCGCGGCATGCGATGGACGCGACGGCAATCCCGTCGAATATAGGGATTACCGCCTCAAACGTATGCCACGAGTTGCCTCGCAACTCGTGGACCTCGATAAGGGCCATGCCGTTCTGAAAGGCTGATCTACATGTGCGGGATTGCGGGAATCGTTGGCGTCCGGGACGACACCGGGATTGACCGTGATGTCATCCATCGAATGTGCCAGACCATGGTTCACCGCGGGCCCGACGATGAAGGGTTGTTTATCAAGCAGGGCACCGGGCTCGGTATGCGCAGGCTTAGCATCATCGATCTTGCAGGCGGCCACCAACCAGTTTTCAACGAGGAACGCACCGTCTGGGTAGTGTTTAACGGCGAGATTTACAATTTCCTCGATCTTCGCCGGGATCTCGAAAGAAAAGGGCACCGCTTTTACACCCACAGTGATACCGAGGTTATTGTTCATCTCTATGAGGATCTTGGTCGAGATTGTGTACATAAATTGCGAGGGATGTTCGCCTTTGCTCTGTTTGACGAGCGGAATCGCCGTTTATTATTGGCCCGCGATCGTTTAGGCAAGAAACCGTTGCACTACGCTCGATCCGGCGGTCGTCTTCTCTTTGCATCGGAAATTAAGGCAATTCTAGAAGCGGATCCTGACCTGTCTGCGACTGATTCTCAGGCACTGCTGCAGTATTTTTACCTCGGATATGTTCCTGATCCTGCCACGGCTTTCTCGGAAATCCGCAAGCTCCCGCCTGGGCACTTGCTCGAATTCGAAGCCGACAAAATTAGTATTCGCCAGTATTGGGATCTACCCGAGTACGGCACGTACTCTCCCGAAAGCGAGGAGGCATGTCTCGAAGAACTTTACGATCAACTGTCCGAAGCCGTGCGCATGCGGTTGATGTCGGACGTACCCTTGGGCGCTCTACTGAGCGGGGGCAGCGACTCTTCTACCATCGTCGCTCTGATGGCGAGGGTTAGTCCACGGCCGGTTAAGACGTTCTCGATCGGTTTTAAGAATGCCGACTTCAACGAAGCCCCGTATGCGCGGATGGTTGCTGAGAAATTCGCTACAGAGCATCATGAGTTGATTCTCGAACCCAATGTGATTGACACCGTGCAGTTTCTCTCGAGCATCTTGGAGGAACCCTTCGGGGATTCTTCGATGCTGCCCACCTATTATGTGTCGTGTCTCGCTCGCGCACACGTCAGAGTGGTGTTGTCCGGAGATGGCGGCGACGAAGCGTTGGGAGGGTATGAGCGTTATCGAATTCATCTCCAGGAGAGATCGTGCGGCTGGCTGCCAGAATGGGCCGGCCAATGGTATCGCAGCCAAGTCTATCCTCGGCTCCCCTTCGGTTTTCCTGGACGCAACCTAGCATATAGCATTTCACTGCCTTGGCCGGAGCGTTACATCGAGGGTGTTTCCTTGGCACCATCCCAAAGGAACTTCAACCTTCTATCTCCTGACTTCATCTCCATTTTTAAGGGCGGGGCCGAGCCCTTGCAATCATTTCGTCGCTATTTGAGAGACGCTCCAGCAAGCGATCCTTTGAGCCGCGTACTCTACCTCGATACGAAGACCTATCTGCCTGGAGACATTTTGACAAAGCTCGACCGAATGAGTATGGCGGCATCTTTGGAGGCGCGTGTTCCCATGCTGGACCACGTATTTATGGAGTGGGCTGCCTCGCTATCTCCACAATGGAAGATGGGAACGAAGGGACAGAAGTACATCCTCACCAAACTCGCACAAAGGCTTGGCGTGCCGCGCGAAGCGATGCACCGGCCCAAGCAGGGGTTTGCCTTGCCCCTTCTGCATTGGATGAGACACGAACTCAAAGAATTGGTGCTCAGTCTGTTGCTAGATACCCGTACTATCGAGCGGGGGTACTTCAACGAAGCTGGCGTTCGCAAACTGTTGAATGAATTCTTCCAGTGCCGCACAAACGACTATCTGGAGATCTGGCGACTCATGATGTTCGAACTCTGGCAACGGAATTTTCTTGAATCGATGCGCAACTCGGGGCCCAGGCCTACCTGTCTGGTAACCTAACGCGAAACGAATATGGTCAAGCCACGAGATCAGGGTAGGGACCTCAATTCGTCCCAAGCATTATCGAATCCGACGGTGCCGAGTCTCTTTTTGATGACGGACAGTTTCGATACCGGCGGGAGCGAACGTCAGTTTGCAGCGCTGGCACAGTCGCTTGATCCGGATCACTTCTATGTGCACATCGGGTGCCTCCAAAAGCGAGGACCTTTTTTGGAAAATCTGGATCAGGCTGTTGTGTTTTCTCCTGGCGGCAGTCTGTACGGGCTGGGCTCACTGCGGGCACGTCTGCGATTGTCTCATTATTTGTCGCAGTCGAGGACTCTCATTGCGCAGGCCTCCGATTTCTATACGAATCTAATGCTGGTTCCGGCCGCAAGGTTTGCGAGAATTCCTGTGGTGATTGGCAGCCAACGCCAGTTGGGGGATCTTCTGAGTCCTGCGAAATTCCGGGCGCAACTGGCGGTCTTTCGCTGGTGCGACCGTGTGATATGCAACTCACAGGCGGCCGCTAGTCGGCTGATCAGCGCCGGCCTCTCCCCAGACCGAATCGCTGTGATCGCGAATGGTCTTCCCGATTCGGCGTTCGCACGAACGGAGCCCGCATTGCCGCGCCGGCCCGACCTTATTCGTGTTGGCATGATCGCCCGGATGAACGCCGAATCCAAGAATCACCGGAGTTTCTTGCGGGTAGCGTCACTCTTGCGCAACCGGTTTCCTGACATCGAGTTCGTCTTGGCGGGAGACGGACCACTGAAGCCGGAACTGGAGCGCGAAGCTAGTGCTTTGGGCATTCGGGATCGAGTTCGCTTCCTCGGGGATCGTCGGGACATCCCGGCTATTCTGGCCTCGATTGATGTTTCCGTTTTGCCCTCGGTTTCCGAAAGTTTATCCAATGTCATCTTGGAATCAATGGCAGCTGGGGTACCGGTCGTGGCGAATCGAGTTGGCGGCAATGTCGAATTAGTCGAACCGGATCGCGGAATTCTGCTTGACCCCGGCGACGAACCAGGGCTCCTCGCTGCGCTTGAGATGCTTTTGATGAATTGCGACCGGCGAACCGAAATTGGCCAGAATGCCAAGAAATTCGTGCAATCCAATTTCATGATCGCGCAGATGCGGGAACGCCACGAGGAGCTTTACTCCCACTTACTAGCCCAAAAAGTGTCCCGGCGACGGCGATCCTATGCATTTCGACGTCCGGGAGATAGTCGCGTGGTTCCCCTACGAGTGGCTATAGTGGCGGCCTCATTGCGCTACGTGGGCGGCCAGTCGGCGCAAGCGGATTTGTTGGTATCCAAATGGCGCAACGACCCAGAAGTTGAAGCTCGCCTGATTCCAATCGATCCCCCTTTTCCACGCGGTTTAAAGTGGGCGGAACACATTCCTTTCTTCCGTACGCTCCTGCGCGAACCGATCTACCTTGCGGGTCTGTGGCGGGGTTTGGAGCATGTGGACGTAGCCCATGTGTTCTCAGCTTCCTACTGGTCATTTCTGGTTTCACCTGCCCAAGCATGGTTGATCGGGCGCCTGAAGCGGAAGCCCGTACTGCTGCACTATCACAGCGGCGAGGCCCGGGACCATTTGCGCCGTTTTCGTAGTGCCCGTTCAGTGCTTGCGAGGGTTGATCAACTGGTAGTTCCCTCTGGATACTTGGTCGATGTGTTTCGTGAATTCGGTCTTACAGCTCACGCCGTTCCGAACATCGCAGATTTGGAGCGGTTTTCATTCCGGGTTCGGAACCCTCTGAGACCCCATTTAATTTGTACACGGGGGTTCCATCCCTATTATCGCGTTGACGTGGTGGTACGGGCCTTTGTCGAAGTTCAACGCGAATTTGCGCGCGCCCGTTTGGACCTTGTTGGACAAGGGCCCCTTGAACCTGAAATTCGACGATTGGTAGCGAAACTTGGAATCGTGGGAGTCAACTTTATCGGAGTTGCTTCAAGGGAACAGATCGCCAAGTTTTACGATTCCGCAGACATCTTCATCAACGCGTCTTGCCTGGATAACATGCCGGTCTCAATTTTGGAAGCATTCGCCTCCGGAACACCGGTAGTGAGCAGCCGCGCAGGAGGTATACCATATCTCGTCGACCATGAACGCACCGGACTGTTGTCAGAGGTGGGAGATGCGCGACTGCTGGCGCACAACGTCATCAGGCTCTTAGGAGATCCTGGACTGGGTTCTCGAATTGCCGCCCATGCCTATGAAGAATGTCGGAGATATCAGTGGACGGATGTGCGTGAGCAGTGGCTCCGCGCATATCGCTCCCTGACACCAAGGAATGTCCGATCAATGCGGGGATTGGTAAGTGTGGCATAGGAGGCCCCGCCTCGAGCGGTTAGAGAGTCGAATTCCTGTCACGCCATCTGGCGAATTGAAGCGCACGAGGATGCTTTGTCGTGTTCTAGGGATTTTCCTGATTGCCTCGGCCTTTGTATTTGGTCTCATGCGTTGGGGTGGCTTTCTCCTTACATCGGATGACCCTCTGCCGCCTCACGCGGACGTTGCCGTGGTGCTGCAGGGTTCGGTGCTTGCCGAACAGGCGCGTCTATCTGGAGCTGTTGAGCTCTTGCAGGAAGGGACAGTGCTGCAGATTCTTGTGTCCATACCGAAGCAATCCTACTGGGGACAGTCGCTAGAGCCGATCGCCGTGACCTATATCGCAAGGACGTATGGTCAGACGTCTGCGGCTCGCACCCGTTTCTGCGAAACTGGCCCGGAAATAAATTCCACTGAGCAGGAGTCGGCTGTGCTAGCCAAGTGCATTAAAGAATACGACTGGCATTCGATTGTGCTGGTGACTTCCGACTACCATACTCGCAGGGCACTCATCATTTGGAAGAGAGTCCTGAAAGGTCAGAATTCGTCGATTGAGCACCTGTGGGTCCATAGTGTGGGGAGCGCAGAATTTCATGCAGTGGGATGGTGGAGGGAGCGCACTTCCGCCAAGACATGGATCATCGAATGCACAAAGCTGTTGTGGACCCTGGCAGCAAGCTAGCTAGGAACATCCGCTAGTCCTCACGTTCGCGTTGTCTGCTCCCAAGTCTGGAGATATGCACTTCGGTTACACAGCCCAGATATTCACCTGAGTTCAAATAACAGGACGTCGGTGCGGCAACCGTTAGTGCCGCGCATTTCGCTCAACAATGTGTGATCGCAGGTATCCTGGTTCAGGCCATTCCCGAATCCCTTGTCGAGGTTATACATCTCGTAATCAGAGGAGCATATTGCATAGTGTCCCTGTCGAGAGATGGGACAACGAGCGCTGCCTCCGAACCCACCATAGCCACTGGCCCAGTTCTTGTTAAAACGAATCGTTCTTTTTGAGCCGTCCCAGCTCACACCGGTGATCTCGTCACTCCATACCCCGGTCACTTTTGCTCCCCCGGAGTTCGGCTGCCAGGCGACGAGATAAATGTTCTTGACTCCCGGAGAAGCGTTGGCATGCGAGACATGTTGATCGTCATCCCACTGACCCAGCGCCGGGGTTGTGTCCATGTCTGGTATAGCCTGCTGCTCATCACGTGGTGCTATCACCAACGACCGCATATCATATGTGGTCTGATATTGGTAGTCCCAGAAGCACACCCCGTAGTCACAGGCCCAGTGAGACACGCAATCTACGCAAGTATTGTCTACGAGATTTGTGTCAAGGGTCCAGAACACCTTGTTTGGCAGACTGGTGCCGTTGATCGTCAATACTCCGTAGGCACCGCTGCGATCGAGATTTACGTTGTGAACCCCGCCCGGCCCAGTTGGCGTTGCCCCGCTAGCCCATTCGATTTTGACAGGATCAGTGAGGCCGGTGTTCCAGCCTTGACTTACCTCCCAGGTCTTTACATTCATCCATCGGCAGCCTTTAGCCGCATTCCAAACAACAATGTAGGCATCTTCATCCTGCTCGATTCCAAGGGAAGCAATGAACGTCGAATCATCCGAGCTTAACGCGGTATCGTGAACATACCACACGCCCCCTGCCGCCAATTGCCCATTAAGGCACAACGGACCGTCGGGATCGAAATACCCCAGTCCCTGATTGAATGTCGTATCCGAAGAGATCACCCAAGTGGTGGGATCGATCACGAAACGGTGCAGGTGAGGGCCCCAGTAATTGAAGAATGCGCGATTGTCTGCCGCGGTGTAACCGAACTGTAGATCGCCCTCGCCGATTTTGTAGTAACATCCTTTGAACTGTGCGTTGAATGCAGCCTGATTGAACTGAAACAGACACGGAACATTGCCCTCGTCGATTACGAAGAACAAGGTTTCGTCGTACGAAATCACGTTCGTTTCTGCAGAGGATGGGGTCTCGAAACTCATCCCCGGCTCCGTTGTGTTGCCGTCGGTAACTCGCAGAATCCGGTTGCCGTATGCTGGATCGACGCCGACCACGCCCGTTCCGCTATGTCCTCCATAGTAGTTCGGGTTGCTGCCCAATTGTGGCGGAACCGCAGGAGCAATTACATCAGTGTCGCTACGCGAGCAAGCGTAGGACGGCGGGCCACACGACGATGCAGGGGATACAAGTAGATTCAGGTCTTGCCGGGCTGTTTTACCTCGTGTGTCCATTAGTTCTACAGTGAAGGAAGATTCGCCTGTGGCGGTCGCGGTACCCATCAGAGTTCCGCTCAACGAGCCCAGTTGGATGCCATGAGGGAGCGCTCCCCCGACGATGCTCCATTGATAGGGCGTCTGTCCTCCGGAGGCGATTAAGCTCTCGCTGTAGAGTGTACCGACCATTGCCGGCGCGAGTGAGGAGGTATCGATGGTGGGGTTGTTGGATGGGGGTGCGGTTACATCGACGCTCGCAGACGCGGTGTCTCCGTGAACCGCCGCGCTAGTTGCAGTGACAGTGAGGTTAGTCGCAGAACTGACTGTGGGGGCGGTAAGCAGGCCGGTGGCGGAAATCGTACCTGCGCTGGTAGACCACGTTACACCGGTCTGAACCGTCCCTCCCACGATGGCGCTAAACTGCAAAGCTCCATCTGAAACGAGGGTTGCGCTCGAAGGAGAAATAGCGATACTGATCTGACTACCAGCGGGAGGTGTTGAATTGGATTGGCTGATTCCGGCGCACCCGGTCCAGCTATCTAGTCCACCGACAAGAAACAGCAAGAACAGAACACGAATTGCGATTCCCGATGCGGTTCCAGAGGGAGATGTTTTTCGAGGTTCGCGTCCTCGTCGTTCTACTGACATTAAGAATCCTCAACAAGAGAACTGGGGACTTCTGGTCGGAAGTCTCGAAACTCAAGTTAAGGAACAAGAAGTTGCGGGGATAGATTACGACTGGCCGTAGACCTAGGTGCAGGGCAGGTTACGTGGCTTTAGTAATGAGAGGTAACGGTGACTGCTGGAAGCGGGAAAGGATCAGATTTACTGGATTGTGGCTGTACGTGTCCTGTCCGGCACTGATGGCGTCAGCCGGGCATCTCCCTCCAGGCAAACACGGTGCCATAACTCGAGGTTGAGCAAACGCCAGATGCGATCGTCATGATGTCGGTAACGCGCCCGGTGCTCCTGAAACAGCAGTTTTACCGATTGGGGGTTGAACAATTCGCGATCTAAACTTCGCCGCTCCAAAAGCAAGTCCTCGATGAGATCCAGTTGCGGACCGGCCAGCCATCCTGACCACGGCGTCGGAAATCCCAACTTTGGCCGATGAATGATCGACGCCGGAAGCAGATCTGCAACAGCCTCCTTGAGAATCGCCTTGCCGGAGAATCCCTTGATGAGCAACGCTTGCGGAATTCGCATCGCGAATTCGACCAAGCCATGATCCAGGAAAGGCACGCGGCTCTCCACCGACGCAGCCATGCTCATGTTGTCCTGCTTCATGAGCAGCTCGACCAGATACGTCTTGATGTCGGTGTAGAGAAGGCGCTGAAGCAGGTTGCCTGAGGAGCGTTCCCAGTAATCGAGAACATGGCGATAGCTTTGGCCCTCCTCGAACTCCGCTCTAACACTCTCATTCAACAAGCCGGCCTGTTCCAGTTCGCTGAAGGCAGAGAAGAAATTGTCGAAATAGAACGATGGCCAGGAGCCCCCGTCTTTGGCCAGAAAGGTGTGGGACAATTTCCGGCGAAGGGTCGCTCCGATCTGGGGTGAATTGGAGATCGACTTCCGGACCCAACGCCGCAACACGCCGGGCACCAGCTGGCGGTATGTGCGATCAAACGCCGCGTTTCTCAGGGTGAATGCATATCGACTGTACCCGGCCAGCGTCTCGTCGCTGCCTTCGCCGGTCAACACCACAGTGACCCGCTCACGAGCCAACCGTGCCACAAAGTAGAGTGCGACGCTGGAAGGCCACGTAATGGGTTCGTCCTCGTGCCAGATCAAATGGGGCAAAGCATCGAAGAAATCGCGCTGGCTGACTAGAACTTCATGATGAGTGGAATTCAGATGCTGTGCAACGACCCGAGCATGTGGCAATTCACTATATGCGTGCTCCGAGTAGCCAACCGAGAAAGTCGCGATCGGGCCACCTCGTATACGCGTTGCGAGTGCGGCTACCGCACTGGAGTCCAGCCCCCCACTCAGAAACACCCCAAGGGGAACGTCACTCATCAGGTGACTACTGACGGCGCTCTCCAGCAGAGCGCGGTAAGTACTAACGTACTCGGCTTCCCTAATCTCCTTCTCATCGGACCGAACCCTCAGATCCCAGTAGCACTCAATCCGTACCTTGCCGTGTTCATCGACTTCGAGCCAGTGCCCAGGGAGCAGCTTGTGTATCCCCTGGTAAAAGGTATCGGCTCCGGAGACGTAGCCGAAAGCGAGATATTCTGGCAACGTACTCCGATGGAATGCAGCCGACATTCCGGGGTAGGCGAGTACAACTTTTATCTCCGAGCCAAAAACGAATGCCTCCGGGGAAAGGTGGTAGTAAAGAGGTTTTATTCCCAGCCGGTCTCGCGCCACAAACAGTTTCCGAGCCCTTCCGTCCCAGATCGCGAAAGCAAACATGCCACGCAAGTGATGCAGACACTCTCGGCCATATTCTTCATAAAGGTGGACGATGGTTTCCGTGTCGCTGTTCGTCTTGAAATGGTGGCCCTGGGCGATTAGCTCCTTACGCAGGACAGAGTGATTGTAGATTTCGCCGTTGAAGACGATCCAGACCGTGCCGTCTTCGTTGCCGATAGGCTGATGACCGGTGGCAATATCAATGATGCTGAGACGGCGCATTCCCAGCCCGACAGCACCTTGGATGTAAATCCCCTCGTCGTCGGGCCCCCGATGCACCATAGTGGCGCACATCCTCCGCA
>Ga0308309_10000320_pt1 | contig 32714 bp, 31 predicted proteins | sample HubBroMetageWFT5_FD_192491 | JGI IMG/M metagenome (GOLD analysis project Ga0308309, IMG submission 192491) | Warmed and freeze-thawed soil microbial communities from the Hubbard Brook experimental Forest, New Hampshire - Hubbard Brook CCASE Soil... | ecosystem: Environmental > Terrestrial >...
GGCGGTCAAGCGAATTGCGGGCTAACGGCTTGCCAGGAAGATCAGGATCAGAACGGCGGCGCCGATACCGATAACCAGCCAGTGCTTATAGCCACGCTGCGCTGCAGCGGACGGCGCCGGGGCCGCCGCAGGTGCTTCGGCTGCCGAGGGCGTTCCTGCCACCGCCGCCGCGGCGGGCGATCCGCCGATCGTGGCCGCAAACTTGCCGAAGAACTCGTCAGCCAGCTTGCGCGCCGTCCCGTCGATCAGCCGCGCGCCGACCTGGGCGATCTTGCCGCCGACCTGGGCATCGACATTGTAGTCCAGGACGGTCGCGCCGCCATCGTCGCGCAGGGTGACGACGGCGCCGCCCTTGGCAAACCCGGCCACGCCGCCCTGCCCTTCGCCGGAGATCTTGTAGCCGTTCGGCGGATCGATGTCGGACAGCGTCACCTTGCCGGTGAAGCTGGCACTGACCGGGCCGATGCGCAGGCGAACCTTGGCCTTCATCTCCGTGTCGGACGTCTTCTCGAGCGATTCGCAGCCTGGAATGCAGGCCTGCAGGATGGCTGCGTCGTTCAGTGCTGCAAAAACCTTGTCACGCGGTGCCGCGATCTTGTATTCGCCCTTGATTTCCATGTCGTGACTCCCGCCTAAACGCCTACCATTTGCTGGTATAGGAGTCCGGTGGCGGTTCTGCCAGTGGTTCGCGTATCGATATGTAGATCGTCGCCAAATAAGGAATGGCCATGAGCACGGCCAGGCCCGCGAACCAGTCGGCCTGCGTGTTCCAGAAAAGTGTCCTGATTACCCAGCGGCCACCATCGGCCGCGACGAAGCCGCCGGAGCCGCCATCATAGAGCTTGATGGCGCCTTCGGTCACCACCATCACGGCCGCCCAGAAGATCAGCAGAAAGGCCAGCACGATCTCCGGCAGGACAGGCCGCACCCGGCTGAAAGAGCGGTCCATGCGCACGAAGCCGCGGCTGCCGTCGTAGCCCAGCAGGCGGCCGAACGACAACGCCTTGGCCCATCTGTCGGCTCGTGAAATCGGATCCGAGCGCAGAATGGTCAACGTCTTCCAGGCCATCAGCACGATGCTCGGAATGATGAAGCTCCAGATCGGAAAGTCGCGGTAGCGGCCGTCGATGGCGATCTGGCGATACCATGTCTCGCTGAGGCGGATCACGCCGTCGTACCAGTCGATGCTGATGAACACGAGATAGAAGATGCAAAGCACCGTCAGCACCAGATAAAGGAGCTGTGCCATCAGGTCGGCGCGCTGCACAATTCGGTAACGCGGCAGTTCGCGCCAGGCATGCAGCGCCTCGCGCACGCGCGCGCCGTAGAGCGAGGGATCGGCCATCTTGCCGGTCAGGCTGTCGGCGATGCCGCGCAGCAAGGCGTAGCTGAACAGGCCGAGCAGCAGCGCCCAGAACACGACGCCCACCATCTTCTCGAAATAGAACGTGCGCGACAGGTCGATCCAGGTCGCCTGCACGTAGCAGGTCGCCACGAGTTGGGCGAAGACGGCAAAGATCGCGATGGTCTTGCCTCTGGCCTGGCGGCGCAGGCTGACGAACCCCATCAGCATCAGGCCGCCGGCCAAGGTCGACAGTGTGTAGAGCATGCGCCAGTGCGGCTCAGCCACGACCGGCTTGCCGAGCTCGAACTTGTCCTGGCGCTGGGCGTCCAAAAGGCCCCAGGCCGCGCCGACCGTGCCTTCCTGGCGCGCCTTCCAGTACTGGTCGAAGGCTTCGACGACGTTGTAGTCGAACTTCTCGCGCTCGGCGATGGTGCGGAAGGTCGAGAAGTAGCGCACCTGCTCGACCCGCCCGGGCCGCGCGTCGGAGCGCATGCGGCCGTCGCTCGGCCAGCCGGTTTCGCCGATCACGATCTTCTTGTCGGGAAAGCGCGCCTGGACCTTCTTGTAGATGTCGACGATGTGCTTCTCGATGCTGGGCGTCCCGTCGGGCTCGCGACGATCGAGCCCGATCGGCTCATCTTCCCAGTAGGGCAGGATGTGAATGGTGATGAAGTCGACCTCGTCAGCCAGCGATGGGTTGCGCAGCCAGAACTCCCAGACATCGGCATAGGTCACGGGCTGCGACACGCGCTGCTTGACCTGGCGGATGTAGCGCCGCAACTCGTTCGCGGTCAGATCCTTGCGCAGCAGCACCTCGTTGCCAACGATCACCCGCTCGATCGTGTCCTTGTACTTGTTGGCATGATCGATCAGCAGGTTGATCTGCTCGAGATTCTCCTTCTCATTGCTGTTGAGCCACGCGCCGTGCCAGACCTTCAGCCCGTACTTGCCGGCACGCTGCGGCACGGCATCGAGGTTCTCGCCCGTGGAATAGGTCCGCACCGCGCGCACCTTGCCCTGCAGGCGATGCAGATCGTCGTCGATCTGGTCGGGCGTCGGGAAGCTGCGGGTGAGCGGGCTCTGGCCGGGCCGGTACGGCGCGAACGACACGCTCTGCAACGGCGCGGTCGTCCAGCCGGCGATCTCCACCGGCCTGTTGGGCCACGACCACCACAAGAGATTGAGCGCCGCCACGGCCACGAACGCGAGCAGCGCTACCAGAGCACGCATGGGAAGGGCTTTTAGCAGGATCGCTTGCGCCGCGTATGGCTTTTCGCGGGCGATTGTCCCCAGAGACCGGCCAAGGCCCTAGAGGGCGCCGCGCTGGATGCCGGCGATTGCCTGACGCACGATCTGGTGGCCGCGGAACAGCACCGCCTCCTTCCAGTCGTCGGTCTCGGGATAGAATTGCCGGCGCATCGCGGACCGCACCGGCCCCGCTTCCTGGCCCAGCGGATCGCCGTACTTGTGCAGCCAATGGTCGGCCCGGAAGGCCCTCTGGCCACTCTCGCGATCGAACGTGCCGTATTCCAGGGTACACATGGTGAGCCGCGTTTCGGGCTCCGTCAGCACGCGATTGAGACCATAATGACCCAGCCCGTCGCGCGCCTGGGAGGCGGTCTGCCCGCGCTTGGACTCTGTCACCGACTCGCCCCAGAAGGCGCGTACGCGACGAGAAGCCGGCGTGTCTATCTCGTAGTGCGTTATCGGCTCGCCGTAGCCATAGGGGCCGAGCCCGGTATGGAAGTCGATAACCGCAACGTCCTGGCGGCCCTTCAGGAACCGGTCGGTTATGGCGTGCAGGGTGCGGTTGGACCACGACGGGCCGCCGCCGCCGAAGAACATGCCGTCAGGATGACTATACTGGCCGCCCGAAACCGCGCGGAAATAAGCAACGTCGCCAACCTTCTTTCGGTAGGCGGCGAGCTTTGCGTCGGCGGCAGCGACGACGGCCTGGCTGAGGTCGCGCGGCACCAGGAAATCCGCGATCTCGAGATAGCCCTGGTTCACAGGATAGGGCTTGCTGTGGTCGACGTAGTTGCGGTTGAGGTCGTTGCCCTCTTCTGTCACGCGGCGCGTCCAGGCGAAGCCGTAAGGGTTGATCGCATGGATGAACACGGCGGTCGTATCCTTCGGCAGACCGGCCGCACCGACACTTGCCAGCCAATCGACCTGGAACCCCGAGCCGCAATAGCCCTCCACGCCGTGCGTGCTGGAGATCGTTACCACTGCCCTCGAGGCATCGTCGGGGCCCAGCCGCGCCACATCGGTCGACAAGGCTTCGCCCCTCGGTCCTTTGGCGGGATTGTCATAGCGACAGGTCACCGCGCCCGCGACGCGCGCCGCCGCGAGAAACTTGTCGCGCGCCTCGCTGTAGTCGGCAGCGAAGGAGTGGACGTTGGCCATGGAACGATAAACCTAGGTTCTGAGTGTCAGGCCGCCATCGACCACGAGCTCGTGGCCGGTGATGAAGTCGGCCTCATCGGACGCCAGCAGGAGCGCGCCGCGGGCAATATCGATCGGTTGGCCGAGCCGGCGCAAGGCCGCCTTCTTCTCCCACACCGCGCGAATTTCGGGATTGTCGAAGTTGGTGCGGGTCATGCCGGTGTAGATGGCACCCGGGCAGACATAGTTGGCGGTGATGTTGAACTTGCCGAGCTCGAGCGCCAGCGTGCGCGTCAGTCCGCCGACGCCTGCCTTGGAGGCGCAATAGGCGGCAAGTCCGTAGTCGGTGTCGAAAGCCATCACCGAAGCGGTATTGACGATGCGCGCCCGGCCCTTCTCCTTGGCGCGCGCCTTGAGCGCCGGGATGGCCTCGCGGCAGAGCCGGAACATCGCCCGCACGTTCACGCCGTTGACACGATCCCAGTGCTCGTCGGTCATCTCCTCGACGAAGGCGCGGCCGCTCACGCCGGCATTGTTGAACAGGATGTCGATGGCGCCGAGCCGCGAGACCGCAGCGGCCACGATCTGCCGGGGCGCGTCGTCGCCCGTGATGTCGCAGGCGAAAGCCGCCACGGCATTGTTGCCGGCATGGGCCTGCTCGATCGCCGATTCCGGCCGGTCGACCGCCAGTACCTGTGCGCCCTCGTCGGCGAAGAGCTTGGCCGAGGCCGCGCCAATGCCCGATGCCGCGCCCGTCACGATCGCGATCTTGCCAGCCAGTCTTCCCACGATTTCCTCCTTCATTACTTTCATTTCTTCCTCCCCCGTCATACGGGGGAGGTGGCCCGAAGGGCCGGAGGGGGAGGGCCGCAGTCGAAGCGTCTGCAAATTTTCCGAACTTCAATTTTCAAAACCGGGGTGCGGCCTCCCCCTCCCTGCCCTCCCCCGTATGACGGGGGAGGAAGAAGAGTCCGTAGGTGTTCAAGCCACGGTCAGCACGACCTTGCCCGTCGCCTTGCGCGACAACAGCGCATTCATGGCGTCGGCGCCCTTCTCGAGCGGGAAGCGCATGGAGATGTGCGGCTTCAGTTTGCCTTCGCCGTACCATATCAGCAGCTCGTCGAAGTTCTTGCGCGCTTCGGCCGGTTCACGACCGCGCCAGGCGCCGTAGAACACGCCGCGCACGTCGCAGCTCTTCAAGAGCGCAAGATTGGCCGGCAGCGAGGGAATGCGGCCTGCCGCGAAACCCACGACCAGCAGGCGGCCGTACCAGGCTATGCACCGCACCGACTCGTCGAAGGCGTCGCCGCCGACAGCGTCGTAGATGATGTCCGCGCCGTTGCCGCCGGTGAGTTCCTTGACCTTGTCGCGCATCTTCTCCTTGGCGTAGTTCACGAACATCGTGGCGCCGTACTTGCGGCAGACTTCCATCTTCTCGTCGGAACCGACGGCTGCGATCACCTTCAGTCCCATCAGCGCGCCGAGCTCGACCGCCGTCAACCCGACGCCGCCCGAGGCGCCGGTCACCAGCAGGGTTTCGCCGGGCTTGTAGCTGCTCCTCTGCTTCAGGGCGTAGTAGGAAGTGCCGTAGGTCATGGTGAAAGCCGCACCATCCTCGTAGCTCATGTTCTTGGGCATCAGCAGGAGGTTGGCCTGATCGACCACCGCCTCGGTGGCGTATCCGCCATGACCGATCATGCCGATCACGCGTTCGCCCACCTTATAGCCCGTGACGCCCTCACCCACTTCGACGACGTCGCCGCCGATCTCGTGGCCCGGCGCGAAGGGACGCGGCGGCTTGAACTGGTACTTGTCGGCGATGATCAGCGTGTCGGGAAAATTGACGCCGGCCGCGCGCACCGCGACACGGACCTGGCCCTTGCCCAGCGGCTTGGACGGCAGCTCGACCAGCTTCAGGCTTTCCGGCCCGCCCGGCGTTTCGCTCAGCATCGCACGCATGTCGTACGCTCCCGTCTCGGTGTTTCGTCCTGTGGCGGCATTGATACGATGGCGACCCCTCAGCGTCCATGGCAGCGTCCATACGTGCTAGAAGGGCGGACTTTCGCGAGGAGGAAGATGGCAGGGCTGTATTACGAGGAATTCACCGTCGGCCGGGTGTTCGACCATGCCTGGACGCGCACGGTCACGGAAATGGACAATGTGCTGTTCAGCTCGCTCACCATGAACGTGCAGCCGCTGCACCTCGACGAGGAATTTGCGTCGAAGACCGAGTTCGGCCAGCGCATTGTCAACAGCCTGTTCACGCTCGGCCTCATGATCGGCATCACGGTGAACGACACCACGCTCGGCACGACCGTCGCCAATCTCGGCATGACCGACGTGCGTTTCCCCAAGCCGGTTTTCCACGGCGACACGCTGCGGGTGCAGACCAAGGTTTTAGGCCTGCGCGAGAGCAAGTCGCGGCCCGACGCCGGCATCGTCGTATTTTCCCACAGCGCCACCAACCAGCGCGGCGAGGTCGTGGCCCTTTGCACGCGCCAGGCGCTGATGCGCAAGAAACCCAAGAACTGAGAGCAAACCGATGCGATCCTTCCTGTTCGTCCCCGCCGATTCGGAGCGCAAGCTCGCCAAGGGCCCGTCGTCCGGCCCGGACGGGCTGATCCTCGATCTCGAGGATTCCGTCGCCGCCGATCGCAAGAAGCTCGCGCGCGACATGGCGCTGGCCTATCTCAAAGGCGCCAACCGCGCCGGCCCCAAGCTCTATGTGCGCGTGAACGCCCTCGATACCGGCCTGACCTTGGGTGATCTCGCCGTCGTCATGCAGGGCCGGCCCGACGGCATCGTCTTCCCCAAGTGTGTCGGCCAGGCCAACATCGACCTCCTGGCAAACTATCTCGATGCGCTCGAAGCGCGCGAAGGCATCGAGACCGGCACGACCAGGATCCTGACCATCGCCACCGAGAGCGCCACCGCCGTGCTGGCGCTCACCGCCGCGCCGGCCAGGCATGCGCGCCTGATCGGCCATTCCTGGGGTGGCGAGGATCTGATGGCCGATCTCGGTGCGCTGGCCAAGGGGCCGGCGCCGGGCGTTTACGACGACACGTTCAGGCTTGCGCGCACCGTCAACCTGATGGCGTCGGTGGCGGCCGGCGTCACCGCCTACGACACGGTCTTTCCCGACATCAAGAACCTCGAGGGCCTGCGCGCCGAGGCGAATGACGCGAGACGCATGGGCTATGGCGGCAAGATCGCCATTCATCCCGACCAGGTCGCGATCATCAATGAGGTCTTCACGCCGTCGGCGCAGGAGATCGACTGGGCCACACGCGTCGTCACCACTTTCGATAACAACCCGGCGTCCGGCGTCCTCACGCTCGACGGCAAAATGCTCGACCGTCCGCACCTCGTGCTGGCGCGCCGCCTGCTCGCGCGCACGAGCGGATGAGCGAACGCGGCGCGCTGCTGCCCGCGCTCGATCGGCTGTTCGCTGGCCCGCGCGATTCCGTCCTGACGGTCAAGGCGTTCCTGGAAGGGCTGGAGAGCCGCTCCTACGCCTTCGCCATTGCCGCGCTTAATCTGCCCAATTGCGTCCCGACCGGCATCCCCTGGCTCTCGACCATCACCGGGGTGCCGATGTTCCTGCTCGTGGTGCAGTACTTCCTCGGTCGACCTGTGCCTGCGCTGCCCGACCTCGTCGGCCGCCGCGGCCTGCCGCGCGGCAAGCTGCAGGATTTCCTGACACGCATTCGACGGCACGTCGAACGGCTGGAGAATGCCATTCATCCCCGTCGCGGCTGGTGGGTGACGGGCCTGCCGCGACGATTTCTCCAGTTCACCTGGATGCTGCTGATCGTGCTGCTTGCCCTGCCGATCCCGTTCGACAATTTGCTGCCGGCCTGGGCGATCCTGTTCTTTTGTCTGGCGCTCGTCGAAGGCGACGGTGTGATGGCCATGCTGGGCTGGCTGTTCACTTTATTCACCGCCGCCTGGACGGTGTTCCTGGCGATAATCGGCCACGCCGCAATCATGATGGCGATCGCGACCTTTCGGCATTTTGTCTTCGACTAGAAATGTCGCTCAGTACGATCGCGGCAAATCCAGAACGTGTTCGGAGATGAAGTTCAGGATCATGTTGGTCGAGATCGGCGCCACCATGTAGAGCCGTGTCTCGCGGAACTTGCGCTCGATATCGTATTCCTCGGCGAAGCCGAAGCCGCCATGCGTCTGCACGCACATGTCGGCGGCCGCCCACGCCGCCTCCGATCCAAGCATCTTGGCCATGTTGGCCTCGGCGCCGCACGGCAGGTTGGCCTCGTAAAGCGAAGCAGCCTTGCGCACCATCAGGTCGGCCGCCTCGGTCTGGGCGTAGGCGCGGGCGATGGGATACTGCACGCCCTGGTTTTGACCGATCGCCCGGCCGAACAGCTTGCGCTCCTTGGCGTAGTCCGTCGCCTTCTCGATGAACCATCGTGAATCGCCGATGCATTCCGCGGCGATCAGCACGCGCTCGGCATTCATGCCGCCCAGGATGTAGCGGAAGCCTTGCCCTTCCTCGCCGATCAAATTCTCGGCCGGCACCTCCATATTGTCGAAGAACACCTCGGTGCTGTTGTGGTTCATCATGGTGCGAATCGGCCGGATCGTGAGGCCCTTGCCCAGCGCCTCGCGCATGTCGACCAGGAACACCGACAATCCCTCGGTGCGCTTCTTGGCCTGCTCCTTGGGCGTGGTGCGCGCCAGCAGCAGCATCAGGTCGGAGTGCTCGGCGCGGCTGGTCCACACCTTCTGGCCATTCACGACGTAGGTGCTGTTGTCCTTCTTCACCGCCGTGGTGCGCAGCGCCAGGGTGTCGGTGCCGCTGCTGGGCTCGGTGACGCCGAAGGCTTGCAGCCTGAGTTCGCCGCTGGCGATGCGCGGCAGGTAGCGCTCTTTCTGCTCGGTGCTGCCGTGCCGCAGCAGGGTGCCCATGATGTACATCTGCGCGTGGCAGGCCGCCCCGTTGCAGCCGGCGCGTTGCACTTCTTCGAGCACGGCCGCAGCCGCCGAGATGCCGAGACCGGCGCCGCCGTACTTCTCCGGGATCAGGATTGCCAGCCAGCCGGCGTCGGTCAGCGCCTTCACGAAGTCCGTCGGGTAGCCGCGCTCGCGGTCGAGGGCGCGCCAGTAGGCGCCATCGAATTTCAGGCAGAGCTGGCGGACCGCGTCGCGGATTTCGGGATGCGTGGATGCGTAGGGATTGTCCATGGCGGGCGAAGCTAGTCCGCCGCCTGCGCCCACGCAATGCGACCGAGCTCATCGATCAGCGCGCCGTGGATCTCCGGTCCGAAACCGTCGACCGTGGCTTCGCGGCGCGCCGTGACACCGTCGACGGCGCCGGCCTTGGCGACGATGGCGCGCGTGACGGCAAGGTCGCGTTCCGCGGTCAGGAATTTGGCGATCGTGTCGCTCCAGTCGGCGCGCAAGACGGCAAGTGCCGCCATCAACCCGTAGGCGCCCCAGTTGGACACGCCGGCGACGACGAGATGATCGCATGAGGTGACGCAGGCGATCTCCGATCCGTTCGGTACGGTGCGGGCGATCAGACCGGCCGGCAGCCGGCCCATGCCGATCTCGTTGCCGCCGTCGCCGACCGCGAGCTTCGTCCAGTGGCCGCCCAGGAACAGATCGTCGAGCGGCGCCGTCCAGGACGAGACATCGACGCCGCGCATGTTGCGCGGCCGGCCGTCGCCGCTGCGGCCGCAGCGTTCGATGGCCACGGCATGAGTGACCGCCGCGCGGCGCCATGCGTCGACCAGGCGGACAATCCCCGTGCCATCGCCGACCCCCACCTCGTCGACCGTCACGCCGCCACCGGCTTCCTCGACGGCCGCCCGCACCGCTCCGGCACAGGGCGTGTCGACCGCGACCCGCGCCGGCACGCCACAGGCCGCGAGGGCCGCGGCCAGCAGGGCGGCGCCGACCGGGCCATCGGTCTCGGGCGCGGCAACCTCGCCGCGCGGCACGAAAAAGCCCGTGATCAGGCCGACGCACGTTGCGCCGCCCAGCGACTCAGCCGCCGCGGCTAGTCCGCCGGCACTTGCCGCAATCAGTTCCTGGGTCTTGCGCCCGACATCGCGGCAGACCAGCGCTTCGATGGCGGCGATGCGCCGGGCGGACTCACTTCTCCTTGGCGACATACACTCCCGTCCAATCGGCCGGCGAATCGTCGATCAGGCCGTCGATCCGCGCGCACATCATTTCATAGTAGCCCTGCCGCCAACCGACGGCAGCCGCGGCAGCCGCGCAGCCTCCGAGCAAGTCCAGCGCCTCGACGAAGCCGCCGATCCTGTATTGCGCCAGGAAGGCCGCCTGCTGCCGCACCAGTTCGTGATAGGCCGGCGTCTGCGCCTCGGCAAAGCCACCGACCAGCGCATGGACACGCTCCGGCTCGGTCTTGCCCTTGACCATCACCAGGTCGATCTCGAGCGCGGCGTAGTCGGGCACCTGCAGGCGCGTCTTGTCGCCGATGATAATGCCGACGCTGTAGGTCTTGCATTGCCCCTCGAGGCGCGACGCGAGGTTCACGTCGTCGCTCAGGCACGAATAGGTGAAGCGTTGCGTTGAGCCGAAATTGCCGACCGACGCCTGCCCGGTGTTGAGGCCGATGCCGATATTCACCGGAATGTGCCCACGCCCCTCCGCTTCGGCCTCGGCTTTCCATTCCTCGTTCAGCTCGACCAGGCGAGCCTGCATGGCCAGAGCCGTATCGCACGCCAGGGCGGCGTGGCGATCGACGTCGAGCGGCGCATTCCAGAACGCCATGATCGCATCGCCCATGTATTTGTCGATCGTGCCGCGGTGGTTGCGGATCAGGTCGGTCATCGGGGTGAGGAACCGGTTCATGAAACGGGTCAGGCCGTGCGGATCGAACTGCTCCGATATGCGCGTGAAGCCGCGCACGTCGGTGAACATCACGGTAATCTCGCGCATCTCGCCGCCGAGCTGCAGCAATTCGGGATGGCGCGCGATGCGCTCCACCTGATCGGGCGACAGATAGAGGCCGAAAGCGCCGCGGATCGCCGACCTCTCGCGCTCGGTGCGCATGAAGGCGAGCGCCGTGCCGCTCACATAGATCACGGCCAGCGTGACCGGCGGATAGATCGGGTCGAACAGCAGGTCGTATTCCGAGAAGGCGATCCACGGTACGGCAAGGCCGATGGCGATGAAGATCGCCGCGACGATCGTCATCCGTCCGGCCGACAGTCGCGGCAGCAGGAAGACGAAGAGCGCACCGATGGCGGCCAGATACAGGAACTCCGCACCATCGGCGAAGTCGGGGCGGGCGAGGAATTCCTGCTCGATCATCTGCTCGGCAAGCTGGGCATGGACCTCGACCCCGGGGGCGGAGTCATCCACCGGCGTGCTGCGGATATCCTTCAGGCCGATGGCGCTGGTGCCGATGAATACGATCTGGCCGTCCAGCTTGTCCGGCGGCACCTCATCCTTGAGCACGGCGCGCGCCGACACGAAGCGTTCCTCGCGATGACCGCTGTCGTAGAGCGCCAAACGGCCGCGTGAATCGGTGCGCGCTTCGATGTCGCCGGTCCTGATGGCGACAATCCCGGTCTTGGCGCCAAAAGAAATTTCGCTGCTCGCGCCGGACGATTTGATGACGTAGGTGCTGGCGCCCTGGGCAACCCGCAGCGCCTCGATCGACAGGGCCGGAAACAGGCCTTCCTGGCCGGCGACGCGGAAAAGCATCGGAACCCGGCGGATCACCGAGCCTTCGACGTCGGTATTCACGCTACCGTTGCCCTTGGCGGCTGCCTCGAGGATGGCGAGCGGCTTCACGGTGCCCTGCTGCACCGGCAGGAACTGGCTCGGATCGTCGCCGGCGAAGGCTGTGCCGAACATGCGCTTGGGCGGCTGCGAGCCACCGTGCGGGTCGAAGCCGAATCCCAGGACCACGCGCGAGTGCGCTATGGCGTCGGCCAGCACCTTGTCGTTGTCCTGGATGGCCGCCGCGAGCTTCTGCACGGTCTCGGGATCGGTATAGGCAACGAGATCCTTGACCATGCGACTGATCGACGAGCGGTCGGGCTCGGCGAACACCACGTCGAAGGCGATGACCGCGGCGCCCTTCTCGGTCAGCTTGTCGATCAGGCGGCCGACGATCGTGCGCGGCCACGGCCATTGGCCGAACTCGGCCAGGGCGGCCTCATCGATGTCGACGATGCGGACCGGCGTGGCGGGATGGTAGGTGCGCGGCTTGAGGCGCTGGAAGTTGTCGAAGGCGACGTCGCGCAGGCGGGTCAGACCGACGGGATCGAGCGCGCGCAACAGCAGCGCGTTGACCAGCACGAGCAGGGCAACGATCCACGGCGCACGCACATTGTTGCGGCCGAACAACCAACCCATGCGCATACGACGTCCACCCCTCCTGCGCCCACTCTCCCGTGAAGGGGCACTTTACGGAAGGATACCGGACAAGCCAAATAGCCCACCTTGTCGCCCGCCCCAACATCTCCCACTTTGCTCGGCATCTACGCCCGGTTGTCCGCCCTCGCCTTGTTCTCGACGATGGATGCGCTGGTGAAATGGCTGGGCGATTCGTACGGGCCGTTCCAGATGATGCTGTTTCGCAGCACGCTGGCCCTCGTCCCGCTTTACTTTCTCTTCCGCAACGCGGGCGGCATCCGGCTTGTCCGCAGCAGCCGTCCACTGCTTCAAGCGATGCGCATCGTCACCGGCTTCGGCAGCCTGCTGGGCTTCTTTTACGTCTTTCCGCGCATGCCGCTGGTCGATGCCTACGCAATTTCGTATGCCGCACCGCTGTTCATGGTCGGGCTTGCCGCGCCGATCCTGGGCGAGGTCGTCGGTTGGCGACGCTGGAGCGCCGTGGCCGTCGGCTTCGTCGGCGTGCTCGTCATGCTCGAACCCTGGAACATATCGGTCCACTGGCTGTCCTTGGTCGTTCTTGGCGCAACCTTCTGCTATTCCCTGTCGACGGTGCTGACGCGCCTGATCAGCCGCTACGATCACGATGCGGCGACGATCTTCTGGTTCTGCCTGTTCGCCAGCGCGGCATCGCTGATTGGCGCCATCCCGGAGTGGAAGTGGCCGTCCTTCGGCGGCTGGTTCTGGCTGAGTTCACTCGGCCTCATCGGCGGCGTCGGCCAGATCCTGGTCACCCGGGCGCTTCGCCTTGCGCCGGCATCGGTGCTGGCGCCGTTCGACTACAGCTCCATCGTGCTGGCGGTCCTCTACGGCTATCTGTGGTTCAAGGACAAACCATCACCGGCGGTTTGGTATGGCTTGCCGCTGGTCATCGGGTCGGGCCTCTACATTCTTTACCGCGAGCGGGTTCGCGCCCGCGAGCACGGCTTGGCGGCCCTGCGATGACCCCTCGGCCACGCGGCTTTTTCGGATTTCGCCCTGAAAAGTGATAAAATTGCCGATCTTTGGGTCCTGGGCGACCTACAGGGGCTTCGCGAACAGCTACAACGCAACGCGGAGCATTGACGAACCGGCCTTCCAACCACATCTTGTGAGACATGAGTGAGACACCCTTTGCCGTCACCGACAGCGCCGCCAAGCGCATCGCCTTCCTGGCCTCCAAGGAAGCCAAGCCCGTCATGATGCGGGTGGCCGTCCTGGGCGGCGGTTGTTCGGGCTTTCAGTACAACTTCTCGTTCGAGGATCAGCGCAACGAGGACGACCTCGTGATCGAGCGCAACGGCGCCGCGGTCCTGGTCGACAGCACCTCGCTGGAGCTCCTCAAGGGCAGCCAGCTCGACTATGTCGAGGAAATGGTCGGCTCCTCGTTCCAGGTGAAGAACCCGAACGCCACCTCGTCCTGCGGCTGCGGCAACTCCTTCAGCGTGTGATCCGGCCGCGATGAAGGTCGCGACCTGGAACGTCAATTCCGTCCGCAAGCGGACCGGGAATTTGGTGGCGTGGCTGGCGCACGCCAAGCCCGACGTCGTGGTTCTGCAGGAGATCAAGGCCCAGGAGGCGCAGTTCCCGCGGCTCGAGGTCGAGGCCGCCGGCTACAAGGTCGAAATCGTCGGCCAGAAGGGTTTTAACGGCGTGGCCCTGCTCTCGCTTCATCCCGTCGAGATCACCGCCCGCTCTCTTCCCGATGCCGAGGCCGACGAGCCCGCGCGCTACATCGAAGGCAAGATCAGGACGCCCAAAGGACCGCTCACCGTGGGCGGCATCTATCTGCCCAACGGCAATCCCATCGGCACCGAGAAGTTCGCCTACAAGATCGCCTGGATGGATCGGCTGAACCAGCGCGCCAGGGACCTGCTCGCCCGCGAGGAGATGTTCGTACTGGGCGGCGACTACAATGTCTGCCCGACCGAGATCGACGTCTACGATCCCAAGGCCTTCGCCAACGACGCGCTCTGCCAGCCGCAGTCGCGCGCGGCACTCCGCACCCTGCTCAATCTCGGCCTGACCGATGCGGTACGCGCCTTCCATCTCGATACGCCGTGCTACACCTTCTGGGACTATCAGGCCGGCGCCTGGGCGAAGGGCAACGGGCTCAGGATCGACCACCTGCTGCTGTCGCCGCAAGCCGCCGACCGGCTGACCGCCGTCGGCATCGACAAGGCCGAGCGCGGCCTGCCTGAGCCGTCCGACCACGTCCCGGTGTGGTGCGAGCTCGACGTCGCATAGGCCTCTTGCCGGACCGCGGGCCTCCAGGCCCGCTCATAGCCTTCAAAGCTTGCGAAAACGCGCTGAACTCCACAGCCAGTTATCGACGGCGACGACAAGCCCTGCCTTCACGGGATTCCGCTCAACATAGTCAACTGTTTGGGCCAGATGCTCTTCATTGCGCATATACCGATCGAAGTAGTCAGCATGCCAGAATGGTCCAGAACGTCCGAGTCGCGCGTTCGCCTGCCTTGCAGTGAAGGATTTCCAGCTTCGGACGATGCCTGTCAGAGATTGGCCATCCAAAATATCGATGACGACATGGACATGGTTTGGCATCAGGCACCACGCGATCAAGCGATAACGTTCGCCATCAAAATGCAGCAGTGCGTCTTGGACTAGCGTCGCAATCTCGGGCTTTCCCAGCCAACACGCCCCGAGGCCAATATCGAGTTCGCGCTCGATGCGATGGACGTTGTCTTCTCGGTGCCCCAAGGCCTTAACGACAGCAGCCGGCAAGCTGTCAGCCAGACGAAAAGTTACAAACTGGACGGTTTCCGGTGAGTCGAAGTGAGGCAGGTAGCCTCTGGAATGCCAGCCTTTTGGTTGAGTCATAAGGAAATGAGCGGGCCTGGAGGCCCGCGGTCCGGCAAGATCTACTCCGCGCCAGATCCGATCACGCCGCCGTCGGCGATGATGCACTGGCCGCAGACGAAGGCGCCGGCTTTCGAGGCGAGGAACACCGCCACGCCGCCGATATCGTCGGGCTGGCCGATGCGCTTCAGCGCCGCCTTGCCCTCGTTGGCGCGGCGGATGTCGGGATTGTCCCACAGCGCCTTGGCGAAGTCGGTCTGGATCAGGCCGGGCGCGATGGCATTCACGCGGATGTTGTGCTTGCCCCATTCCATGGCGAGCGACTTCACCAACGACAGGTCGGCGGCCTTGCTCATGTTGTAGGCAGCGATATGGGCGGAGCCGATCAGCGCGCCGATCGACGACACGATGATGAAGACGCCATCCTTCCGCTCGGCCATCTCCGGGCCGACCATGTTCATGAGCCAGAGGTTGGACATGACGTTGTTCTGCATGATCTTGGAGAACACCTCTTCCTTCAGCCCGGTCAGCGGGCCGAAGTAGGGATTGGAGGCGGCGTTGCAAACCATGATGTCGATCTTGCCGTAGGTCTTGTGCGCGAAGGCCACCAGGTTCTCGAGCTGGGCCTTGTCGGAGATGCTGGCGGCCACCGCCGTCGCCTCGCCGCCCTTGGCCTTGATGCCCTTCACGACTTCCTCGCAGGCCGGCAGCTTGCGGCTGGAGACGACAACCTTGGCGCCGTGCGCCGCCATCTGTTCGCAGATCGAGCGGCCGATGCCGCGGCTGCCGCCGGTCACCACGGCCACCTTGCCGCTGAGGTCGAACATCATGTCGTTTTTTCCTCCCTAGTGTCGCGTCGACCTTAGCGGCGCGCGGTCGAACAGCGCAATCAGCTCGATATGCGGCGACCACAGGAACTGGTCGATCGGCAGCAGTTTCTCCAGCCGGTATCCGCCGTGCTGCAGGGTGCGCGCGTCGCGCGCGAAGCTGCCGGGATCGCACGAGCCGTAGACCACGCGCGGCACCTTAGCCCGCGCCAGCTCGGCCGACTGCGCGGCCGCCCCCGCGCGCGGCGGGTCGAGCACGACGGCATCGAAGGCGTCGAGCTCAGCCGCCGTCAGCGGATTGCGGAAGAGATCGCGGCGCTCGACCGTCACCTTGCCGCCCAGCCGGCGGGCCGCCGCCGCGACGGCGGCCGCCGCTTGCCGGTCGCTCTCGAAAAGCGCGAGCTTGCCGGCGCGACCCAACGACAGCGCGCCCAAGCCGGCAAAGAGATCGGCCAGTCTCGGCGCATCGCCCGTCCAGGCGCTCACCGTCGCCCACATCGCCTGCTCGGCGCGTCGGGTCGCCTGCAGGAAGGCGCCGGGCGGCGGCTCGATGCGGACCTCGCCGGGGGACTCGCCGAAGACCAGTAGCGGCGTGCGTCGAACGACGACGGGTTCGGCGGACGCACGATCGCCCCAGCACAGTCGCGCCAGGTCCGCGCCCTCGGCCAGGGCCACCAAGGCCTCACGCCGTTCGAGCGACAGGTCGAGACGCCGATGCGGCCGGATCAGCAGGTCGAGGCCGCTCGCGGTCTCGTTCACCATCGCATCCGCCGCTCCGCCCTCGGGCAGCACGGACGCGAGGCTCGCGCGCAACGGCTCGAGCAAGGCATCGAGACCAGGCCGCACCACCACGCAGGTGCCGACATCGACAATCTCGGGGCTCGCGCGCTCATGGAAGCCCACCACCACGCGCCTGCCCTGGCGGCGCAGCACGAAGTCGGCGCGCCGTCGCTCGCCCGGCGCGCCGACGAGCGGCGGCTCGAAGCGGGGCGCGTCGATGCCGCGCTGCGCCAGCGCGCGGACGATCAGCTCGACTTTCCACGCGGTGTAGGCATCGCGCCGCCAATGCTGCAAGGCGCAGCCGCCGCAGACCTTGAAGTGGGCGCAGGGCGGCGCCTCGCGATGGCGCGACGGCGCCAGCACCGCCACGAGATCGGCGGCGATCCCCTCGCCTCGTTTGTCACGCGGTTCGGCCTCGACCGTCTCGCCCGGCAGCGTGAAGGGCACGAAGTAGCGCCGACCGTCGAGTTCGGCGATCCCATCGCCGCGTGCACCGATCTCGCGGATGTCGAGCCTGATGCTCACATCGTGGCTCAGCCCAGCCAGCTCTTGGCCGGGCGCATCTCGCCGACCAGCAAGCCGACCACATTCCTGACCGGCGGATGAACGATCTCGTCGCGCTGGTCCGCCGGCAGGACGCCGAGATGGTCGAGCAGGGTCGCCATGGCGACTTCGGCGGCACGCCCCGCGCCGTCCCACATCTTGAGGGCGACGCCCAACCCCAGGCTCGACAGCATGCCGCAGAACACGCCTTCCGCGCCGCCTTTGACCTGCGCCACCCCAGGCAGAGCCGCATTGATGCGGGTACCGAAGCTGCCGGTGCCGCCCATCATGAACGGCTCGGCGTTGATCGCCGCGCGGATGCGGCCTGCTGCCTCGGCGTGCTTGTTCGACAGGCGCGACGGCTCGGCCATGCTGGCCATGGCCCGGGCGAGGCTTTTGAGCGGCGTGGCGAGCGTGGGTATGCCGCAGCCGTCGGTCCCGTGGGGAAAGGCGTTGGCATCGGCGCCGCAGAGATCGCTCATGACTTCGCGCAGGCGGTGCTGCACCGGGTGGTCGTACTTGATATAGCCGCGCGTCGGCTCGCCGTACTGCACCGCCGTCGTCAGGAAGCCGCTGTGCTTGCCCGAGCAGTTGTTGAAGGCCGCGGTCGCCGTCCTGCCCTCGCGCACCAGCTCCTCGATGGTTCCCTGCAGGCGCGGCGCATGGGTGCCGCATTCGAGGTCGCCTTCGCCCAGTCCCACCTTGCCGAGCCAAGCCCGCACTGTCTCGACATGCCGCTTCTCCCCGCTGTGCGAGGCACAGCAAAGCGCAATGTGCTCGTTGCCCAGGCCGAAGCGCTCGATCGCGCCGCTTTCGACGAAGGCCATGGCCTGGATCGGCTTGTTGGCCGAACGCGGCAGGATGGGTGCGTCGATGTCGCCCCACGAGGCCACGACCGTGCCGTCCGGCTTGACGACGGCCGCTATGCCCTCGTGCCGGCTTTCGACGACCGGTCCCCGCGTCACCTCGATCGTCACCACGCCCTTGCTCATCGCTCGCGCTCCAGCTTCACCACCGTGACATTGTCCTGATGCTCCTTGGCCGCCGCCAGCACGGTGTCGATCAGGCCGCGCACCGGCTTGCCGGCGGCGGCGGCGATCTCGACCGCGCTCAACGACTGCACGCCGTCGCTGCACAGCAGCAGACGAGCATCGGGGCCGAGCTTGCGGCTGCCCTTGTCTATGAGGGTCAGCGGATCGCCCATGACGGCTTCGCGCAGCGTATGGCGCGCCGGATGGTGCTCCGCCTCATCGGGCGTCAGCAGGCCGCGCTCGACCATGGCGTCGATCTGCGGCGCCATCGAATGGTCGGCGTTCAACCGTTCGAGCTTGCCGTCGGTCACCAGGAAGAACGGCGAATCGCCGACGCTGATCCAGCGCACCTCGTCGCCGCGCACCTGCGCCGCCACCAAGGTGGCGCCCATGCCGGCGAGGTCGGGCTTGGCCGCCGCGCGCTTGCCGACGGCTGTGTTGGCGTCCTGCAGTCCGTCGGCCAGCCCGCCACCCTGCTCGAGGGCATGGACGAAGGCGTCGACCGCGAGCTTGCTGGCGACCGCGCCGCCGGCATGGCCGCCCATGCCGTCCGCCACCACGGCCAGCAACGAGCCGTCGCCGAGCGGCGTCAGCGCCCAACTGTCCTCTTGGTACGGGCGGGCGCCCTGATGTTGGCTGCCCTCGCCCTGCCAGCGTCCCGCCATCTTCAACGCCACACTGCTAGTGCCACACCGCCGGCAGCTTGCTCAGTCCGCGCAAGGTGAAGCTCCGCCGCCATGCCGGCGTGTTTTTCTCGGGCAATTCGATGTTGGGCAGGCGCTCGACCAGGGCGGTGAAGACCAGTTCGGCTTCGAGCCGCGCCAACTGGGCGCCCAGACAGTAGTGGATGCCGCCACCGAACGACAATGGCCGCACGTTCGTCCGGCCGACATCGAGCCTGTCGGGATCCTGATATTGCGCCGGGTCGTGGTTGGCCGCGCCGAGCAGGGCGATCACGTTCTCGGTGGCGCCCACGGTCACGCCGCCGATTTCGACCTCGGCGTTGGTGACACGGCCGGTGATCTGCACCGAGGAATCGTAGCGCAGCAGCTCTTCGACGGCGTTGGGGATCAGCGACGGATCGGCCTTCAGCCGCTCCCACTGGTCGGGATGGCGATGCAGTGCCAGGAGGCCGTTACCGATCAGGTTTGTGGTCGTTTCGTGACCGGCGCCAAACAGCAGGCCGATATTGGCCTGCAACTCCTCGGCGCTGAGCTTGTCGCCCGCCTCTTCCGCCCGCACCAACTCGGTCGTGAGATCGTCCCTGGGCTCGCGCCGACGCAGCTCGCAGAGCTGGTCGAAGTAGGCGCCCGCCATCAGGCTGTTGCGGTTGGCCTGGTCGAGCTCCTCGCGGCTCATCGGCACCGGCTCGAGGATGCGGCCACTGACGTTGCTGCCCGCCAGGAATGGCGCGCGCTGCTCCTCGGGGATGCCCAGCATGTCGCAGATCACGATCACCGGCAGGCGGTGGGCGAGGTCGCGCATGACGTCCATCTCGCCCTTGTCGATCACCCGGTCGAGCTGGGCGTCGACCAGTGCCTTGATGCGCGGCCGCATGTCGGCGACGCGGCGGGCCGTGAAGGCCTTGGTCACCAGGGAGCGCAAGCGCGTATGGTCGGGCGGATCGAGCACCAGCATGGTGCGGCCGAGGCTGGCCACGGCCGGCTCCTCCATGCGGGCCAGGTTGCCGTAGCGGCGTTCGAGATTGCCCACGAAATCCTTGCCGAACCGCTTGTCGCGCAGCGCGAAGGTGACGTCGTCGTAGCGCGTGACCAGCCACAAGCCCTGCGGAGTCTTGAAGACCGGGGCCGTTTCGCGCAGGCGGCGATAGAATGGATAGGGATCGGCAATGAAGGCTGGATCGAGCGGATTGAACTCGAGCGGCGCTCCATCCAGCGCGGGCGGGGTCATATCATTCATGACGCTTTTCTTAGCACGAACCCACTTGCGGCGCGAACGAACGTCCCCCTAGCATCCGCCATGTTCGCACTGACCCAGGGGCTTCGCCGCGCCGTCCAGATCAAGCCGCACGGCATCGCCACTCACTTCGCCGGCCGGCAGCGTACCTGGCAGCAGAGTCTGGAGAGGATCAGCCGCGTCGCCGGCGCGCTTTCCGCACTGCGTGTGCAGGCGGGCAACCGGGTCGCCGTCCTGGCGCTGAACAGCGACCGCTATTTCGAGCTGATGTACGCCATCCCGTGGATCGGCGCCGCCATGGTGCCGCTCAACACCCGGCTGGCCGCGCCCGAGCTCGAATACATCCTCTCCGATTCGGGCGCGGTGGTGCTGTTCATCGACACCGCCATGGCGCATCACCTGAACGCGCTCGATGGAAAAATCCCCAGCGTGCGCGAGGTCGTGTGGATGGACGATTCGTCCTCGCCCGAAGGCATGCTGCGCTTCGAGGACCTCGCCAACTATGAGCCGGCCGACGATGCGGGCGCCAACGACGACGACCTCGCCGGCCTTTTCTATACCGGCGGCACCACGGGACGCGCCAAGGGCGTCATGCTCACCCACAGCAACCTTGTGGTAAACGCGCTGAACGGCGTGGCCGGCATCGGCTTCAACGCCGAGACGACCTACATCCACTCCGGTCCGATGTTCCATCTCGCCGACGGCGCATCGACCTTCGGTGTCACCATGTCGGGCGGCCGCCATGCCTTCGTGCCGCGCTTCGAACCAGTCGAGGTGCTGCAGACCATCCAGACCGAGAAGGTGACGCACGCGCAGTTCGTGCCGACCATGATCAACATGCTGGTCAATAACCCGCGCTTCGGCGAGTTCGACATTTCCACCCTCTCCTTCATCCTCTACGGCGCCTCGCCGATGCCGGAGGGCGTGCTGCGCAAGGCCATGCAGGTGATGCCGCATGTCCGGTTGATGCATGCCTACGGCATGACGGAGGCGGCGCCGATCGTGACCCTGCTCGACCCGCGCTACACGACGCTCGACGGTCCATTTGCCGGCAAGTTGAAATCGTGTGGCCAGTCGGCGCTCGGCTGCGAGGTCAAAGTGGTCGACGCCAACCGCAAGGAGGTGGCCTACGGCACGGCGGGCGAGCTCGCGATTCGCGGCGCCAACATCATGAAGGGTTACTGGAACAAGCCCGAGGAGACCGCCGCAGTACTCGAGAACGGCTGGTACTACTCGGGCGACGGCGCAACCATGGACGAGGAAGGTTTCGTCTATATCGTCGATCGTCTCAAGGACATGATCATCTCGGGCGGCGAGAACGTCTATTCGGCCGAGGTCGAGAACGCGATCTCGCTGATGGAGGGCGTTGGCGAAGTCGCGGTGATCGGCGTGCCCGACGAGCGCTGGGGCGAGCGGGTGCACGCCATCATCGTGCCCAAGCGCGGCGCCAAGCTCGCCGCCGAGGACGTGCTGGAACATTGCCGCGGACAGATCGCCGGCTACAAATGCCCGCGCAGCGTCGACTTCCGCGACGCACCGCTGCCGCTCTCGGGCGCCGGCAAGGTGCTGAAACGCGCGTTGCGCGAGCCCTACTGGAAGGGTTTCACGAAGGCCGTGAACTAGCATGTCCGCGATCCCCTACTACGACTGGATCAGCCATCACGCCGGCCGCCGTCCGACCAAGCTCGCAATCCACGACCTGCAAACCGGACGTAAATTCACCTACGCCGAAATCGACCGTCGCACCGACCGGCTGGCCGCCGCACTTGCCGGGCTGGGCATCGCCAAATGCGATCGTGTCGGCCTGCTGGCGCCCAACTGCGCGGAATACTTCGAGCTGCAGTTCGCCTGCGGCCGGCTCGGCGCCATCATGCTGCCGCTCAATTGGCGGCTCACCGTCCCGGAGCTGGAATACATCCTGGGCGACTCGACGCCCAAGCTCCTGGCTCACGACAAGGCCTTCGCGCCGCAGGCCGCCGAGCTCGCCAGGCTCTGCAAGATCACTCACCTGCTCGAGATCGACCATGACCAGGCGGACAGCGCCTATGAGCGCGCGCTGGCGTCGGCGTCGAAGCCAACCGCGCCGGCGGCGCTCGATCACGACGACATCGCCATGGTGATGTACACCTCGGGCACCACGGGGCACCCCAAGGGCGCCATCATCACGTACGGCATGAATTTCTGGAACTGCGTGAATCTCGGCATCCCCGCCCTCATCACGCCTGAGACCGTGCAGCTCGTGATCCTGCCGCTGTTCCATACCGGCGGCCTCAACTGCTACGCCAATCCCGTGCTGCATGCGGGCGGCACCATCCTGATCATGCGCAGCTTCGACCCTGGCCAGGCACTCGACTGCATCTCCGATCGCGCGCTCGGAATTACGCACTTCTTCGGTGTACCGGCGCCCTATCAGTTCATGATGCAGCACCCGAAATTCCCGGGCGCAGATCTTTCGCGCCTCAGGATCGCCGGCGTCGGCGGCGCGCCCTGCGCGCTCGCCATCCTCGAAGGCTGGCGCGCCCGGGGCGTGCCGCTGGTTCAGGGCTGGGGCATGACCGAGACCAGCCCGGCCGGCACGATGCTCGACGCCGCCGATGCCATTCGCAAGGTGGGCTCGGCCGGCAAGGCGCTGATGCACACCGCCATCCGCATCGTCGACGACGAGGGCCATGACGTGGCGCGGGGCGACGTCGGCGAGCTTTTGACCAAGGGCCCCAACATCACGCCGGGCTACTGGAACAAACCCAAGGCGACGGCGAAGGCCTTCACCGACGGCTGGCTGCATACCGGCGACGCCGCGCGCCAGGACGATGAAGGCTTCGTCTATATCGTCGACCGCTGGAAGGACATGTACATCTCGGGCGGCGAGAACGTTTATCCCGCCGAGGTCGAGAACGTGCTGTTCCAGCTCCCGCAAGTCGCCGACGCCGCCATCATCGGCGTGCCCAACGAACGCTGGGGCGAGGTCGGCATGGCCATCATCGTGCGCAAGGCGGACCAGGAACTGGAAGAAGGCGACGTGATCCGGCACTGCCTGGGCCGGCTCGCCAAGTTCAAGGTCCCGCAATCGGTGGTGTTCGTCGATTCGTTGCCGCGCAACGCCACCGGCAAGGTGCTGAAGCGCGAACTGCGCGTTCAATTCGTCGATTCGAACACGCGCGCGATCGCCTAGAGGGTGTGAGCGCCCGCAAGGGCCGCGCCCTGCCATGATGTTCTCCTCAGCCCGGTTGGCAAGGAGACTTAAATTACACTTAAGTATAAGTCAAGTGATTCTTTTACAAGTACCTGCGGCTACGGGCCGAACCGGAATAAGTAAGCACCATGGAGGGGGGTTGAGCTATTTCCCGACGAAAGCGGTAGGTAAGCTGGTATCGATCGGGAAACCCTAAACCAGCGGCACGTAGTCGTACTCGCCCACGCCCTGAAGAATGAGGAAGGTGAGCGAGCTGTCGCCGGCGTTGGTCACCAGATGCGGCCGACCGGCGGCCGCGACGAAGCTCTCGCCCACACCCAGCCTCACCTCCTGCTTGGGGTTCTGCAGGAAGAGCCGCATCTTGCCCTCCAGCACGTAGAACGTGTCGCTGATGTTGGTGTGGAAGTGCCAGGGCACGGTCTGCGTCGGCGACAGTTGCAGTTCGCTGATGCGGAAACCAGGCCGCTCGGCGTGGCGGTCGCGGCGCTCGACCTCGTAGAGATGGCTGGCGTCCTTCACCGGCTCGAGTTTGCGTTGCGCTTTCATGATCCGACCCATCTTTGGAGCAGCATGAGGAGAATTGTGCCTCCAATCCCGCGCTGACGCTACCGCCAGAGACAGCAAGGCCTTATGAAATGTCGATGCTTACGATCTATGGCGTCTATCGCTCCCGCGCCTCGCGCAACATCTGGCTGGCCCACGAACTCGGCCTGCCCTTCAAGCATGTCCCGGTGATGCAACTCTACCGCCTACCGGACGCCAAGGCAGCTGATACAACGCTGCACACCAAGTCACCCGCGTTCCTGAAAGTGAACCCCAACGGCCATATCCCCTCGATCGACGACGACGGGCTGGTGCTGCACGAATCACTCGCCATCAACCTTTACCTCGCCAAAAAGCACGGCGGCGCGCTCGCGCCTGCCGATGTCGTCGAGGATGGTGAAATGGGCATGTGGGCGCTGTGGGCAGCCACCGAGGTCGAGCCGCATGCGCTCAACGTCCTCTATCACCGGATCGGCAATGCCTGGGGTCCGAAGGACGCCAAGATCGCCGATGCCGCCGTCGAGGCGCTCAAGGCACCCTTCGCCGTGCTCGACGGCGCTCTGGCCAAGACCAGCTGGCTGGTCGGTGGCCGCTTCACGGTGGCCGACATCAACGTGGCCGAGATCGTACGCTACGCCCAGGCCGCACCTGAGCTGTTTGACGCCAACCCCAAGGTGAAGGCCTGGCTCGCCGCCTGCCAGGCGCGTCCCGCTTTCCGGAAGATGTGGGACGCGCGCGAAAAGGAGCCGGCTTAGCTCAGTCTCCTCATACCGCGGCCAGCGCCTGATCCAGGTCGGCCACGATGTCCTCGATATGCTCGATGCCGATCGACAGCCGCACGTAACCGGGCGTGACGCCGGTCTGGGCCTGCTCTTCCGGCGTCAGCTGGGAGTGCGTGGTCGATGCGGGATGGATGGCGAGGCTGCGTGCATCGCCGATATTGGCGACGTGGTAGAACATTTTCAGGTTGTCGATGAACTTGCGGCCGGCGTCCGCACCGTCCCTGAGCTCGAAGCCCAGGAGCGCGCCCATCCCGCGCGAAAGGTAAGCGTCGGCGCGCCGTTTGGCCTCGCCGTTCATCAGCGAGGGATGGATCACCTTGGCGATCTTGGCGTGCTTGACGAGATGCTTGGCCACTGAATTGGCGTTGTCGCAATGGACCCGCATGCGCATCGGCAGCGTCTCTAGGCCCTGGATGAACATGAAGGCGTTGAACGGGCTCATCGGCGCGCCGACGTCGCGCAGCAGCGTGACCCGCGCCTTGAGGATATAGGCGATCGGCCCCAGCGGCTTGACCGCCTGGGTCCACACCGCGCCGTGGTAACTGGGGTCGGGCGTGTTCAGCATGGGGAAGCGGTCCTTGTGCTTCTCCCAGTCGAAGTTGCCGCCATCGACCAGGATGCCGCCGATCGAGGTGCCGTGGCCGCCGATGTACTTGGTCGTGGAATGCAGCACGATCGCCGCACCATGATCGAACGGGCGGCAGAGCACCGGCGCCGCCGTGTTGTCCATGATCAACGGCACGCCGAGTTCACGGCCGATGCGCGCCACCTCGCCGATCGGGAACACGATCAGCTTGGGGTTGGGCAGCGTCTCGGCATAATAGCAACGGGTCTTGGCGTCGGTGGCGCGGCGGAAATTCTCGGGGTCGGCCGGATCGACGAAGCGGCATTCGATGCCCATGGTCTTCATGGTGTTGGCGAAGAGGTTCCAGGTGCCGCCATAGAGATCCGTCGAGGCGACGAAATTGTCGCCGGCATGGCAGATGTTCTGGACCGCGAACAACGACGCTGCCTGTCCCGAGCCCAGCGCCAGTGCGGCCACCCCGCCCTCGAGCGCGGCGATCCGCGTCTCCAGCACGTCATTGGTCGGATTCATGATGCGGGTGTAGATGTTGCCGAGCTCGGCCAGGCCGAACAGGTTGGCGGCGTGCTTGGTGTCGCGAAACTGGTAGCTGGTGGTCTGGTAGATCGGAACCGCCACGGCGTTGGTCGCAGGATCGCTGCGATAGCCCGAATGCAACACGACGGTCTCCGGATGCTTGCTGTTCGTTAGCATGTTCTATCCTCGCTGCTTTCCTGCGGTACGCTTCGCCGCGGCACATCGGCATAGTGAAATGCCGGCAACCGGGCAAGCTGCGACGTCGCCGCGAGATATGTTGCACTGCGCTTACATGGCGCGATGCGGATAGGTCCTCAAGCCGCCAATACCAGCCGATCGACCGAGGCCGAGAAACCGAACCCCTCGTAGAACCGCCGCGCATCTCGGTTAAAGGCGTGGACTGCTACCTCGACATGCGTGGCATCCTGCCGGCGCGACCAGTCGACGACGGCGCCGAGCAGCCGCCGCCCGACTCGCCAGCGGCGCTGATCGGCACGCACGACGATATTGTCGAGCTCGATCACCTTGCGCGGCACGGCGCCGGCAAAGGGCGATGGCGTGCGCGTCAGCAGGACGGCAAGCCCGATCACATCCGCCCCGCGCTCCGCCACCAGCACCGTCGACCCCGGTTCGGACAGCCACTGCTCGATCTGCTGGCGTGTGCGCGCCGGCCCGGCGAAGGACTGGAAGAAGTCCGGCCGTCCCTGGCGGTGAAACTCGTCGAGCTCGTCGAACAAGGCGACCAGCACGTCGTAGTCGCCGAGGGTTGCCGTGCGCACGTGGACCGGTTTGGCGGTCATGCGGCGAGCACCAGCCGATCGTTTGCGGTTGCGAATCCGAAGCTTTGGTAGAAGCGCCTGCCCTCGCCCTCGCCGACCACGGCCTCGACCTGCACGGCGCGCCGCTGGCGTGCCCATTCGACGACGGCAGCCAGCAGGCGCCGTCCGATGCGCTGGCCGCGCAGGTCGGCGCGCACCACGAGGTTGTCGACCTCGACCACCTTGTGCGTGAGCCCGCCTGCCAACGGCACAATCCGCGTCACCAGCACAGCGACACCGAGCACGCCCGCCTCGCTTTGCGCCACCAACAGGGTCGTGCCCGGGCTTTCCAGCCAGGCCAGGACCTGATCGCGCGCGTGTGCCGGATCATCCAGCAGCGCACACAGCGCATCGCAATCACGCGGGCCTGCCAGGCGCACGCGCATCGACGGCGGCGACACCGTCCTTTGTTCTTCAGCTTCAACGATCGACATCTCGTCCTCCGTCTGCGGTCCCGCCGCGGCCCGGAGGCCCATTCCAGAAACACAGAAGCCGCCGGGATGCGGCGGCTTTGTCAGGTCATGACCTTTCGCGCCGCCTATGTCAGCAGCGTAAAGTACCAACCCTTCTGGAGCAGGTTCGTGGTCATGCATCTCTTATAGGTCGCGTCCCGTTAACCTGTCAATTGGCTCGGACAACCGGCTGCAGGACTTCGGCAGCGTAGACATCAACGCATCAACTGTATTATGCTATGATGCATGAGAACAACCTTAACCCTTGATCCTGACGTCGCTGCGCGCTTGAAGCGCCTGCGTCAGCGTCGCGACGCGCGTTTCAAGGACGTCGTGAATGAGGCTCTTCGAGAAGGGCTGCGGGCGTTGGAAGAAAAGCCCCGTCCTCGGGCGAAGGCCTGGACCAAGCCCGTATCCCTCGGAGGATCACGGATCGGAAGTCTGGACAATATTGCCGAGGTTCTGGCGATTGCCGAGCACGAAGCTTTCAAGTGATCCTGGTCGACGCCAACATCCTGATCTACGCGTTCGACGCCGATAGTCCCCAACATGCCGCCGCTCGCAGGTGGCTTGACGGCCGCCTCAACGATACGGTGCGTGTCGCTCTGCCTTGGCCGAGCCTTCTCGCCTTTCTGCGCATCGTCACCAATCCACGCGTGATGCAAAGACCGGCGAGCATGGAGGTCGCGCGCGCACAGGTGCGAACCTGGCTCGCCTCTCCGGCGGCCTGGGCACCGCAACCTGGCGAACGTCACGGCGAGATTCTCGATGCGATCCTTGCGATCCCGGGCGTTCATGGGAACCTCGTGATGGATGCGCACCTGGCTGCGTTGGCGATCGAGCACGGTTTGCAGGTCCACTCCACCGATTCCGATTTCGCGCGCTTTCCAGGCCTGCGCTGGATCAACCCTCTGATCGTTTGACGAAGGTGAAGCAGGCAATGCAACATCCGCCAACGCCGGACAAATGACCTCCTCCCTGCTCACAGCAGCGCCTTGGTGGCGGCCCGATAGCGGCGACGCGATGGCCATCCGCGGCGGCGCCCCCCTCGTCGGAACCTACCCGATCAGCGGTGCCAAGAACGCCGTGCTGCCGTTGATGGTATCGGCGCTCCTGACGCCGCATCTCGTCAGCCTGCGCAACGTGCCGGCCACGCTCGATGTCGCGGTCCTGGCCACGCTGCTTCAGCGCCTCGGCTGCGAGATGCACTGGTCGGCGAACGATGCGGGGCTCGCGGTGACGATCTGCGCCGATCGCCTGCAGCCCGCCCGCATCGATCCCGACCTGGTGACCCGCATGCGCGCCTCGGTCCTGCTGCTGGGCGCGCTGATCGGGCGTTGTGGCGAGGCGCGGCTGCCCCTGCCGGGCGGCGACGCCATCGGCCAGCGTGGCATCGATTTTCATATCGCAGGGCTCCGCGCCATGGGCGCGACGGTGAAGCTCGACGGCGGGATGATCCACGCGACGGCACGCGACGGCCTCCGCGGCGCCGACATATTGCTGCCGCTTCCGTCGGTCGGTGCGACCGAGAACCTGCTGCTGGCGGCGGTGATGGCCGACGGCACGACGACGATCCGCAACGCCGCCCGCGAACCGGAAATCGCCGACCTGGCGGCATGCCTGATCACGATGGGCGCCAGAATCTCCGGTCTCGGCAGCCATCTGCTGACCATCGAGGGCGGCGCGCCGCCCAATGGCGCCGTCCACACCGTTCTGCCGGACCGCATCGAGCTTGGCACTCTTGCCTGTGCCGCGGCCCTTACCGATGGACGGCTATTCCTCCGCCACGGACGACTCGACCTGCTGGGCGCAGCGGAAGCGATGCTCGGCGCGGCCGGTGTCGAGATGCGCGAAGTCGACGACGGTGTGATGGCCAGTCGCGCAAAAGGCGGCCTCTCGGGCGTGGACTTCACGACCGGTCCCTACCCCGCATTCGCGACCGACTTGCAAGCGCCAGTGATGGCATTGCTGGCGACGGCAACGGGCGCCAGCACCATCACAGAGACTATTTTCGAGCAGCGCTTCCGGCACGTCGATGAGCTGCGCAAGATGGGCGCGAACATCTCGGTCCGCGGCCGAACCGCGCTGATCCGCGGCGTCGACCGGCTGCAGGGGGCGTCCGTGACCTGCACCGACGTCCGCGCAGCCGCCGCCCTTGTCATCGCCGGGCTGGGAGCTTCGGGCGAGACTGTGCTCGCCGGCCTCGATCACCTCGAGCGAGGCTACGATCGCATGGCGGCGAAACTTGCAGCCTGCGGCGCGACCGTCACCCGCCTGTCCTAATAGAGCCCAGGGATCAGCCGCCAAGTGCGCGCGCGATAAGCCTCGTACTCTTCGCCGAAATGCGCGTGTAGCAGCTTCTCTTCAGAACGCATGCGCGCGACGATCGGCGGAATATTGAGCGCCGCAAGCAGCACGCCGACACCCGAACGGAAAGCGAGAGCCCAACCCAGCGACAGGACAAGCAAGCCGAGATAGCTCGGATTGCGGATGTGGCTGTAGATGCCGCCAGTGACCAGCGCATGGCCGGGCTGGATGGCGACCAAGCCGCTAAAGCGACGGCCGAGCACGAAGACCGGCCACATCCGTAGCGCGCCGCCGACGACGTACAAGGCAACGCCCAGCCAACGGATGGCATCGCCATCGAGGACCCAGAACTCCTTGCGGTCGGTGTAGGCCGGCAGCCAGGCGGACAGAACTCCAATCAGGCCCAGCGCGCCAATGACCCAGCGGTTGGAGCGATCCTCGCGCTCACCGGTGCTCAGGTTCACGGAGCTGGACAAACCAACGACGACCATCGCCACGGTCGCGACCACCAGCGCGATCCGCGCCGGATTGGAGAAGAAAGGGCCGAAGCCGCCCCAGCCCACAATGGCGAGGCCAACATAGACGAGGACTCCCGCTGCGGAGGCAAGCACCAGTGTAGGTTTGGACATGACGCCTATGTGGTTACAGAGCGCACGATGTCAATTCGCGCGCGTCACTCATGTTCCTCTCCCCCTCAGGCGCATATGAATGCGCCGACGCGGCGGAGAGGACCCTGAGCGAATGATCTCGATATCCGACAGCCGCTTCGCAGGCGGAGACGACATCCGATCATTCGGCGGCGACGGCCATCGCCTGCTTGAGCCCCGGCATGGTGAAGCCGAGCTTGTCGAGCTTGGCAATCATGTCCTTGCCGGCCTTCTCGTCGGTCTCGACCAGCGGCGGACGGACCGGCGTCCACGCCGAGTCGCTGCCGTAATGTGCGATGCAGTACTTCAGCGCCGGGATCATCACATAGCCCTGCATGACGCCGCGCACGTCGTTGATCCAGGCCTGCAGCTTCTCGCCCTCGGGCGTCGCGTACTTGTGATAGGTCTCGGCGATCTTGCCCGGGTTGATGTTGGCCGTGGCGCTGATGCAGCCCGCGCCCCCCGACTTGATATTGTCGATCAAGGGCTTCTCGTTGCCCGAGAAGACGTCGAAGCCGTCCTTGGCGAAGGCGTCGATCATGCTCTTGGTGTGCGGCCAGTCGTCCGACGAATCCTTCATGCCGGCGATCTGCTTGGGATAGGCCTTCATCAGCCGCTCGACCAGCTTGTGGGTGATCGGCACGGCCGACACCGGCGGGATGTGGTAGAGATAAACGCGCAGGCGGTCGTCACCAACGCGCTGCACGACCTCCGAGAAGAAACGGAACAGCCCCTCCTCCGGAACGCCCTTGTAGTAGAAGGGCGGCAGCATCAGCACGCCCGCCACGCCGAGCTTGGTGGCATGTGCGCTCACCTTGGCCGCCTCGTTGATCGAGCAGGCGCCGGTGCCGGGCATCATGCGATCGGTCGGCACGCCGGCCGAGACGATGGACTCGAGGAGACCCAGGCGCTCGTCGGCCGACATCGAATTGGCCTCGGAATTGGTGCCGAATACCGCCAGCCCGCAATCCTGGCTGAGCAGCCACTTGCAGTGGGCGATGAAACGACCGACGTCGGGCGAGAGGTCGCGCTTGAAGGGCGTGACGACCGGCGAAAGAACACCTTTGATCCGCGCTGCGGCCATGATTTGATTTCTCCCGGGAATGGCGCGCCTTTTCTGCAACGAAGCGCCGGAGACGTCCAGTGCCAGCTTCGACCAGCGACATCCTGCCTGACGACGGCACCAACGGAACCCTGATCGGCCGGGTGTGGCGGAAGGGAAAGCCTTCCGGACCCAGCGTCGTGGCGCTGCGGGCCGACGGGGTTTACGACATCACGTCGGCGACGCCCACGGTGGCCGACCTCTGCAATGCCCCCGATCCGGTGGCGCTGGCCCGCAACACCGGCGGCGACCGGCTGGGGGCGCTAAAAGACCTTTTAGGCGACCTTTTGGCGCCGATCGACCTGCAGGCGATCAAGGCGGCCGGCGTCACCTTCGCGGTGAGCTTGCTCGAACGCCTGATCGAGGAGCACGCCAAGGGCGATCCGGCGCGCGCCAAGCAGGTGCGCAAGGAACTGAACCAGATCATCGGTGCCGATGTCAGCACCATCAAGCCGGGCTCGCCCGAAGCCGAGGCTCTGAAGAAGACCCTTTTGGCGCGCGACGCCTGGTCACCCTATCTCGAGGTCGGCATCGGCCCCTACGCCGAGATCTTCACCAAGGCGCCGGCCATGGCCGCGGTGGGCTATGGCGCGGAGATCGGCATCCGATCGGACTCGGACTGGAACAATCCCGAACCCGAGGTGACCCTGGTCGTGAACGCGCGCGGCCAGATCGTGGGCGCCACCCTGGGCAACGACGTCAATCTGCGCGACATCGAGGGCCGCAGCGCGCTCCTGCTCGGCCAAGCCAAGGACAACAACGCCTCCTGCGCCATCGGCCCCTTCATCCGGCTGTTCGACCAGACCTTCTCGCTCGACGACGTCCGGCAGGCCAAGGTCGAGCTGGAAGTAACCGGGCCCGACCAGTTCCGGCTGCGCGGCGCGAGCGACCTGTCGAAGATCAGCCGCGATCCGACCGAGCTCGTCGCCCACGCGATGGGCCACACGCACCAGTATCCCGACGGCATGGTGCTGATGACCGGGACCTTGTTCGCACCCACCGAACCACGCAAGCCGGGCGGTGCGGGCTTCACCCACATGGTGGGCGATCTCGTTTCCATCCGCTCGCCCAAGCTGGGCACGCTCACCAACAGGGTGAACCATTGCGACAAGATCCCGCCCTGGACGTTCGGCGTGGCGGCACTGATGCGCAATCTGGCGGCGCGCGGGCTGCTGGGATGAGCGAGGATCTCTGGCGCCTGCCCGCCTCCGTATTGCGGGGGCACATTGCCGCCAAAAAAGTCTCTCCGGTCGAGCTGACCGAAGCCGTCCTGGCACGCGCGGCGAAGCTGCAGCCGGTGTTGAACTGCTTCATCACCATCGCCGCCGATCAGGCGCGAGCGGCGGCCAGGCAGGCCGAGGACGCGGTGATGCAGGGCAAGCCGCTTGGCCTGCTGCATGGCATCCCCTTTGCCGCGAAAGACCTCGTTAACACCGCTGGCGTGCGCACGACCTTCGGCTCGCTGCATCACGACGAGAACGTGCCCGCGGAAGACGCCGTTTGTGCCGCCCGCATGAAGGCCGCAGGCGCGATCCTGTTCGGCAAGACGACGACCCCCGAATTCGGCCACAAGGCGCTGACCGACGCGCCTTTGTTCGGCCGCACGCGCAACGCCTGGAGTGCCGAGCGCACGTCGGGTGGTTCGAGCGGCGGCGCGGCGGTCGCCGTGGCGGCCGGCATCGGGCCGATCGGCATCGCCACCGACGGCGGCGGCTCGACGCGCATTCCGGCGGCAGCCAACGGCATG
>Ga0308309_10000322_pt1 | contig 32587 bp, 26 predicted proteins | sample HubBroMetageWFT5_FD_192491 | JGI IMG/M metagenome (GOLD analysis project Ga0308309, IMG submission 192491) | Warmed and freeze-thawed soil microbial communities from the Hubbard Brook experimental Forest, New Hampshire - Hubbard Brook CCASE Soil... | ecosystem: Environmental > Terrestrial >...
GGGTTGGCCGGAGAAGCGCTCCTTCCAGTGCCATTCGTCCAAAAGCTCGCGCGAGAAGGAGTAGCCGTAGGTGTAGCTCTCCGAATCGAAGCGCGCGCCCGGATAGCGGTTCCACTGCCACGTGCCGCCGAGATCGCTGCCGGCTTCGAGGACGGTCGCGTCGATCCCGAGATCGACCAGGCGCTTGATCTGATAGAGGCCGGCGACGCCCGCGCCGACGACGATGACTTCGTGGTGCTGCATGTCGGACAGTCTGGCACGAAAACGGAACGGCGCCAGCGCTGGATGCGCCGCCGCCGCCCGAGGCCCGCGATGCGGACCTGGAAAGTGATCTATCGCGGGGTGTGGCGCCGGGGCTATGGTCAGGTTTCCTCTAGCAGGGGGGTCAAGATGCCCGACGGCAAGTATATTGACGCGAAGTGGTGTGCCGAAGAGGCCACCGAATTGGTGATGAAGCTGCAGAATGAGGGAAAAGGCGATCGTGAGCTTCTCCGCGCCGTAGCGCTTCTCGCGACGGCGGTCATCAAGCTCGCAAAGAAGGAGGCGTAGCGCCTGGTCGAGCTGGGGCTGGAGGCGAAAGAACGAACTTCTGCCCGGCCCCACCGAGCAAGTGATACCCCGCGATTGGCCTGCGCGTCCGATGGCGTAAGCGTTCGATGTTCCCACCCACCCAGGAGCCTCCATGAGCGCGCTCTACCAAATGCGGTACCAAGGCGTTGCCGGCAACGGTCATGGCGCGATGTACATCGGCAAGGGCGTCGTCGTCGGCATCGACATATCCGGCGCCCGCTACCACGGGACCTACACGCTGTCGGGAACCACGATCGACGGTACCGCAACCTTGACGTCGTCGGGCGGCACGCTCGTGACGGGGCAGGACCTCCCGGCCGGCGGCACGGTCGCCATCACCTTCAGCCTGCCGGCAGGCTTCGACGACGGCCAGTATCACCCCGTGATGGGCGGCGGCAGGCGCGTGGGCGTCTCTTTCAACAAGATCGGCGACGTCCCTTGAGGACGATGGCTAGCCCGTCGCCGGCTGCCAGAAGCCCCGCCGCACCGGGTCGAGTGCCCGCAGTCGCCCGGGCGCGAAAGGCGCCAGATCCACATGGCGCGCCTGGCCGTCGAGGATCAGCTCGGCCATCGCCTCGCCGGTCGCCGGCGCGTTGAGCATGCCCCAGACGCTATGCCCGGTTGCCACGTAGGCGCCGTCCACGCCTGGCACCCCACCGATCAGCGGCAACCCGTCCTCGGTGACCGGTCGAAAACACGCCTGGCGCGCCACGATCGTCGCCGCGGCGAGAACCGGCGAGATCGTTCGGCACATCGCCTCCAGCCGCGCGTGTGCGCCGTCGTCGGCAACAACGTCGGCGGGATCGATCGGCACCGGCGCGTCGCTTGACACCGCGCACACCCAGGTCGTGCCGTCAGCGCGCGGAAACAGCTCCGGCGTCAGGATCTCGCCGCTGGCCTCCTGGTATTCGAGGAACAGGGCCTCCGCGGGAATGGTTTTGCCGGTCTCGAACACGAGGCTGTGGCCCTTGTAGCCGAACACCGCGGGCAGGGGCAGCCAGCGCGTCGCCAGCATCGACCACGGTCCCAGGGCGATGACCACGGCGTCGCCCTCGACGGTCTCGCCGCTGTCGAGCGTGACGCCGCCGATTGCTCCCGTCGGTCGTCGCACCAGCCCCACGACCGTGCCGTGCCGCAGCGCCGCGCCCAGAGCCTCGGCGGCGCGCATCAGGCCCGTGGTGAAGGCGCGCGGCTCGACCAGCGCCGTCGTCTGCGGCGCGCCGAGCTGTCCCGTGATCGTCACCTTTCCGGACAGCCACGATCGCTGGCCTGGCTTGCGCCCCGCGTCGTTCTCGACGGCATGACCGGCATAGGTCGCCAGACGCCGATAGAACCAGGGATTGCCGAGTTCCTCGGCGAGCTCGGCATGGAGCGCGAAGCTGCGCCGCGTCAGTCGGTCGAGCAAAGTGCCGCGGCACCAGTCGAGCGCCAAAAAGCCGCCCGACTTGCCCGACGCCGCACCGGCCACTTCGTGGCGTTCGATCACGACGGGCTCGGCCCCGCGTCGGCTGAGGAAGAAGGCGATGGCGGCGCCGATCGCGCCGCCGCCGCAGATGACGATGCGTTTGGGACGGCTCATGCCGGCACTCTGTCAGGCCCGGCGCGCCATCTCCAGCCCATCGCGCATTGCGGAGGGAATGCCCAACGGCGTAAAATCAGTAGCTCGCCAATTGTGCAAGCGGTGCAGCCAATGTTGATGCTCTACTATTGGCCAGGCGCATCCTCGGTGATTCCGCACATCACGCTCGAAGAAATCGGCGCGCCCTACAAACGCAAGTTGATCAACTTGGCGAAAGGTGAGCACAAGAGCGATGCCTATTTGAAGATCAATCCTCGTGGAAAGGTGCCAGCGCTTTCCATTGACGGCAATGTACTCACGGAGAACGTTGCCATTCTGACTTATCTCGCAAAACAGTTTCCTGATGCGCGGCTATTGCCTCAAAACTTGTCCGAAGAAGCTCGGTGCATATCGACGATGGCATGGTTCGCCAGCGCCGTTCATCCGACCTTCGCCCACATTATCAGGCCTGAGCGCTTTGCTACAGACACGGCCGCGCAGCTCAATATGAAAGAGACGGCTCGCAAGACATTTTGGGCGCACTGCGAGGAAGTAAATGACTTGCTGGCAGGCAAGCAATGGATGATGGGCGCGCAATACACGGTATCGGATCCATACGCGTTCTTCTTCTACGACCTGGGCTTGCGCATCAAGCTGCCGGTGCAGGAGCTTGCCGCCTACGCTGCGTTCAGTGAGCGTATGCTGCAACGCTCGGCAGTTCGGAGGGTGCGTGAGCTGGAGGAGGACAGCCTCAGAGGTTCAAGCGCATGGGATGGACCCTATGTTCCTCACAGGCGCCGTACATAAGCATTTGGTGGAGCACCTGACTGGAAGCGGCTTGCCACGCTATCTTCCCGCCCTGCCATGGTGCGCCGCGATCAGGCGCACCACCGCCAGGGTGACTCTCTTGCCGGTAGGTATGTGCAGGAATTCGTTGGGGCCATGCGCATTGGAATGCGGCCCCAGCACGCCGGTGATGACGAACTGGGTGTCGGGGAACTTCTCGCCCAGCATGCCCATGAAGGGAATCGTGCCGCCTTCGCCCATGTAGGCGGGTGGTCTCCCGAACGCTTCCTCAGAGGCCTGCGCCACTGCCTTCTCGAGCCATGGGGCCAGCGGCGGCGCGTGCCAGCCGCTCTGGCCTTCGCCGCCGGTGAACTCGACCGCTGCGCCGTAGGGCGGGTCGGCCTCCAGCGCTTGCTTGATCGCCTTCGCCCCGGCTTTGGCGTCGAGCGTCGGCGGCGTGCGCAGGCTGAGCTTGGCCGTCGAGAACGGCAGCAGCACGTTGCCGGCATCGCTCGGCGCCGGATAGCCGTCCATGCCGACCACGGCGAGCTGCGGCCGCCAGGTGCGGTTGAGCACTAGCTGGCCCCTGTCGTCCAACATCGGCCGCGTCGATCCGGCAAAGGGGAACTTGCCGTCGACTTCGGTGCCCAGCACGCGCGCCGCCTCCTTGGCCTGCGCGATGCGCTGCGGCGGGATCTGGACATAGAGCTCGGGCAGCTTGATCTCGCCCGTGGCCTCATCCTCGAGGCGCGACAGCAGCCCGCGCAGGATGCGGAAGGAGGACGGCACGATGCCGGACGCGTCGCCCGAATGCACACCCTCGGTCAGCACGCGCACCGTGAGCGTGCCCGCCGCGATCCCGCGCAGCGAGGTGGTGAGCCACAGCCGCTCGTAGTCGCCGCAGCCCGAGTCGAGGCAGACGACGAGGGAGGGCTTGCCGATGCGCTCGATCAGATGGTCGACGTAATAGGGCAGGTCGTAGCTGCCGGACTCCTCGCAGGCCTCGATCATGATGACGCAGCGGCCGCGCGGCACCTTCTGCTCGCGCAGCGCCCGCAGTGCCGCCAGACAGGCGTAGATCGCATAGCCGTCGTCGGCGCCGCCGCGGCCATAGAGCTTGTCGTCCTTGAGCACGGGCAGCCAGGGACCCAGGCCCTCCGACCAGCCTTTCATCTCAGGCTGCTTGTCGAGATGGCCGTAGAGCAGCACGGTATCGTCGCTGTCCCCCGGCACATCCATGAACAGCAGCGGCGTGCGGCCGGGCAGGCGGACCACCTCCAGGGTGGCGCCCGGAAGTCCTTCGAGCTGCGGACGCGCCCAGCTTTCCATCAGCTTGACGGCGTCTTCCATGTAGCCGTGCTCGACCCACTGCGGATCGTAGGCCGGCGACTTGTTGGGAATGCGGATGTATTCGGTGATGGAAGGCAGGATCGAGTCTTCCCAGAAGGTCTCGATGAAATGCTTCAGGCGGGCGGTGTCCATGGACACATCTTATGTCAGATCATCTGCCGCGACTTGACACTCGTGTCGCCATTGGATGAACTTCGTTTTAATAGCGGAACAAGGTTCATATCCATGAACGACAATGTGAAATCCGCGGCCCGCGTGCTCGATATCCTCGAGCTGTTGTTCCGCAGTGAAGAGCCGATGGCCCTGAAGGACCTCGTCTCAATTCTGGCGCTGCCCAAGAGCAGCGCTCACGCCTTGCTGCGGACGCTGCAGTCGCGCGGCTATGTCGAACGCGACGCGGCCGACCGCTACGCCCTGAACGAGTCGCTGCGCCAGTCGTCGGGCTGGATTGGCGGGCCCGAGGCGCACCTGGCGGCGGTCGCACGCCCGCTGATGGACCAGCTGCGCGACGATCTGGATGAAACCGTGTTCCTGGGAGTCCGCGGCGCGCGCGGTGAGGTCAAGGTCATTGCCAAGTCGGTCAGTCGCGCCCCGATCCGCTACGATTCCGACGATCCTGGCCTGCGCCCGGCGTACTGTACTGGGATGGGCAGAATTCTGCTGGCGTTCTGGGACAAGAAGTCGACAGATGCCTATTTGCTGCGCACGCGCCTGCGTGCCCACACGCCCCGAACCGTAACCGACGTCGGCAAGCTGCGCGCGATACTCGGCAAGGTGGCGGCCGATGGCTATGCCGTTCTCGAAGAGGAGTTCGTCCTCGGGGGGTCGGCGACGGCGGCACCGGTGCTGGGCGGTGATGGTACGGTCATTGCAGCGCTGAATGTCGGAACGGTTTCGGCGCGCTATCCCGCCGCCAAGTCGCGAATCATCGCCGGTGTCGTGCGCACGGCAGCCACCATCAGCCAGCGTCTCGGCTACCGGCGCACGGCATAGATTTTCCAACGGAAGGAACCCAGCGGTGAGTTATCGAATCGGCGTCGACATCGGCGGCACCTTCGCAGATTTCTGCGCCCTCGACGAGGCGACCGGCCGCCTGGCGACCTTGAAGGTATTGTCGACGCCGCAGGAACCCGGCCGCGAGGTCATTGCCGGGCTGGCGGAACTCGGCAACCGGTTCGGGATCCAGCCGCAGGACATCGGCTATTTCACCCACGGCACGACCGTCGGCATCAACTCGGTGATCCAGCGCAAGGGCATTCGCCTCTGCCTGTTCACCACGGAGAATTTCGTCGACGTGCTGGAAGTGGCGCGCCTCAAGATGCCCGATCCGTACCACCTCATGTCGAAGCGGGCGGAGCCGCTGATCACGCGCGACCGCGTGCTGCCGGTGCGCCAACGGATCCTCGCCGACGGCACCGTGGAAACGCCGCTCGATCATGCCAGCCTGCGCCGGGCGCTCGACCAGGCGATCACGCTGGGCGCCCAGGGCATCGTCCTGGCGCTGCTGCATTCCTATCGCAATCCGGCGCACGAACGGGAGGCGCAGAGGTTGATCGGCCAATGGGCACCGGCGATGCCGGTGTTCTGCTCGAGCGACGTGTGGCCGATCATCCGCGAATACGAGCGCACCGCCACGGCCACCATCCACGGCTACGTGCAACCGGCTGTGGCGCGCTACCTGACCGCTTTGCAGACGGCCCTGCAACAGGCCGGCGTTGCCGCCGAAGCCATGGTGACCAAGTCGAACGGCGGGGTCATGACCGCCGAACTCGGCAAGTCGGCCTGCCTGCAGATGCTGCTGTCGGGCACCGCCGCCGGCGTCATCGGCGCCGGCTTCGTGGCCCGCCAGGCCGGGCTCGACCAGGTCCTGAGCCTCGACATCGGCGGCACCTCGGCCGACGTCGCCATCATCGTCGACGGCACGCCGACCTACGGCACCGGCGAGATGGTGGGCGACTTTCCGATCTACATCCCGACCGTCTCGGTCACGTCGATCGGCGACGGCGGCGGCTCGATCGCCGCGGTCAGCGAGTTCGGCATCCTCGCGGTCGGGCCCGAAAGCGCCGGGTCGACGCCCGGTCCGGCCTGCTATGGCCGTGGCGGCACGCGGCCCACCATGACCGATGCCTTCGCGGTCTGTGGCGTCATCGGCCATGGCAACATTGGCTACGATGCGGTCGCCGTCGATGTCGAAAAGGCGCGCGCCGCCGTCGGCACGGTCGCAACCCGGCTCGGACGCGGGCTCGAACAGGCCGCCGACGCCATCATTCAGGTGGCGGTCTCCGGCATGTACCGCGAGGTCGGCAAGCTCGCCTCGCGCCAGGGCATCGACCCGCGCGACTTCACCTTGCTGGCGTTCGGCGGCGCCGGACCGATGCTGGGATGCTTCCTGGCGCGCGAGCTCGGCATGCGCCAGGTGCTGATCCCCACCGCGCCGGGCGTGCTGTCGGCGCTGGGCGGGCTGGTCGCCGATGTCAAGAACGACTTCATCAGCACGGCCTACTACCCGCTGTCGACCGCCGAGCTGCCGCGCCTGAAGGCGGATTTCGACGGGCTCGCGCGTCGCGCCGCCGCCTGGATCACCGAGGAGCAGAAATTCGCCGGTCCTTACGTGCTGCAGCCCGCCGCCGACATGCGTTATCACGGGCAATCGTTTGAGATCGACGTGCCGCTGCAGCTGGATTGGATTGCCGCCGGCGACCTCGAGCAGATCGCGGCGGCCTTTCATGCCCAGCACGACCGGCTCTACGGCCACAGCGCCCCCGCGACGCCGGTGCATCTGGTCAGCCTGCGCATGGTCGTGGTGGGCGCCTCGCCGCAACCGCAATTCCCGGCCGAGCCGCTTCGCACCGGCGCGCCCACGCCCGCCAAGCAGATCGAGGTCTACCTCGACGGCGCCTGGCGCACCGTGCCGCTTTACCGGCGGGCCGACCTCGGGCACGGGCACCGTCTCGACAGCCCCTGCGTCGTGGCGCAGGAAGATACGACGATCTGTGTGCCGCAAGGCTTCTCCGGCGCGGTCGACGCGTACGGCAACATTCTCCTGTCGCTCGATCACGTTCAGATTGGGCAATGAAGGGACACGCGATGCGCACCGACCCGGTCACCCTGCAGATCTTCGCCAATCACGCGCAAGCGGCGGCCGACAGCATGGCGTTCACGCTGTTCCGCACGGCCCACTCGACCTTCGTGAAGGAAACCGAGGACTTCACCACCGGGCTCGCCACGCCCGACGGCATGACCTTCGCCAGCCCGCGCGATCTCGGCGCCACCTGGTTCATCGGGCTCGACTACGCCAATGCCGTGCGCATGGTGGGCGACTACCGTCCGGGCGACATCTGCATCACCAACGATCCCTACAGCGGCTTCGTGTGCACCCACACGCCCGACCTGCATATGTGGAAGCCCATCTTCTGGCAGGACGAGTTGGTCGCCTTCGCCGTCAGCCATATCCACAACACCGACGTCGGCGGGGCGGTGCCGGCATCGCTGTCGCGGCAATTGACCGAGGTTCACCAGGAAGGCATCCGCATCCCGCCGCACAAGCTCTACGACCAGGGCAAGCTCAATCAGGCGCTGCTCGATGTGATGCTGACCAATGTGCGCATGCCCGAGCAGAACTACGGCGACCTGCAGGCGCAGATCGCCGCCATGAACACCGGCGAGCGCAAGGTCCACGACATGGTGCGCAAGTTCGGTGTCGAGGTGTTCCGTCAGGGCGTCAAGGATCTGCTGGACTTGGGCGAACGGCAGGCCCGCGCCGTGCTGCGCCGCATTCCGGATGGCGACTATTTCTTTGCCGACTACCTCGACGAAGACGCGCCGGGCGGGGTGCCCGTGCGCCTGGCCCTGACCCTGACGATCCGCGGCGACGAGGCGATCCTCGACTTCTCCGGGTCCGACTCGCAGCTTCAATCGTCGCTCAACGTGCCCACCGGCGGTGCCGAGCGCCACATCCTGCTGATGGTCGGCTACACCTACTGCCTCTACAGCATCGATCCGACGATTCTCCTGAACGGCGGCATCACGCGGCCGGCGCGCTGCATCGTCCCGGAAGGCACGATCCTCAATCCGAAATTTCCCGCCGCCGTCGGCATGCGCAGCATGACGTGCGGGCGCCTGCAGGGCGTCACGATCGGCGCGTTCTCGGCGGCGGTGCCCGACCTCCTGCCGGCCGGCCCGGCCGGCGGCGGCGCCATCATGAACGTCAAGACGACCGACAACCGCAGCGGCCGCACGATCATGGCCTCGATCGACCCGATCACCGGCGGCGCCGGCGGCTGGTCGGGCGGCGACGGCGCCGACGGCTCGGGCGCCAACTCGAGCTTTCTCAAGAACACGCCGGTCGAGATCAACGAAACCGAGGTGCCGATCAGGGTGCTGCGCTACGGCCTGGTGCCCGATTCCGGTGGCCCCGGCCGCCATCGCGGCGGGCTGGCCACCCAGCTCGAGTTCAAGGTCTTCGCGCCCAACACCGTGGTGACGGCGCGCAACCGCGACCGCACGCGCTTTTCGTCGTGGGGCAGCGACGGCGGCCGACCGGGCGCCACCTCCTGCTTCTGGCGCAACCCGGAGACCAACGGCGCCATCAATCTGGGCAATACCGATGTGGTGGCCCTCGATCCGGGCGACGTGATCCTGGTGACGGCGTGCGGCGGCGGCGGCTGGGGACCACCCTTCGAGCGCGACGCCCGGGCGGTGCTGTTCGACGTGCAGCAGGGCAAGGTCTCGGCTGAGGCCGCGGCCGACGACTACGGCGTCGTCCTGCGCGACGGCGCGATCGACGAGACAGCGACGGCCGCCCGCCGCGCCCGCCTGGCGGCCAACGCCAGGCCCAGTGTCTTCGCCTTCAACGACCAGCGCGAGGCCTACGAGCGCGAATGGACGAACGCCAACTATGCCGTCCTGACGGAGGTGCTGGCCACCCTGCCGGTCCATTGGCGCCACTACATCAAGAAACGGATTTTTGCCGCGCTGGAAGAGCTCCCGGCGCATCAGCGCCGCGGCGACGGCAGCGAGGTGCGGCGCGCCTTCGACCTGGCGGTGGCTGAGTTCCCGCAGCTCGGGCTGGCGCAAGCGGCGGAATGAACGGCTGATGGACATCCATTTCGACAACAAGGCAGTCATCGTCACCGGCGCCGCGCGCGGGATCGGCGGCGGCATCGTCGAGGGCTTCGTCGAACGCGGCGCCATGGTGTGGGCCTGCGATGTCCTGGAAGGCGAGCTGTTGGCGCTCAAGGCGCGCGCCCGGCCGGGGCGCGGCGGCGCGCTCGAGACGCGCCAGGTCGACGTGACGCGGTCGGCCGAGGTCGACGGCTTGGTGCGCGAGGTCGAACGGGCGTGCGGCGCGGTCGACGTGCTGGTCCATGTCGCGGGCGGCGTGCGCGGCCAGGTCAAGCGCCCGGTCGAGGAGATCAGCGACGACGACTGGCGCGCGATCTATGCCGTCAATGTCGAAGGCGCGTTTTTCGCCAGCCGCGCCGTGGCGCCGGGCATGAAGAAGAAGGCGAGCGGCCGCATCATCGTGATTGCCAGCCGCGCCGGCCTCGGCGTCAGCCTGACCGGAATCCAGTCCTACGGCACAGCCAAGGCGGCGCAGCTCGGCCTGGTGCGCCAGCTTGCGCACGAGCTCGGCCCGAGCGGCATCACGGTCAACGCCGTGGCGCCGGGCTTCCTGCGCACCAGCCCCGACTATGAGCGGCAATGGCAGTCCTACGGGCCGGAGGGCCAGAAGGCGATGATCGAGCGCGTCGCGATGCGCCGCCTGGGCGAGCCACGGGATATCGCCCATGCCGTGATGTTCCTGGCCTCGCCCTACGCGTCGTGGATCACCGGCCAGGTGCTGCCGGTGACCGGCAGTCCGCTTGCCTGAGCGTCATGCTCCTCTCCCCCTAGCGGGGGAGAGGAATTTGAAGAGGAGGAGGAGACCATGTCTGCACGCCCGACCGTCGTTCCCAAGCCGGAGGAGCAGGAGCAGCCCTGGCAGTGGTCCGAAAAGCGCTGGCGCGGCATTGTCGAGCGCGTGCGCGCCGGCCGGACGCTGCGGCCCGCCATCTGGCCGGACGGCGCGCGCTGTGCCGTGGCGATCTCGTTCGACTCCGATCACGAGACCGGCGAGCTGCGCGAAGGTGGTGAGTCGATCGGTCGCCTGAGCCAAGGCCAGTACGGCAACCGCGCCGGCATCCCGCGCATCCTGGCGTTGCTGCAGAAATACGCGATCCCCGCGACCTTCTATGTGCCGGCCGTCTCGGCCATGCTCCATCCCGACGAGCAGCGCCGCGTGGTCGCCGAGGGCCACGAGATCGGCATCCACGGCTGGATCCACGAGCGCAACTCGATCCTGCCCGAGGCGTCGGAGCGCGACCTGCAGATGCGCGCGGCCGACATGCTGGAGAAAGTCGCGGGCCGGCGCCCGGTCGGCATCCGCACGCCGTCCTGGGATTTCTCGCCGCAGACGCTCGCCATCACGCGCGACATGGGGTTGCTCTACGACTCGTCGCTGATGGCCGACGACGACTGCTACGAGCTGCTGCTCGATGGCCAGCCGACCGGCGTCGTCGAGCTGCCGGTCGAGTGGATCCGCGACGACGCGGTCTACTTCAACATGAATCGCTTCGCGTCGCTGCGCCCCTACACGCCGCCCTCGGGTGTGCTGGAGGTCTTCCGGCGCGAGTTCGACATGGCCTATGCCGAGGGCGGGCTTTACCAGCTCACCATGCATCCGCACATCATTGGCCACCGCTCGCGCATGATGATCCTGGAGGAGCTGATCCGGCATATCCGCACGCATGCCGACATCTGGTGTGCGACGCATGCCGACGTCGTGCGCTACGTCAAGCAGAAGAGCTGAAAGGCAGAAGGGAGGCAGGCAATGAAACGGACAATTCTGTTAGTGCTGGCCGCGATCGCTGCGGCAACAACCGTCGCAACAGGCGAGGCCTGGGCGCAGGGCAAGTACGTCCACGCCAACAACAGCGGCTACGACAATCTCGATCCGCATACCATCTTCGACGTCGGCCGCGCCGCGTCGCGCATCAACTTCTACGACGGGCTGTATCGCTGGGTCGACAATCCGCCGAAGATGATCCCGTGGTTGGCCGAAAGCTACACGTCTTCGGCGGACGGCAAGACCTGGACCTTCAACCTGCGCAAAGGGGTGAAGTTCCACGACGGCAGCGAGATGACCGCCGAGGACGTGATCTACAGCATCGAGCGCATGCTGGCGATCAAAAAGGGCGCCGCGTCGCTGTTCCTGCCCATCATCGAGCCGGGCAGCACCAAGGCGCCCGACAAGTACACGGTGGTGTTCACGCTGAAGGAACCATCCGCCATCTTCCTGGCCACCGTGCCGGAAATCCTGGTGGTCAATTCCAAACTGGTGAAGAAGAACGAGAAGGACGGCGACTGGGGCCAGGCGTGGCTGGCGAAGAACGTGGCCAGCACCGGCTCCTACAAGCTGAAGCGCTACGATCCGGCGATCGGCTTCGTCGGCGAGCGCTTCAAGGAGCATTTCGCCGGCTGGGGCAACAAGGCGTTCGACGAGATCGAATTCCGTGCCGTGCTGGAAACCAACACCCGCGTCCAGGGGCTGATCAAGGGCGATTTCCAGGGCGCCGACGGATACCTGCCCTATGACCAGATCCTGCGCCTGAAACAGGTCAAGAACGTGCAGATCCTCGAGCAGGAATCGATGCGCGTCTTCTACTTCAGCATCGACAACGAGCGTCCGCCGCTGAACGACGTGCACTTCCGCCGGGCGCTGGCCTATGCCTTCGACTATGACGGCTTCATCAAGGACATCCTGAAGGATGCGGTCGCCCGCAATCCCGGCCCCAACCCGAACAATCTGTGGGGCGCGCCCAAGGACCTCAAAGGCTTCACCTATGACCTGGAAAAGGCCAAGGCGGAGCTTGCCCAGGTCAAGGAGCCGTTGCGGCCGATCACGATCGGCACGCTGACCGGGTTCAGCGAAACCGAGCAGGCCGCCGCGTTGCTGCAAAACGGCGCCAAGAAGGTCGGCATCGAGATCAAGATCGAATCGGCGCCCTGGCCGGTCGTGCAAAGCCGCATGCAGGATCGCGAAAAGAACTACGACATGGTGCCGCTGTGGAAGAGCACCTACTACGTCGATCCCAACAACTGGGTCGGCGAGCTCTACGGCTCGCGCTACATCGGCACGCGCAACTCCTCGTCCGTCAAGGATCCCGAGCTCGACAAGTGGATCGACGAGGCCCTGGCGACCAACGACCAGGAGACGCGCCGCGTGCTCTACGAGAAGGCGGCGACCAAGGTGACCGAGCAGGCGATGGGCATCTTCGTCTACAACACCAAGTGGTACGGCCCCTACGCCGCCAATATCGGCGGCATCCGCTTCAGTCCGATCGGGAGCGGGCAGGATATGCGCTGGGCGTATTATAAGTAAGTGTTAGGGCAAAACCTCATCCTGAGGAGCGCCCGGAGGGCGCGTCTCGAAGGATGGGCAACACCAGGTTCGTTGCCCATCCTTCGAGACGCCGCGCTTTGCGCGGCTCCTCAGGATGAGGCCGTATGGTTGCGTCATTCCTCCCCTTCGCGGAGTCCGCGAAGTTGGCGTTTTGGCCGGCTCCGCGGCCAAAAGCGCCCAGGTGCCCACGCAGTGGGCGGAGGGGTCATGAGCACGCGACCTGATGCTCATGACCCCTCCGTCGGCGTAAAACGCCGACACCTCCCCAGCGAAGCTGGGGAGGACTAGATGCGCCGCCTGGAGATGATTGTTTCGCGACTTGCCTGGTTCGTGCCGACGCTGGCCGGGCTCGTCGTCATTGTCTTCCTGATCTCCAACGTGATTCCCACCGATCCGGTGCGTGTTCTCCTGGGCGAGAACGCCACGCCGGCGCAGGTCGAGGCGATGCGCATCCAGCTCGGCTACGACCAGCCGCTCTGGGTCCAGCTGGCGCGCCACTTCCGCGACGTCCTGTCGGGCAATCTCGGCATCAGCATCTACACCCAGCGTCCGATATCGGAGGACCTGGCCCAGCGCCTGCCGGCCACCCTGGAACTCACCCTGGTCGCCATCACGCTGTCGATCGCGCTGGGCATTCCGCTCGGCGTGATATCGGCGCTCAAGCGCAATTCGCTGTGGGACCATGTCGTGCGGGTGCTGAGCGTCTCTGGCCTCGCCATTGCCGCGTTCTGGCTGGCGATGCTGCTGCAGTTCCTGTTTGCCATGAAGCTGGGCGCGGCACCGCTCAACAGCCGGATCGACGGATTTGGCCCCACCCCCGTGACCGGCTTCATGATCGTCGATTCGCTGCTCGACTGGGACATGGAGTCCCTGCGCAGCGCGCTCTCCCACATGGCCTTGCCGGCGCTGACCCTGGCGCTGCCGGCGGCGGCGACGATCGTCCGCTTCACCCGGGCCGGGGTGCTCGACGTCATCAACAGCAACCATGTGCTGTACCAGCGCGCCATGGGCATGCCGCCCGGCCTGATCGTGTGGAAATACGTGCTGCGCAACGCGCTCACGTCGACGGTTACCCAGATCGGCCTGATCTTCGGCGTGCTGGTGACCAACGCCGTGATCGTCGAGACGGTGTTCGACTGGCCCGGCATCGGCACCTTTGCCGTGCAGTCGATCCTGCAGTCCGACCACAAGGCGATCATCGGCTTCACGATCTGGATCGGCGCCCTGATCGTGATCGTCAACCTGCTGGTCGACATCGTCCATTCGTTCATCGACCCGCGGGGAACACGATGAGGGGAAGCCGATGATGCCGGGCTGGCGGCGGGGATTGGGCCGATTTGCGCGCGACCGCGCCGCGGCGCTGGGCGTGACGCTGCTTGTCGTGTTGATCGTGCTGGCGATATTCGCGCCGATCCTGGCGCCCTATCCCGGCGACGTCGCGGACTTCCACACCGCCAACCGCCTGCATGCACCCGACGCCGACAACTGGCTGGGCACCGACCGCATGGGCAGCGATCTGTTGAGCCGCATCGTGTTCGGCGCCCGCATCACCATCACCATCGCCTTCGTCGCCGTCGGCTCCGCCGTCGTGGTCGGCGTGCCGATCGGGCTGCTCGCCGGCTACTACGGCGGCTGGCCCAGCAATCTCCTGATGCGCGTTTCGGACATCTTCCTGGCGGTGCCGCAGATCGTGCTGGCGATCGCCATCGCCCAGACGCTCGGCCCGTCGATCGAAAACGTCATCCTGGCGCTCAGCGTCACCTATTGGCCGTTCTGGGCCCGCCTGGTCTTCGCCGAGACGCGCTCGCTGAAGAACGAGGTTTTCATCGAATCGGCGATCGCCTTGGGCGCCTCGCCGTGGCGCGTGATGGTGCTGCACGTGCTGCCCAACATCGCTTCGTCGATCATCGTGCGCACCTCGATCGGCATGGGGGGCACCATCCTGACGGCGGCGGCGCTTGGCTTCCTCGGTCTGGGCGCGCCGGCGCCGACGCCCGAATGGGGCCGCATGATCGCCGAATCGCGCGAATTCCTGCCCGAGGCGTGGTGGTACGCCACCGCGCCCGGGGTCGCGATCTTCGTGGTGGTCATGGGCTTCAACCTGGTAGGCGACGGGCTGCGCGACTTCCTTGACCCGCGCATCCGGCGCGGAGCCAGCGGCAGTGGAGCCGGCGGCACGTGACGGCGCTGCTGGCGGTCGAGGATCTCTCGCTCGGCTTCGCCACCGAGGCCGGCTTCGCCGCGGTCCTCGACCGCGTCAGCCTGTCGATCGAACGCGGCCGCGTCTTGGGCCTGGTCGGGGAAAGCGGCTGCGGCAAGACCACCCTGGCGCGCGCCATCCTGGGTGTCCTGCCGCGCGACTCCGCGCGGATCACCGGCGGCCGGGTGTGGTTTCGCGGCACCGATCTCTTGACCGCCGACCCCGAGGTGGTCAACCGGACGGTGCGCGGCCGGGCGATCACCTTCGTGCCGCAGGATCCGTTCACCAGCTTCAACCCGCTCTTCACGGTCGGCGAGCAGGTCATGGAGATCCTCAAATGGAAGTCGCCGCGCGCCAACCTGCCGGCCGGGCGCGGCTGGCTGCCGGCTGTCGTTTCGCCCTATCCCGCCGAGCGCAAGCGGTTGGATTTCGACGCCGTCATCGAGCTGCTCGATGCCGTGCAGCTGCCGCGACCGGACCAGTTGCTGCGCAAGTATCCGCACGAGCTCTCCGGCGGGCAGCGCCAACGGCTGATGATCGCCATGGCGCTGCTGCCCGGTCCCGACCTGGTGATCGCCGACGAACCCACCACGGCGCTCGACGTCACCATCCAGGCGCAGGTTCTCGGCCTGATCCGCCGCCTGGCGACCGAGCGCAATGTCGCCGTGCTGCTGACCACGCACGACCTCGGCGCCGCCTATGAAATCTGCGATGCCGTCGCCGTCATGTATGCCGGGCAGGACGTCGAATCGGCGCCGGTCGATCGCTTCTTCGCCCACCCGGCCCATCCCTATACGAAGAAGCTGCTGGCCAGCCTGCCGCGCGCCGACGGCACCGCCAGCGGGATTCCCGGCGAGGTGCCCGCGCTGATCGCGCCGCCCGGCGGCTGCCGTTTCCATCCGCGGTGCGAGCGGGCGGCCGGGCCGTGCCGCGAAGCACGCCCGCCGGTCGACCTCCTCGAGTCAGGGCATTGGGTGCGCTGCTACCATCCGCATCGCGACGCCCCATGACGCCGGCGATCCTGCCCGCGATTTTGCCCCCGCTCCTGGGCGTGCGCGACCTGCGGGTCCACTTTGCCGTACGCGGCCCGTTCAACCGGCGCATCGGCTCGATCAAGGCGGTCGACGGCGTCTCGTTCGACCTGATGCCGGGCGAAGTCTTCGGGCTGGTCGGCGAGTCAGGTTGTGGCAAGTCGACGCTCGGCAAGACCATCATGGGCATTCACCGTCCAGGTGCCGGCGAAATCTGGTTCGCGGGGCAGCGCATCGACCGGCTGTCGCCGGCGGCCCGGCGCGCCGTGCGGCGCAGCCTGCAATACGCCTATCAGGACCCCGGCGCGTCGCTCGATCCGCGCTGGAAGATCGGCCGTTCGCTGCACGAACCGCTGGTGATCCACACCGATCTCGACGCGGCGGGGCGGGACGCGCGCATTCGCGACATCCTCGAAGCGGTCGGGCTGCCCGACACGCATCTCGATCTCTACCCGCACGAAATTTCCGGCGGGCAGCAGCGGCGGGTCGGACTGGCGCGCATCCTCACCTTGCACCCCAAGGTCGTCATCCTCGACGAGCCGACGTCGGGTCTCGACGTCTCGGTGCAGGCGACGGTGCTCGCCCTGTTCCGCAGCCTGCGCGCGACCTTCGCGCTCACTTACATGCTGATCAGCCACGACCTTGCCGTCGTGCGCACGATGTGCAGCCGCGTCGCGGTGATGTATCTCGGCCGTATCGTCGAGACCGGGCCGACCGAGACGATCTTCGAGCGGCCGCGGCATCCCTATACCCGCTCGCTGCTGGCGGCCATTCCCAGGATCGGCGGCGCCCGCGTGACCAGGGATTTCTGGCTGCAAGGCGAGCCGCCCGATCCGGGGAACATACCCTCCGGCTGCCGCTTTCGAACGCGCTGCCCCAAGGCGGCCGATCTGTGCGCGCGCGAGGAACCGGCTCTGTCGACGCTGGGGCAGAGTTCCGTCGCCTGTCATTTCCCGGACTGACCCACCACGGCGTTGCGGAGGAGCGCAACGCCCGGGCGACGGCGCAGTTCGGAATACTTCCCGCGACCCGCAAGTTCGCCGCGCCCCAATGACATGAATAGCTCAAATCTTGAGTTGCGTACGTCAACGTGGCTGTTCAGAGTGGCCACAACCGGCCGTTCAAGGCGGGGAGGAAACGAATGCGATTGCTCCACTACCTGGCGCTCGTCGCCGCTGCCTTGATGCTGACCGTTGCCAATGCCGTTGCCCAGACCACGGTGCGATGGCTGCACATCGAAGCGAACCCTGCCCAGGTGAAGGTTTGGGAAGAGGTCGCCCGAGACTTCGAAGCCAAGAACCCCGGCGTCAAGATCGAGATGCAGTTCCTCGAGAACGAGGCCTACAAGGCGAAGCTCCCGACCATCCTGCAATCGAAGGACCGCCCGCACATCATCTACAGCTGGGCCGGCGGAGTGCTGAAGGCGCAGATCGAGGCCGGTGTCCTCGAGGACATCAGCGCGCCAATGAAGGGCTACAGCGACAGCCTCGCCCCGGCGGCCGTCGCGGCCTTCACGCAGGACGGCAAGATGTATGGCGTGCCGATGGTCCTCTCGCAGGTGCTTTTCCTCCACAACAAGGAGCTGATGGCGAAAGCCGGTCTCGATGGCACGAAGATCAAGACCTGGGATGACCTGCTCGCTGCGGTAAAGGCGCTGAAGGCGGCCGGCGTGACGCCTGTTGTCGTGGGCGGCGCCGACAAATGGCCGCTGCATTTCTATTGGACCTATCTTGCGATGCGCGTTGGCGGCAAGCCCGCGTTCGATGCGGCGCAGCGCGGCGAGAACGGCGGCTTCGCCGGCGAGACCTTCGTGAAGGCCGGGGAGCTGTTCAAGCAGCTGGTCGATTTGCAGCCCTTCCAGAACGGCTTTCTCGGTTTCAAGAACCAGCAGTCGGTCGGTTATTTCGGCGACGGCAAAGCGGCGATGACGCTCGCCATCAGCAACGTCTACCAGCTCCAGCGCGTGCTGGCGGCCGACAAGGTCGGTCTCGGCGACGACAAGCTCGGCTGGTTCGATTTCCCGAACGTCTCCGGCGGCAAGGGCGATGCAAGCGACACACTGGGCGGTATCACCGGCTGGCTGGTCACCAAGGGCTCGCCGAAGGAGGCTGTCGAGTTCCTGAAGTTCTTCGTCTCACAGGACGTCCAGAAGCGGCTCGCGGCCGGTAATTTCCTCGTTCCGGTGGTCAGTGGCGCCGAGACGGGCTTTACCAGCCCCTTCATGCGCAACATCGCCCAGAATCTGGCACGTTCGAAGTATCATCAGAACTTCCTGGACCAGACCCTGGGGCCATCGGTCGGTCGCGTCGTGAACGACGCCACCGCGGAGATTGCCGGCGGCAGCATGACGCCCAAGGACGCCGCCCAGGCCATCCAGGACGCGTGGAAGCAAGGCAACTGATGCGTGACGACGAGCGGGTGCAATGACGTCCTCTTCGTCGGTCACGCTTTCGCGCGCTCATTCGGCGACGCCAAGAACGTTCTTCCGGAAATTGCTCGCCGATGACCGGCTCGCCACGCTGGCGCTGTTTCTGCCGCCGGCGCTGCTGCTTTACACGCTGTTCGTGATCCTGCCGATCGGCGAGGCGGCCTGGTTCAGCGGCTTCAACTGGAACGGCTTCGGCCGGCCGACGAATTGGATCGGCTTCGACAACTATCGCTATGTGTTCGAGAGCCGAGCCTTCGGCCTGGCGCTGCGCAACAACGTCCTGATCATCGTCGTTTCGCTGCTGGTGCAATTGCCTCTCGCGCTGGCGCTGGCCATTGCCTTGGCCAACAGGTTCCGCGGCGCCGTGGCGCTGCGCATGCTGTTCTTCCTGCCCTATGTGCTGGCCGAGATCGCGACCGGCTTGATCTTCAGCTTCGTCTACGACGGCAACTACGGCCTGCTGGCCTCGATCTGGCGGTGGTTCGGCGCCGAAGCGCCGCATCTCCTGGCCAGTCCGCAGACGTCGATGCCGGCCATCCTGATCGTGATTGTCTGGAAGTATTTCGGCTTCCACATGATGCTGTATATCGCGGCCCTTCAAGGCATCGACCGCAGCCTCCTCGAAGCCGCCCGCATCGACGGCGCGTCGCGCACCGAGCTGCTGCGCTACATCGTCATCCCGCTGCTCTATCCGACGATTCGGCTGTCCGTGTTCTTCTCGGTGATCGGTTCGCTGCAGCTCTTCGACCTCATCATGCCGCTGACGCGTGGCGGTCCGGCCGATTCGTCGAACACCCTGGTGAGCTTCCTCTACAATTTCGGCGTCATGCGCATGCGCGTCGGTTTCGGCAGCGCCATCGGCGTGATCCTGTTCTGCATCTGCGTCACCTTCGCCTTCACCTACAAACGCTGGATGATGCGCGATGACTAGCTCGACAATGACACGGCGGCGCGGCTTCGATGCTGGCCTTCTCTACAAGGCGCTGTTCCTGACCTTAGTCGCGGCGTTCGTCGCCGTGCCGCTGATCGCGACGGTGCTCGGCGGCTTCAAGTCGCTGGGCGAATTGCGCACCAATCCCTTCGGGCTGCCGCACAGCTGGGAATGGGAGAACTACTGGGGCATCCTGGCCTCGCAGCGCTATTGGGTGCTGCTGCGCAATTCGCTGATCATCGCCTCGCTCAGCACCTTCCTGACCCTGGCGGTCGCCTCGATGGCGGGCTTTGTCTTCGCGCACCTGAAATTCTTCGGCAGCCGGATGCTCGCCGAGTATCTCACGGTAGGCCTGCTGTTCCCGGCGGCAACCGCGATCCTGCCCCTCTTCATCAAGGTGCGTGATCTTGGCCTGCTCGACACTTATTTCGGCGTCATCCTGCCTCAGGTTGCCTTCAGCCTCGCCATGAGCATTCTGCTGTTTCGCCGCTTCTTCAAGGATCTGCCGACGGAATTGCTCGACGCCGCGCTGATCGACGGTTGCAGCTACATCGATTATTTCCGGCACATGACCCTGCCTCTGTCGCGGCCAATCCTGGCCACGGTCGGGACCATCGCCTTCGTGCACAGCTGGAACAGCTACCTGCTGCCGCTCGTGATGCTGAATTCCGACGACCTCTATCCCTGGCCGCTCGGCATCATGGTCTATCAGGGCGAGTACTCGGCCGAATGGAACCTGATCCTGGCTTTCATCACGCTCACCATTCTGCCGACGGTCGTGCTGTTCCTGCTGGCGCAAAAGCACATTGTCGCCGGCCTCACGGCGGGCGCGGTCAAGGGCTGAAGGGCAACGGAGTCGTTCATGCGCAAGGTTGGATTTGGCGTCATCGGCTGCGGCGTGATCAGCACGGCCTATCTCAAGGCCGCGCGACGCTTCGCGAATCTCGAACTGCGCGCTGTTGCCGACATGCGCAGTGCCGCCGCCGAGAAGCAGGCAGCCGCGTTTGGCGTGCCGGCGCTGCGGGTCGATCAACTCTTGAAACGCGACGACATCGAGATCGTGGTCAACCTGACGGTGCCGCTGGCCCACACCGACGTAAGCCTAGCCGTTCTTGGCGCCGGCAAGCATGTCCATTCCGAGAAGCCGCTGGGCGTGAGCGTAGCCGAGGCCCGCAAGGTCATGGATCTGGCGGCAGCGAAAGGGCTGCGCGTCGGCTGCGCGCCGGATACGTTCCTCGGTGGCGGACATCAGACAGCGCGCAAGGCGATCGACGACGGGGCCATCGGTCGGCCGGTCGCCGGCACGGCCTTCTTCATGTGTCCCGGACACGAGCTCTGGCATCCGGCGCCTGGCTTCTATTACCTGCGCGGCGGCGGGCCGATGCTCGACATGGGTCCCTACTACATCACCAACCTGATCCAATTGCTGGGCCCCATCGCCAGTGTCATGGGCTCGGTTGCCAAGCCGCGACTCGAGCGCCTCGTGACGAGTGAGCCGCTCAAGGGCTCCCTCCTTCCGGTCGAGGTCGCAACACACGTCGCCGGGCTGCTGGAGTTCGCCAGCGGCGCCGTCGTCTCGATCGTCATGAGCTTCGATGTGCCCAAGCACAATCACGCACCGATCGAGATCTATGGTACGGAGGGCAGCCTTGTGGTGCCGGATCCGAACCGCTTCGGTGGCGAGGTCGCCGTCGCCAGGCCGGGCGGCGAATGGCAGACCGTTCCTCATACGCATGGCAACGTCGATGGCGAGTTCCGGTCGATCGGCGTGGCCGACCTGGCGGCAGCGATCGCGACCGGCCGGCCGCATCGCGCCAGCGGGGCGCTGGCGCTGCATGCCCTGGAGGCCATGGAAGCATTCCAGATTTCGGCTGACACCGGGCGACGGGTGAACCTCGAAACCACCGTCGAGCGTCCCGCCATGATGACACCCGGCCTGCCGACCGGCCAGATGGACTAATACCGAGCATTCTTGGAGAAGGAGTCGTGAAAGGGTTCTGCCATTCAAGCTCCGTTGTCATCCTGAGCGAAGCGAAGGATCTCATGGCGCTTGCAACCGGCGTGCTCGTTCAAATGCCATGAGGTCCTTCGCTTCGCTCAGGACGACAGAAATACCCGTCGTCACTCGATTTTGTGAAACCGGTTAAGGGAGTAGGCAGCATGCGCAAGGCAATGATCGTATGGGGCGGCTGGCCTGGACACGACCCCGACCTCTGCGCCTCGATAATCCGGGGCTGGCTCAAGGCGGAAGGCTTTGACGTGCGGATGGAAACGACGACAGCGGCGTTCGCCGATCCCGCCATCCATGACCTGTCGTTGATCGTCCCGATCTGCACCATGTCGAAGATCGAGAAGGCGGAGGCGCTCAATCTCTGCGCGGCCGTGCAGAACGGCGTCGGCATGGGCGGCCATCACGGCGGCATGGGCGATGCGTTCCGCGAATCGGTCGAGTACCAGTTCCTGTGCGGCGGACAGTGGGTGGCCCATCCTGGCGGCATCATCGACTACGATGTCGACGTGACCCGGCCGGACGATCCGATCATGGCCGGCGTCGCCAGCTTCGAGCATCGCTCGGAGCAGTATTACATGCATGTCGATCCCGCCAACGAAGTGCTGGCGACAACCAGGTTCACCGGCGAGCACGCCCCTTGGATCGAAGGCGTGGTGATGCCGGTGGTCTGGAAGAAGCGGCATGGCGCAGGCCGCGTCTTTTATTCATCGCTCGGCCATCGCGCCTATGAGCTCGACGTCCCCGAGATCCGGACCATCATGACGCGCGGCTTGCTCTGGGCGGCGCGCTGAGGGCAATGAGCGACGCGCCCCCGATCAAAGCGACTCTCCAGCATGTCGCCCGCGAGGCTGGCGTGTCGCTTGCGACGGTCGATCGCGTGGTCAACCGGCGCGACGGCGTCCGCGGCAGGACGGCGGCGCGAGTCGAGGCAGCGCTTGCCAAGCTTGGCTACCGCGCCGACGCGGCGGCGACCAGGCTTGCGCGCAATCTGAGCTTCCGCTTCGCCTTCATCCTGCCGATCGGCGCCAATACCTTCATGACGAATCTGGCTGAACAGGTACGGCGGACCGCCGACTGGCTGGCGAGCCAGCGCGCCTTCATCGATGTCCTGCATGTCGATGTCTTCGATCCGGATGCCCTCGCGGTCGCCCTGGGATCCCTGCCTCCGTCCTACAACGGCGTGGCCACGGTCGCGCTCGATCATCCAAAGGTGCGCGCCGCCATCGACGAGCTCGCGAACCGGGGCGTTCCGGTCGTGACCCTGGTCTCGGATGCCCCGAGCTCGCGCCGCTTGCACTATGTCGGCATCGACAATCCGGCCGCCGGACGCACGGCCGCCACCCTGATGGGCCGTTTCCTGCGCGGGCGCCGCGGAACGATCGGCGTCATCGCAGGCTCGCTGGTGCTGCGCGATCACGCCGAACGGCAGTTCGGCTTCCTGCAGATCCTGTCGAGCGAATATCCCGACCTTGCACCGCTGCCTGCCGTGGAAGGCCGCGACGACAACGAACGCACGCGTGCCGCGACGGCCGCCTTGCTCGCTCGCCAGCCCGACCTCGTCGGCCTCTACAGCGTCGGCGCAGGCAACCGCGGCATCGCCGCCGCCCTGGAGGAGTCGGGCCGCGCCCGCGAAATCGTCTGGATCGCCCACGAATTGACGGTGCATACGCGCGCCCTGCTGCTGCGCGGCGTGATCGATGCGGTCATCAACCAGGACCCTGGTCATGAGGCTCGTTCGGCGGCGCGTGTACTCCTCGCCCATTGTTGGTGTGATCCGGTCGTGCCCGATCAGGAGCAGATCAACATCGACATCTTCCTGCGCGACAATCTCCCGTAACCGAGCTCCGTCAAGTCTCGGCCCCGCACTTGGCGGTGCCAACTATGGAATCGGCAACGGATTGCCCATGTCTCCCCGCGTCTGCTCGAGCACTCTGGCCGCCGCCAGCAACGCGTAGTCGTCGTGCGGTCGACCGACGAGCTGCAAGCCAACCGGGAGGCCGCTCGCCGTAACGCCGCACGGCACCGAGATGGCGGGGCAGCCCGTCAGGCTGATCACAAACGTCAGAAACATCCAGTCGATGTAGGTTTGAAGTTTCTCTCCGGCAATCTCGGTCGGAAATCGTTGCTCGACCGGGAAGGGAGCAACGGCGACGGTCGGGCATGCCAGGATGTCGAACGTCCTGAAGAATTCAATCATCCTGGCATGGATGCGCGCGCGAATGCGCTCCGCGCGCAGGATCTCGCTGGCCGTGAGGCCGAGCCCCTTCTCGAGATTCCAGACGATGTCCGGCGACATCTGTTCCCGGTGCGAGGCAACGAGCTCACCGCGAACCGAAGCGAACATCAGGGCGCGCAACGTCTGGAATGCTTCGATGCCCTCGCTCAAATCCGGGCAGGCCTCATCGACGTCGACCCCGGCGCTGCGCAGGCTGAGGGCGCCCTTTCGGCAAATTGCGCCGACTTCGGGCTCTATTCTGGACAAGGAGAGGTTGCTGCTGAAGGCAACCCGGCGCGGTACGACGGGCGACTGCGTGGCCTCGACAAACGGCCTTTCCGGCGGTGGTCTGGACCACGGGTCGCCGGTTGTCTGGGTCGCCTCGGCATCGAGCATGAGGGCGACATCGCTGACCGTCCGGCCCATCGGTCCTTCGACCCACAGCGCATCGAACGGCGGATTTGCGGCTGGTCGCGGGACGCGGCCAACGCTGGGACGCAGGCCCACGATGCCGCAGAAACTGGCGGGAATGCGCAAGCTGCCGCCGAGATCATTTCCCGAAGCCAGCCAGACCATGCCAGCAGCCAATGCGGCCGCTGCTCCCCCTGAGGAGCCGCCGGCGGATCGACCGAGATCCCAGGGATTGCGCGTGGCGCCGTAGACGGCATTGAACGTATTTGCGCCGGCGAACTCCGGGACGTTGGATTTCGCAATCGGGATGGCACCGCTCGCCTCGAGGGCGAGCACCGTGGCATCGGAAGCCACGGCGACATTGTTCTTGAAGATCGGCGAGCCGTAAGTTGTGACCTGGCCGGCAACATCGTTGTAGTCCTTCACGGCGATCGGCAGGCCGGCAAGCCATCCCGGTTGGGAAGCCCGTTTGGTTGCGGTCGACGGCAGGCGTTTTGCGGCCTCACGCGCCCTGTCGAGAAACCGCAGCGGCAAGGCGTTGATGCGTGCGTCAACCTCCTCGATACGACGAGCCGCCGCTTCGATGAGGTCGATTGGTGAAACCTCGCGCGCCTTCAACAGATCGACAGCCTCTGTGGCCGACAAGCGAATGAGATCGCCTTGGGGGGGCATATGTGACTCCTCTAACCTGAGGTACTCTGAATTGAATGGAAATGTTGGGCAGGAGTGGACAATAATCCCAAGTTGAGGGGAGAAACGCCATGAACCGCCAGGAGGCGGGCATGACCCAGGCACTATTGCCGCGCGCCGATCGGTTGACAGTCTGCGACGTCGATCTTGAGGTCGTTCGGCGCGGCTCTGGGCGCGTGATCGTCTTCCTGCACGGCTTTCACACGCTCGACCCGAATGCTCGTTTCCTCGAGCTCCTGTCGCGCCGAGCCGCCGTCCTCGCCCCCTCGCATCCGGGCTTCGGCGCCTCGGCGCGGCCCGATGGTTTCGAAACGGTCTACGACCTCGTCCACCTCTACCGCGCGTTCCTCGACGGGCTGCCGGATGACAAGGTCACGCTGATCGGCGCCTCGTTCGGGGGCTGGCTCGCCGCCGAAATTGCCGCCTCCTGTCCGCACCGGCTCGACCGTCTCGTGCTCGTGGATGCGCTCGGCATCAAGCTCGGCGACCGTGAGACGCCCGACATCCTCGACGTTTTCAACACCCATCCCGATACCGTGCGCCGACTGAGCTGGCATGATCCGCGACGCTCGGCGCCCGACTTCGATGCGCTTTCGGACGAGGCGCTGACGCGGCACGCGCGCAACTGGGAGGCGCTCTGCCTTTATGGCTGGGAGCCCTACATGTACAACCCGCGCCTCACGCGATGGCTCGGCCGCATCGAGATCCCGACACTGGTGCTGTGGGGCGAATCCGACGGCGTGGTCAAGCCGGCCTACGGCCGCGCCTACGCCTCGCTCATCCCCGGCGCGCGCTTCGCCCTGATCGACGGCGCCGGGCATCACCCCGAGCTCGAGCGGCCGGATGCGCTCGCCGATCGCGTTTTCGAGTTCCTCGGCTGCTGATAGACCCAACGCTTCGGAGAGGCCGCGATGGATGCTTGGTGGATGTGTGAGGTGCCCTATCCCCAGGTGCCACAGGCGGTGCTCGACGCGGCCGATTCGGTGCGGGCCAGCCTGCCCAATCGCTACTGCGACCCGCGGGTCGCTGCCGATCTCTTCGAGGAGGTGATCGACGAATATCTGCTGTGCGACGAGCTCGGCCTCAACGTCTGCGCGACCGAGCATCATGCCGGCATCAACTCGCTGGTCGGCTCGAATCCGATGCTCGTCGGCATCCTCGCGCGACAGACGCGCAAGGCGCGCATCCTGAGCCTGGGAACGCTGGTCTCGCTGCGCCGCGAGCCGGTGCGCGTCGCCGAAGAGTATGCCACCGCGGACGTGATCTCGCGCGGCCGTCTCGAGCTCGGTTTCGTGAAATCGGGCGGCACCGAGATGGCGTCGGCCAATGCCAACCCCGTCAACAACATCGAGCGCTACTGGGAGGCGATCGACCTCATCGGCAAGGCGCTCACCCGCCACGACGGGCCGTTTTCCTGGGAGGGCAAGCACTTCACCCACCGCCACGTCAATATCTGGCCGCGCCCCTGGCAGGAGCGGTTGCGGATGTGGGCCGCGACCGGCGACCCGCACACTGCCGTCGAGGTCGGCCGCCGCGGCATGGTGCACACGCTCGTGCTGCGCGGTCCTGAAGGCACGCGACGCGCCTATGCGGCCTACCGCAACGCGCGCAGCGAGGCGGGCCTGCCGCCAGCCCCGATCGACAACTTCGCCTACAGCGCCTTCGTCTGCGTCGGCGATACCGAGGAGGAGGGCCTGCGGGCCGGCGGCAAGCTCCTGTGGTTCCTCAATACCAGCCTCAAATCGGCGCCGCAGTACGCCCAGCTCCTGCCCGGCACCGCACCGCCGCCGATCGCCGGTCAAGCCTGGCGCACGCGGCCGAAGGCCGGCAGCGGCGGGGGCGTTGCCTCGGCCCAGGAAAACGCCCGCAAGCTGATGTCGACGACGGTCGAGCAGGCGATGGCGCAGGGCATCCTGTTCGCCGGCAATCCCGACAGCGTCTTCGCGCAGATCAAGCAGTTTCACGACGACGTTGGCGGCTTCGGTCACCTCACCATGATCGGCCGCACCGGCTTCATGACGCACGCCGAATCCGAGAAGAGCATCCGGCTCTTCGGCAAGGAGGTGCTGCCGCGCCTCAGGGAGATCGAGCCGGCGACCGCACCGCTGGAGCCGGCGCGGTGAACAACGAACCGACGGGAAAATGTCGGACACAGAGGGACGAAACGCGATCCGAGGGAGGATGTGATGGATTCCAGCAATGTGAGGACGGGCCGTCTTACCTGGCTTGGCGAATTTGACCGCTATCAATGGACGGTGTTTCTCATCGCCTGGATCGGCTGGGCCCTCGATGCCACCGACTTCGGCCTGTTCGCCATCGTCCTGCGCCCTGCGCTGACCGATCTGCTCGGCGGACAGCCGACGGTCGCCCAACTTGGCGAGGTCGGCGGTTATCTCAGCATGGTCGGGCTGCTGGGCTGGGCATTCGGCGGCTTCCTGTTCGGCATTATCGCCGACTATATCGGCCGGGTGCGGGCGCTCGCGCTCAGCATCCTGATCTTCAGTGTCTTCACCGCGTGCCAGGGCTTCGCCCAGAGCCCAATGCAGCTCGGCATATTCCGCTTCCTCGCCGGTATCGGCACAGGCGCCGAAATCGTGGTCGGGATTCCCCTGGTGGCGGAGGCGTTCGCCGCGAGCCACCGCGCCAAGGTCCTGGGCGTCATGATGACCGGCGGCGCGTTCGGCTCGATCATCAGCGGCCAGATCTTCAATCTGGTCGGACCCTTTGGCTGGCGCTACGTCTTTTTCGTCGGCATCGCACCCGCCCTGCTGCTGCTGTTCATCCGCCGCAGCCTGGCCGAGCCGGCGCATTTTCATGCCGTGCGCGAGCGGCGCGCGACGGTGAAGGCGGCGGGCCGCGCGGCCACCGAGCAGGACAAGGCCTTCATGCGCTTCGTGCCGGCGCAGCTCTTTACGCGCGAGCTGCGCTTCAGCACCATGGTCGGGCTGCTGTTCTGCCTCGGCACCTTGCTGTCGATCTGGACCAGCAATATCTGGCTGCCGACCATCATGAGCCTCATGCTCCAGAAGGATGGCATCACCGGCGCCGCGGCCATCCCCTATATCGGCAATGGCATGATGCTGTGGGGCGTCGGCGGCATTTTCGGCTATGCGAGCTTCGGTTTTCTCGCCGACCTCTTCGGACGCCGGCCGACGATCGTCTTCTACAACGTCGGCGCCGTGGCGAGCGGGCTGGTGCTCTACCTCGTTCTCGGGTCGTATACCTATTATCCCTATATGCTGGTCGTCTTCGGCTATTTCGTCTTCGGGGTCTTCTCGGGCCACGCGATATATCTGCCCGAGCTGTTTCCGACGCACGTGCGCGCCACGGCGGTCGCGTTCTGCAACGGCACGGGGCGCCTCATCACCAGCTTTGGACCGCTGGTCGCGGGCCTGCTGGTGGTGCCGTTCGGCAGCTTCAACAACGCCGCGGCGTTCATGACCTGCTTCGCCCTCCTGAGCATCGTCGCCATGACGCTTGGTCGCGAAACCAGGGACGACGCGCTACCGCGGTAAGGCTTGGGTCGTCGGCGGCGAGCGGTTCTTGACGCCACTCCTTCAGGCGTTCGAACGCGGCTGGCGGTTGCGCCGCCATGGCCATGCGGAAGCGGCTTCGCCCAGCGTGCGGCGCAGTCGATCGAGGGAAAGATAGATCACCGGCGTCGTGAAGAGCGTGAAGACCTGGCTGAGCAGGAGGCCGCCCATCACGGTGATGCCCAACGGCTGACGCAGCGAGGCTCCCTGGCCGATGCCGATGGCCAGCGGCAGGGCGCCCAGCACCGCGGCGGCCGTGGTCATCATGATCGGCCGCAGCCGCACCACGGCGGCCTCGTGGATAGCCTCCTTCGCCGGGCGTTTCTGGTTGCGCTCGAGATGGATGGCGACGTCGATCATCATGATGGCGTTTTTCTTCACGATGCCGATCAGCAGGATGATGCCGATCAGCGCGATCATCGAGAACGGCACGCCGAACAGCAGCAGCGCCAGGGTGGCGCCGATTCCGGCCGACGGCAGCGTCGACAGGATGGTGAGCGGATGGATGGTGTTCTCGTAGAGGATGCCCAGCACGATGTAGACGGCGACCAGGGCGGCGAGGATCAGAAGCGGGATCGTCGACAGCGATTGGGCAAAAACCTGCGCCGAACCCTGGAAGCCGCCATGGATCGAGGCGGGCGCGCCCACGGTGCGCATCGCCGCATCGATCGCCGCCTGTGCCGAGCTGAGCGATCCGCCGGGCGGCAGGTTGAAGGACAGCGTCGCCGCGATCAGGCCGCTCTGGTGGTTGACCTGGATCGCCGTGTGGTTGTTGACGGATTTGGCCAGGGCGGACAGCGGCACCATGGTTTCGGCGGCCGTGCTGTCGGCGCTGCCGCTCGACGCCCCGCCCCGGCTGTTCGATATCGCGTTGGTTGTCAGGTTCGCCTGCGCATTGGCGTTGAGCGCGTTGGCGCTGGACGACGCCACCCGGGGGGCAACGGAGGCGAACGGCTTTACGCCCGTTACCGTGCCGGCGGGCATCTGCGTCTGCTGCGTGCCGGTCACATTGCCGGCGGCCGTGCTGAGGAAGATGCGGTCGAGGTCCTGCGGCTGCTGCCAGTATTTCGGCGCCACCTCCATCACCACGAAATACTGATTGTACGGATTGTAGATGGTCGAAACCGTGCGCTGGCCGAACGCGTCGTAGAGCACGGCATCGACCTGGTTCGGCGTGAAGCCGTAGCGCGCCGCCGTGGCACGGTCGATCGTCACAAAGGTTTGCAGGCCGTTCTGCTGCATGTCCGTATTGACGTCGGTCAGCTGATCCGGATGCTTGGCCAACTCGGCGATCAGCTTGGGAACCAGGCTGTAGATGGCGCCGGCGTCGTCGCCGCTCAGCGTATACTGGTATTCCGCCGCCGTTTGCCGGCCGCCGATATGCAGATCCTGCTGCGCCTGCAGGAACAGCCGCGCGCCGGAGATGCTGTTGAGCTTGGGCCGCAGGCGTTGGACGATCTGTTCTGCCGAAGCGCCCCGCTCGGCGAGCGGTTTCAGCGCGATGAAGACCGTGGCGGTGTTGCCCGCGCGGCCGGCCGAGCCGGAGCCGGCGAAGCCGAAGACCGAGGCGACCGCGGGGTCCTTCTGCACGATGCCCTGCAACTGGGCGAGCTTCTGGGACATCGCCGGGAAGGAGATCGCCTGATCGGCGATGATCTGTCCGATCACGATGCCGGTATCCTGCTCGGGGAAGAAGGTCGACGGCAGCATCCTGAACAGGAAGACGTTGCCCACGATCAGGCCGATCAGCAGCAGGCCGACCAGCAGCGTATGGTCGAGCACGGCATGCAGCCCGCGCGCATAGCCGTTCCTGAAGCGATCGAACTGGCGCTCCATCCAGACGGCCACGCGCGCCCGGGCAGGATGTGCGCGGCGGTCCTTGAGCATCCAGGCGCACATGCAGGGCGTTATGGTGAGCGAGATCACCATCGAGATCAGGATGGCGATCGACAGCGTCACCGCGAACTCGTGGAACACCAGGCCGACGGTGCCCGGCATCAGCAGGATCGGGATGAACACCGCAATCAGCGACAGGCTCATCGAGACGACCGTAAAGCTGACCTCGGCGCTGCCGCGCAAGGCGGCTTCGCGCGGCGCCACGCCCGAGTCGACATGGCGCACGATGTTCTCGAGCACGACCACGGCATCGTCGACGACGAAGCCCGTGCCGATGGTGAGCGCCATCAGCGAAAGATTGTCGATACTGTAGCCCAGCAGATACATCGGCCCGAACGTGCCGATGATCGACAGCGGCAATGCCACCGCCGGTATCCAGATCGACTGCGCCGACTGCAGGAACACGAAGACCACGCCGATCACCAGCACCACGGCCAGCGCCAGCGTGCGCTCGGTGTCGCCGACCGCGGCATTGACCGACTGCGAGCGGTCCATGGCGACGTTGACCCGCGCGCCGTGCGGCAAGGTCGCCTCGATCGACGGCAGGACCCTGCGGATCTGGGCATCGGTCGCGACGATGTTGGCGCCCGGTATCGGATAGACGATGACGCCCACCGCCGGCTGGCCGTTGTAGAGGCCGATATTGCGGATGTTCTCGTTGGCATCCTGCACGTCGGCGACGTCATGCAGCATGACCGGCGCGTTGTTGCGGTAGGCGATCACGAGATCCTTGTAGTCCGCCGCCACCGTCGCCTGGTCGTTGGAGGTGACCTCGTAGCGCCGGTCGCCCTGGTCGATATCGCCCTTGGCGCTGTCGGCGTTGGCGGCCGCCACCGCGGCCCGCACGTCTTCCATGCCGATGCCGTAGCTGTTGAGCCTGTCCGGTTCGAGCTCGATGCGGACCGAGGGCAACGCGGCGCCGCCCAGCGTGATCTGGCCGACGCCGCTGATCTGCGACAGCTGCTGCTGGATCACGGTATTGGCGCTGTCGTAAAGCTGCGAGCGCGTCAGCGTGTCCGAGGTCAGCGCCAGGATCATGATCGGCGAATCGGACGGGTTGAACTGCCGCCACGTCGGATTGCCGCGCAACGTCGTCGGCAGGTCGGCGCGCGACGCCTGGATCGCCGCCTGGACGTCGCGCGAGGCGCCGTTGATGTCGCGGTTGACGTCGAACTGGGTCACGATCGTCGCCACGCCGACATAGCTGGTCGAGGTCAGCTGGGTCACGCCGGAGATGGTGGCCAGGCGCCGTTCCAGCGGCTCGGCGACGGTGGCAGCCATGACTTCGGGCGACGCGCCCGCCATGGTCGCCTGCACGACCACCACCGGGAAGGTGATGTTCGGCAAGGGCGCCACGGGCAGGTGGAACCAGCCGAGCACGCCCGACAGGAAGATCGCAATGGCCAGCAGGGTCGTCGCCACCGGTCGATCGATGAAGAGGGCGGAGACGCTCACGTTGCACGCTCGGCCGGCGGATTGTCCGGCCGGCTGCGGCTGAAGCGCCGCGACAGGCGATCGAAGGCGAGGTAGATCACCGGCGAGGTGAACAGCGTCAGGAGCTGGCTCAAGGCGAGACCGCCGATGATCACCAGGCCCAGCGGCTGGCGCAGTTCGGAGCCGGTTCCGCCGCCCAGCAGCATCGGCAGCGCGCCCAGCATCGCGGCGAACGTCGTCATCAGGATGGGCCGGAAGCGCAGCAATGACGCCTCGAAGATCGCCTCCTCCGGCGACTTGCCGTGCTCGCGCTCGGCGTCGAGGGCGAAGTCGACGATCATGATGGCGTTCTTCTTGACGATGCCGATCAGCAGGACGATGCCGATGATGCCGATCACGTCGAGATCCTTGCCGGCCAGCATCAGCGCCAGCAGCGCCCCGATGCCGGCCGACGGCAGTGTCGACAGGATCGTCACGGGATGGATGAAGCTCTCGTACAGCACGCCCAGCACGATGTAGACGGCGACCAGGGCCGCGATCAGCAGGAACACCTCGCTCGCCAGCGAATCCTCGAAGGCCTGTGCCGCTCCCTGGAACGTGGCGGTGATCGACGGCGGCAGATGCACCGCCTGGATCGCCGCGTTGATGTCGTCGACCGCCGTGCTGAGCGAGGCGCCTTCGACGAGGTTGAACGACACGGTGACCGCGGGAAACTGCGCCAGGTGACTGACCACGAGCGGCGTCTTCCCGGTCTTGATGTCGGCGACGGCGGACAGCGGCACCTGGCCAGCGCTGCCCGTCTGGGTCGGCAGATAGAGTGACTTCAACGACTGCAGATCCGCCAGGCGGTCGCGCTTGGCCACGAGGATCACGCGATACTGCGTCGACTGGTTGAAGATCGTCGTGACGATGCGCTGGCCGAGCGCGTCGTAGAGCGCGTTGTCGATGGTCGCCGGCGTGATGCCGTAGCGCGCGGCCAGCTGGCGATTGACCTCGACGTTGATCGTCAACCCCTCGTTGTTGAGGTCGCTGGCGACGTCCCTGATCGACGGTATCTGCTTCATCTTGTCGACGATTTGCGGGACGTACTTCGCGAAATC
>Ga0308309_10000323_pt1 | contig 32530 bp, 33 predicted proteins | sample HubBroMetageWFT5_FD_192491 | JGI IMG/M metagenome (GOLD analysis project Ga0308309, IMG submission 192491) | Warmed and freeze-thawed soil microbial communities from the Hubbard Brook experimental Forest, New Hampshire - Hubbard Brook CCASE Soil... | ecosystem: Environmental > Terrestrial >...
TCAAGCTGACGCGATTTCTTACCACCAAGACCAGCGAGACAAACGGCCAGATTTCTCCGGATGGCAAGTGGGTGGCGTATGCGTCTAACGAATCGGGCGATTGGGAAATCTATGTCACCACCTATCCCACCGCAGCCGGAAAGTGGCAGGTATCCCGAGGCGGCGGCAGCGAGCCTCGCTGGCGCGGCGATGGCAAGGAGATTTTTTACATCGGACCCGGCAGCATGTTGACAGCGGTCCCCGTCAGTAGTGATGGAACGTTCGCCGCAGGCAATCCCACACCCTTGTTCCGCACTCAGTTTCGAGCCCAGGTTTCTTCCACAGATCAGTTCTCCTATGACGTAACCAAGGATGGCCGGCGTTTCCTCGTGAACCGATACGCCAAGCCCGCGCAAGTCGCTCCGTTGCACATCGTCCTCAACGCCACCGCTGGCTTGCAGAAGTAGTCCGAAGTAAATGTGTCGCCCTCACGATTCGCGCCTTACGTCGCAACTGGTAGGGAATAACGCTATCCGGGTTCCTGTGCCGGAATGACTGAAAGGAAATGTGGGGTAAAGAAGGGCCGGATTTTATCCGATTGGAATACTGGTGAACAGAGATGTCGTTAGGATCCCCAGAAAGCCAACGCCGTCAACTTTTAGGCAGAATCGGCAAGCGACCGATGGCAGCCGACCTAGCCGTTTCTGATGCAAGAAGAACGATGAAGGTCACGCGCTTCACAGCGCACCGCGTCAATCAACCTGCCGCGATGTATGACACTACTGGTGGGCCCGCCTGGACTTGAACCAGGAACCTACCGATTATGAGCCGGACGCTCTAACCAATTGAGCTACGGGCCCCTCTAGCCTTCCAATCATACGATACTTCTTCGTTACCACTTGTCCAAGCTTCTTTAGTCCAGCCTCTGTGCCTTATCAATTCAGCAGAACGTAATAGGTCTTCGTCGTGGAGACCCGACCTGCCTCAGGATTCATTGAATCTTTCTGTCATTTACGTTGGCATCAGCCAAACGTGTTCCCGATCCCCTTCGAAATAGTGCCAGCCGAACCGCGCGCGATTACCGGTGCCAAGTGTGGCCGTTATCCGCGGTGATCCAAACTTCACCGGCGCTGGTTACTATTCTGCCGTGCTGCGCATCGGAAAATTCGATGCTTGTGATGTCGCCAGTCAGCGTCGCGCTGGATGAGGATGGCCGCACGCACGTCCAATGAGCTCCCGAATCGGACGAATGGTAAAGCGCCGCCGCTGAACCGCCAGCCCAAACTTCGGTGCCTTGAGCTGACACCGCGCGAAATACCGGACTCGCGCCACGTTGCGCCTTCGATTTTTTCTTCTGCGCGTACTCTAACGTGTCACCGGCCATACCCGCCTTCGCGCGATTGGACGGCATCTCCGCGTTCACATCCACTTCTACCCAAGTGTTGCCCGTGTCGAAAGAGCGCAACAGTGCGCCGTCCGCACCGATGCTCCATCGCGGAGACGCAAGCGACAATCTGGCCGCTTTTGTTTCGGTCGTGGCATCTTTGGGTGCCACCACGCCCACCGTTGGGGAAGTTTGGTACGACAATGGCTGCTGTTTCTTATTTTCAATCAGCTGATCCGAAACCTGGCCATCCGTGGTCGCCGTAACTGCTTCGCCCTGCGATTCCACCTCGACCGTCTGTGCAGAAGACGGGGCCGCACTCGGCTGGCCACCGCTCAAATTCGGAGCGATCTTTGCGGTTTCTGCGGGCGTCGCATTTTGTAAGTTACCGTTAACGGCTAAACTGTCGCCGGAAGAAGGAGGAGGCGCTGCCTTCGGAATGACGCCGGCGCCATTATTCGTGAACCCGAGAGCACCACGCGAGGCGCTTGCCGCACCCGCACTTTGCATTGCACGGGCCCTAGGCGCGGTCGGATTTACCGACGCAACGAATCTGTCCGCAAACAAGTTATCTGTACGGCTGGAGAGCGCCTTCTTCCGGATCTCCGTTTGCCTTTGCTTTTCCGTCGGAGATAGAGCCTCTTTCATTTCAGGCACAGCCGGAGCCGGCGGCGCCGCCACGTTAGCAGTCGCGCTCGTTTCGTTGCTGGATGTAAGACTGGAAACCAAAGCCTCGCTCTTCTGCCGGTAGTGGACAATTCCGGCCGAAATAATCGCCACCATTCCAGCCGCCACGGCGACCCATCGAAGCACGGGCCAAGCGAACCAACTACCGCTAGGCGGCGCAATCGAAACGTTGACAGCCGCCACTTCACTAGCAGGCAGAGCAGCCAATGCAACCACCTCGCGGCAATCGCTGCAACGCGAAAGATGCTCCATCACCCGCACTCGCTCAGTTTCACCAAGTGACCGCTCAGCAAACGCTGTAAGCAGGTCCGCGTCCGGATGAGTCCCTTCCGTCGCTGTTTTCTGCAACCGCTTCAGCACGATTTTGGGTACATCTTGCATTCCTGGTTCCTACCGTCTCCTCACAGGCTTAAATTTCGGTCTCTTCTAAACCCTTGGCCTGCGGCGCAATCTTTCCCTGAAAATTCAGCGCATTCTCCTTCTCAGAGAACGCTGCTGCCGGAGATTCTTGCCCCAAACTCCGCCGAATATTCACCTGCAGGTCTCGCACATCGACTTCCAGCGTTTCTTCGGCTGCGCGACGCTCAACGCCTAGCCGCACCATGTTTCCTACAATTTTCTTGCGCAACGACTTAGCCAGTTTGCCTATCTTACGGCTGACCGTGGACTCGTGAACGCCAAGCATGCGCGCCACTTCCGCCAACGTGCGCCCATCCAGGTAATACGCGGTCAGGACCAAACGATCTTCGCTGGAAAGCGCCGCCAAAGCTGCGTCGGTTGACAATTCCAGCCGCGAATCCGCGGTCGAGATCGTTTCCGGCTCGGGTGCCGCGAATTGCGCGCCGTCTTCGATCTCTTCGTCCAAACTCACCAGCCGTTTGGTCTGGCGATAGCGATTCACAAATTCCTGCGCGAGCACCGTCCGAAGCCAGCCTTCCAGCGAACCTCGCCCGGTGAACGACTCAAGTTTTGAAACGCGCGTGCCGTCACGCAAGTTGGTGCCGTACAACTCTGCATACAAGCTGTCAGCAAGATCGCGCGCCGCAGATTCCTCTCGCGCGATCCGCAGCGCCGACTGGTAAAGTTTTTCGCGATAGCGCGTAAGGAAAATCTCCCAAGCTGAGTTGTCGCCAGCAGCACACGCTCGCGCCAGAGCAAGCTCGTCCGCGCGCAGAGTACGCAGAAACACGCAAACCTCGGGTTTACTTGCTTCAGCGGGAAGATACTTAGCGGTCACGCTACACAGAATCGCGGCAAAACTTTCGCGGCTCAAACCGAGCTTCTCGCACCCGCTCTTCCCGTACAGCTCCGCTATCATCTCGGCCACTGCCGATTGCACGGCGCCCGAAACCGGTAACCTAACGCTCATATCGTAGAAAAAGAGAAAACCGCTGGCCCACTCCTGCTGATGCTACCAATTCCTCAGATGCTGGTAACGTGAATTTTGTCTGCAAGCTCCCCTTTTCTTTTCGTTCTTCCAACAAGTCGAATTGAGCGGCGCGAAGTTCGCGGCGGCGGGAACAGCAGTCCTGGCGCGGCGCACCAGTCCGCCCAAAGGGAGAATTGCTATGCCTCCGAAACGTCTGAAATTATTCGTCACCGTGATTGCGGCGTTGGCCGTCGCGAGCACGCTTTGTCTGAAGCTGCGCTTGGCCCATGCCGGACAGGAATTTTCCGATTCCGGCCTCAAAGTTCTGGAGCCTATTGGCAACGGAAGTCTCACCGTGTTTCCGGTTGTCGCGTCCAAGTCCTACCCCACAGGCGAGTTTCTTACCCTCGACGAAGGCTTGCGTTCCGGAGACGTGGTGGTCACCGAGTACGGAAATGTTCGCGGCCTGGTCCGGCGGCACAACACGGCGCCAGTCCAGCACGATAGCGCCGAAGTAAATCGGCTTGTATTGATAAACAACTCGAAGCGTCCACTGTTGCTTCTTGCGGGTGAGATCGTCGCTGGCGGCAAGCAGGACCGCGTGATCGGAAAGGATCGCATCATTCCACCAGAAAGCGATCCCGTGGACCTCAGTGTGTTCTGCGTTGAGCCTGGCCGGTGGATCGCAACCAGCGCCAATTTCGGAACTTCGGGAGCCACTTACGGCTCGGCGGCCGGCGGAGCGGCTGTCGGCAGCCGCCAAGCAAACGCTTCCACACTCATGGCTCAGCCCTCGGTACGCGCGAAAGCGATGGGTGACAAAGATCAGGCACAAGTTTGGGCCGAGGTCAGAAAGGAACAGCAGTCAGTCACGGTCGAGGTAGAGGCAGCAGCGCCCGCAGCCGCTGATGAACTAAGCTCCACAAGTTCCTACGCCGTTGTGATGGAGAACAAACGCGTCAAGCAGGAAGTGGACAAAATTGCCAAGCCCATCGAACAGAACTATCAAAGTCTGATCCGGCAACTTCGCGATCGCAAAGCGGTTGGAGTGGTCGTCGCGGTGAACGGACACGTCATCTGGGCCGATGTTTTCGCCAGCACCGAGTTGCTGGAAAAATATTGGCCGAAGCTTGTCCGTTCGTATGCCTCCGAAGCGGTAGTGACGCAGATCAAGGGCGGAAAGGCCACCATGTCCGAAGCAGAGTCGTTCCTCGACGATATGCAAGGCCGCCGGGAAACCATCGAGAGCGAACCCGGGGTCTTCCGTCACACTGAAATCGACGGCAACGGCTTCAAAGCCTTCGCCCTCACTTCGTTGCTGCCGAAAACGGGTTTCGACGTGCACGTTGCAAAAATGTCAGAGTGAGCCGGTAGTGGTCAGTGGTGCTTAGATAAAGATCGCTGACCACTTCCGTCCGCGATTTACCAGTAGCCAAGATTCGAACTTGCAAGCAAAGTAATGGAGGCAAATAAAGAGCGCGCGTTTCTAAGTCAGCGATCTGTTCTTAGGAATTGAAGTTGTCAGAAAAATTAACAACATTACCTGTCTGTCTGAAGTGCGGCGTCACCCTGGTACTAAAACCCGTGCCGGGTGCGAAGCGATTTCCGCTTAGGTTGGAATGTCCGGAACACGGCTGGCAGCCCGAGGAATTGCGTCCGATCCGCATGCGCTTTCACAAAGATCGTCCGGACTGGTAAACCACACCATGATCACCCGCTGGCATGACCTCGGCTTCACAGAAGCCCGCAGACCTGCGTGCGTCCACGGGCTTTCCGAAATCCACTCCCCGGAGCAGGATCATACAATCTCCGGCTCGCTAACAGCTAACCCGAGGTTATTAAGCGGGGCTGCTGCCGCGGACGAAATGCATGATGATCATAATGATCCCAATCACCAGAAGTATGTGAATGAAACCCACCGTCACGTGAAATGCCAGAAACCCCAACAGCCAGAGAATGAGCAGTACTGCGCCGATTGCGGCCAACATAGATCCTCCTGGTTACAAAACCTTCGCAAGCGTACTCGCATGGCGACCTTCAGGCTATACAAGACTCCCGTTATAATCCCGGTTAATTCAGTGTAAACAGCCGCGTGAAAAACCTGTTCTTTATCCACTAGGCTGCTACTTAACCGCGCCTTCGACATCGAACCCGAATTTCGGGTGGTGATATGTTCCCGTCATCTTCACCGGAATGTCCGCCCCCGCTTTCTTTCTTTTGAACAAAGGATTCAGCGGTTTCAATAGCGTTGATTTAATTCCGGTGGTGTCTTGTGAAATTTCCGCTTCCGTCTTCAACGTTCCTCGAAAATCGATTTGTTCATTTTCCAGGTTATAAGTTCCATTCATGCGCGCCGACGCTCCCGGCACATTAAAAGTGAGGTCTGAAAACTTTGCCACGCCGTCGCGCAGCTCTAAATGCCCGCGCAAATTCATCACGATATTCTCAGGATCGTCTCCGGCAGGGTCAGCTTTCGCATCACTGTCATTTGTGCTCTGCTGTTTGTCCTGTTCTTGACTCTGGTCTTTGCCTTTGTCCTTAGCTTTTTTCTCGCCGCGTGCGCGTTCGCTCAACTCATCCACCTGTTCCTGCCTGCTGGGCTTCCTGAACGCAGCTTGGTCCACGCCAAAATCTCCGCGTATCACCAGTTCCTTCAAAAACGGACGTCCCAGCGGCAGGATCGTCACGTGCGCTTTAAAACTCGTAGCGCCATTCATCGGTGCTTGCTTCGCCGACGCGAGTAATACCAACAGGTCTTGTATCCTCCCGTTGTTCACTTCTACATCCACTGAAGTTGTTTTCCCATCTCGCCCCGCTTTACTCGCCACGCTTCCGGAAGCCGCTACGGAGGTTTGCAAAAAAGAAGCTTCCACCTGTTTTAAAAAGATGTCGCCATTTGTCCCATTCACACTTGCATTAAACCGCGACCTCACATGCACCTGGTGTTTGCTTCGCGCCACTTCAAAGTCCGGAATATCCAGCGTCCCGTGCACTGCGACTTCCCCGAGCTTTCCGCTAAATTCGCCAGTGGACGATAGCATTCCCGCAATCCCGTCGAACACGCTAAGGTCCCCCTCCTGAAATTTGTAGTTGCCCGATAACGGAGTCGTTTCCAACTGCTCCAGGTTTAAAGGTCCGAATTTTCCTTTAGAGATAATTTCTCCCGGTGGCTCCGCGTTCTTCATCGAAACCTGGTAGGACCACTCGCTGTTATGGGCAAAAGACCTCACTGTCAGCGAGTGCATATCGAATTTGAGCGGCGGCGTGTTGTCTGATCGCCCAATCTCCAGCACCGCTCCGTCCGCGGCGATTTCTCCCACGCGCACATTGCTACTCTCGCCCGGCGGCGAAGTCGGGTTGCCCGCATTCTTTCCCTGCGGCGGGATTTGCACGTGCAGCCCATTCACTTTCACCAACGCCACGTAGCCGGGCCTCACGATCATGTCCGCAAAATGCGCTTCAATCTCCAACCTCTGGATCGTCACTATAGGCGGAATATTTGCCGCACTACCCTCGCGCGTGAATGTCACATTTTCGGCCACGCAACCGGGATGCGGAAAATAAATCATCCGAAACTTCCCAAACGAAACTTTTGCCCGCACTGTCTCCTCCAAGCTCTGCGCTACCTTCCCCTCTGTAAAAGGAGACTTGATCGCCACTACGATCACCAACACACACACAATCACCACCAGCGCTCCAGCGCTCCATACACCCCAGCGAACGCTCCGTCCGCGGTCCGCCTTATTTTTACTTGGTTTGGTTTTTCTGCGCACGTCAGGGTTCACTTGATTTCCCCGGCGAAGCTCCTCTCCATCTCCGTTGCGATTATGAAGCATCATGTTTGAGCGTACTGTACAATTCTGCACAGAATAGGGTTGCTCCGTTACCCACTTCTCCTATAGTGGACCGGTCTTAAGCGGCGGCATTACCAGGAGATTCTCATGCGTTGGACACCCGGCGGAATCAGCAACGACGTAGAAGACGACCGCTCCAGCAGCGGCGGCGGAGGATTTCCCGGCGGCGTTCACATCGGCATTGGCGGCATACTGATCCTGCTGGTCTTAAGTTTTATTTTTCACCGCGACCTGCTTACGCCTTTCCTTGGCGGCTCCTCTACTACAGAATCGACGCAGAGCGCACCCGCCACTCCCCAGCAAACCGCTGACGAACAGCGCGAAGTCCAATTCGTCTCCTTCGTCCTCGACGACGTGCAAAACACCTGGACCAAAATCATCCCCAATTATCGCCACGCAAAATTGGTTCTTTATCGTGGCGGCATCGATTCCGCTTGCGGCCTCGCGCAGACCGCCACCGGCCCGTTCTATTGTCCCGGCGACGAAAAAGTTTATCTCGACCTGAGCTTTTTCAATGAACTAAGAAATCAGCTGGGGGCTGGTGGCGAATTCGCACAAGCCTACGTGATCGCTCATGAAATCGGCCATCACGTTCAGAAAATCGTCGGCACCGAGCAAAAAGTCCGCCAGGAAGTGCGACAAAATCCAAAAATGGCCAACGCCATCTCCGTTCGCGTTGAACTCCAAGCCGATTGCTACGCCGGGGTCTGGGCCAACTCCACCGAGCAGCGCGATCTCCTCGAAAAAGGTGACGTGGATTCCGCCGTAAACGCCGCAGCCGCCGTCGGCGACGACCACCTGCAAAAAATGGAAACCGGCCGCGTAATGCCCGACAAATTCACCCACGGCACTTCAGCCCAACGCACCTACTGGTTCAAACAAGGTTTCAGTTCCGGCAGCCCAGCCGCCTGCGACACCTTCTCATCCGCCCAATAGCGTGAGCTCCTCGCGCATTGCTCTCATCGACAAACCGCCCTTGACTCGCCTTCCAGCGCAACCGCTAGCTCTTGCACTCCGCGCCGAATTTCACGCTCGTCCACTGCGGCAAAACCCAACTGCAATCCCTCTCGCGCCGTCCTCCCGCGGCTGTACCGGCTTAGCGGAAATACCTCCACGTCACGAGCCGCCGCTGCTTTTGTTGCCGATTCGCCTTCGATCCCTTCGCGCAACCAACCTACAGTCTGCAAGCCAGCCTCAATTTCGGAAATCTCCAGCAAGCCATATAACCTTTCACGCGCCTCTTTCATCAGCAGGGACAATCTCTCTGCGTAAACTTCCCTCATTCGCCGCAAGTGCCGCCCGAAATGCCCTTCGGTGATGAAGTCGCATAAAACCGCTTGTTCCACCAACGGAGCGTGCCGCGTTGTCAGCGAGATCGTCGCCGCGAAAAGATTGATCAGGTCGGACGGGATCACCAGATATCCGAGCCGTAATGACGGGAATAATACTTTGCTGAAAGTCCCAGAAAAAATCACTAAACCGTTCCGATCGAATCCCTGCAATGCCGGAACCGGAGGTCCCGAGTAGCGATATTCGCTATCGTAGTCATCTTCAAATATCAACGCGCCGGAATTCCGCGCCCACTCCAGCAGTTCTAATCGGCGCGCCAGGCTCATCGTGATTCCCAGCGGAAATTGATGTCCCGGCGTGATATAAATCAAGCGCGCGTCCCGCAATCCCGCGCTCGGCAGTTCCATGCCTTCCTCATCCACGCGCATAGCGGACACCTTCGCTCCCACGGCCTCGAATGCCATAGCCGCTCCAGGAAATCCCGGATTCTCCATGCACACCCGATCGCCCGGATTCAGTACCAGCCGCGACGTTAGATCCAGCGCTTCTTGCACTCCTGTGACGATCGCCACCTGCTCGGCGTCGCAGTTCACTCCCCTCGACGTGCGTAGATAACCGGCCACTGCTTCTCGCAAGGGGTAGTATCCCAGCGCTCCGCATCCCAGCAGAAAAGTTATCGAAGCACGCCGCAGCCGGCGAGCCGCAATCTGGGCCCATAAATTTGTGGGGAACAATTCCAACGCCGGCAGGTTTGCGCGAAACGCGCGGCTAGGTCGTATTTCGTATGACGGAAACAGCTCCACGCGCTTGCCATAATCGGAAATCTTTTTTCGCTGTTTTCGTTGCGGTGCCGGTTGCGCCCCGGCCTTGCGCGTCACTTGCAGCAGTTCATCGGGCAACACTTTGGTCACATACGTGCCAGACCCAACGCTGCCTTCCACATAGCCCTCGGACTTCAACTGCTCGAACGCGCTCACAACCGTACCTCGCGACAGCCCATATCGTTGAGCCAGATCGCGCGTCGCCGGCAGCCGCGTTCCCGGACGTAGCTGGCCATCCAGTATTTCGCCGCGCACGGCCGCATATAGCCAACGGTACGCGGGCGCCTTCGAGTCTCGAGGTCGCAGCATCAGCTCAAACGATGAAGCTTTCTTCGGCATTGGAAAGTGGTACAGCAATAATACAATAAATGGACCTTGTGATAGGTCCATTATCTCGCTACATTCACCCGAGCCTGGAGGAACCAATGTCATTCGCCGGCAGACTGGACAATTCCCAAGCCGCCGCCTCAGAAACAGCCGCGCTCCACGACGCAAAAGTCGCGCGCACCGTCTCCGGCGAATGGCTCGTAATTCTGTACGTTCGCCTCGCTCTCGCTACCCCATTTTTGTCTGCCGTGGCCGACCGCTTCGGCCTCTGGGGTAAATATGGTGGTTGGGGAAACTTCGGCAATTTCGAGAAGTACACCGGCGAAGTGAACTCCTTCCTGCCGGCGTCGATCATTCCATTTCTTGCGTGGACAGCCACAATCGCCGAACTCTCGCTAGGCCTCTTGTTAATTCTTGGTCTTTGGACGCGCTGGGTCGCCTTCAGTGCGGCGGCGCTCCTCTTCCTGTTCGGAATATCCATGGCCATCTCGTTCGGGCTGAAGTCCCCGCTCGATTATTCAGTCTTCTCCGCATCCGCGGCCGCGTTGTTGCTCGCGCTGTATGGGAGCCGTAGGTCCGGAGCCGGATGGTGATGAGCTGAGATCGCAGGTAGGCATGGATCGGCTGTAAATATCAATGAATGACGAAAAATTCTCTGCTGTCGTCTGCAGCGGTGATTCACTCAATTGAATTTAATAAAGCTTTTCCAGGAGGAAATATGCGTCGTGCGATTTGGGTTAGCATGGTCGCGGCTGGTGCGCTTGCAGTGCTATTCGTATCGGGTCTGGCGGCACGTCCGGACGACCGCGCGGAACTCCTTAAGGCGCGTGAAACGGTTTGGCGCGCCTGGTTCGTCAACGATACAAAAACTCTCGAAGCAATGGTCCCGCCTGACACCATCGTCATCGGCTCCGGCCAGGAACGGTGGCGACACCAGGCGGATATACTTCAATCCGCCGCGAATTTCCGTGCGCATGGTGGAAAGCTCATCCATCTCGAATTCCCGCGCACCGAAATTCAGCGTTTCGGCGATGTCGCAATTTTCTACAGCCAATATTTTTACGAAACCGAAGAAGACGGCAAGCGTGAGGTGACCTCCGGCCGCGTCACGGAAATCTTCGTCCTTCGCAACGGCCAATGGACCAACCCCGGCTGGCACACCGACACGGAAAAATGAATACAATTTGCCGACCCAGGCATAGGAATAATCGACACTTCACTCGCGGTTGAAACATCTACCTCTATTGCCTGGCTAGGATCCCTAGCTGGAGGCAACTATGATCGCGCTTAGCATTCGATACACCATTAATCCTAATAAGATCGCGGATTTTGAAGCGTATGCCCAAGCCGAACAGGAACCCATTCGTCGAAGCGGCGGTCAGATGCTTGGATATTTCCTTCCCACCGATTTTGCGGGCGCCACTAACGAGGCGCTGGGACTGATCGAGTTCTCAACACTGGCGGCCTACGATCAGTATCGCACTGCGCTCGCCAATGACCCGGAGCACAAAAAGAATGCCGCCCGCCTCGAACAAAGTGGCGCAATCGTAGCCATGAACCGGTCGATAATTCAGCGCGTCTGAACGTTACTCAACCCCACAAGAAACAGCGAAGAACGATCCGGCCTTCTACTATGTGTGAAACAAAGGTCGTCACCGCATGTATGACGCATGGTGGAAATCCATGATTCTGCGAGTCACGCTCTGGTCCCAGCCCTGCATCCGCGAAGGCCATATTTAGTTTCTTGAAAACGCTTCGCGACGCTCTCAATTCACAAATGGAGCCAGACATAGGCCGCAGTACCGTACCCCACTCACACGACTGCTTGAATTTCTTAAACCAAAATGCTACCGTTCCGCGTGATTCAATTAGAACGGTATCGGGCCCTTCAAGAAAGCGCTTCGGCGGTTTACCTCTCGAAGCCTTTTCACCTAGCTAAGCGCCGTTCTGAACGTAATTTCGCTACATCAAGTTCAGGGTCTTACGGTGCGCTCAACGGCATTTCTAGCCAGTTTTGGCCCAAGAACAGAAATCATAGAAAACAAACGATTAAGCCCTGCCTAACCGGTTCTAAACTTGCGAATAAGGAATTTCGAAAATTTGCAAAGATGGAGCCGCAAAACAGGGACTTTTCCGCGCAATTGTTGGCCGCCACAAGCCGAGGAACCGCCTGACTCCCGTGCCCTCCGAGCGCGAACAACTCGAAGCGGACGTCCTGATCATCGGTGCCGGCCCAGCCGGCTTGGCCTGCGCTCTTCACCTCGCGAATTTGATCGAGCAACACACTCAAGTGAACAAATCTCCCGCGCTCTCGGCCGAAAATATTTACGTGCTGGAAAAGGCGCGCGAAGTTGGCGCCCACCAGCTTTCCGGCGCGATCATGGACACATGCGCCCTCCGCGAACTCGTCCCCGACTTCGAAAAGACCGCCCCGCTCGACACGGCTGTAACTGGCGACGCCGTGTATTACTTCTCAGAAAAAACTTCCTGGAAACTCCCCATCACTCCACCGCCCTTCAAGAATCACGGTAATTACGTCGTTTCGCTCAACAGAATCGTGAAATGGCTCGGCGGCCTGGTCGAAAAAAAAGGCGTAAATCTCTTCACTCAATTCGCCGGCAGAAATCTTCTCTACGAAACGGAAGGCGGCAAGAGCGGCATCGCCGGCGTCCTCACCGAAGACAAGGGCGTGGACAAAAATGGCAAGCCCAAAGATAACTACACGCCTGGCTACGAGCTCCGCGCGAAAGTCACCGTCCTCGCTGAAGGCCCGCGCGGTTCGCTCACCAAGGAAGTCGTCAACAATCTAAAACTCGATGGCCTGAACCCGCAGGTCTACGGCATCGGCATAAAAGAATTGTGGGACGTGCGGCCCGGCCGCATCGAAACTGGATTCGTGGCGCACACCCTGGGCTGGCCGCTTCACTCCGACATGTATGGAGGCGGCTGGATTTATGGCATGCGCGACAATCGCGTCTCCGTCGGCATGGTCATCAGTCTGGAATATCACAACCCGCTGTTCGACCCGCACGAAGCATTCCAAAGATATAAAACGCATCCGCACATTAAAACAATTCTGGAAGGCGGCAAGCTCGTTCGCTACGGCGCGAAGACGGTTCCTTACGGAGGCTGGTATTCCATGCCCCGGAGCTACATGGATGGAGGTCTGATCATCGGCGATTCCGCCAGCCTGCTCAATTCCCAGCGCCTAAAAGGAATTCACACGGCGATTAAAAGCGGCATGCTCGCTGCCGAGACAATTTACGAAGCGCTCTGTTCCGGTGACTCTTCCGCGCGGTCTTTATCCGCATACCAGACCAAGCTCGACAATAGCTGGATCAAAAAAGAATTGTGGGAAGTCCGCAATTTCCACCAGGCATTTCACGGCGGCCTGTGGAGCGGCCTCGCAAAATCCGGAATTCAATACGCCACCGGTGGCCGCGGCCTTGTCGACCCCATGCGCACGGAGCCTGGCTACAAGGAATACGAAAAACTAAGCCGCGATCGAACTCTCGTCGACCAGTCCACGCGCTTCAAAGGCGACGGCAAACTCACCTTCGACCGCCTCACCGATGTATATCATTCCGGAACGCGCCACGAAGAAGATCAGCCCTGCCACCTCATCGTTCTCGAACCGAATATTTGCGGAGACCGCTGCGTCCGCGAATACGGCAACCCCTGTCAATATTTTTGCCCCGCCGCCGTTTACGAAATGGTGTTGGACAAAGCTGAGCCCAAATTAAAAATCAGCGCCGCAAATTGCGTGCACTGCAAAACCTGCGACATCGCCGACCCCTACCAGATCATCAACTGGGTCCCGCCAGAGGGTGGCGGCGGCCCCAACTACGAAGGCATGTAAATTGCTTCCAGCAGGGGAAAAAGCTTATCACGAGGAAGGCCGCAGTTTGGCCGGCGCGCGGACCCGAATGGAATCGCGGGAAGGGACCTGCTTTTTTCGATGAAGCGGCAAAAACTATTTTTGGGTTTCGTCGCTGCCGACGAACAAGCTCTTCAAAGAACCCCAAAACCCGCGCTTCTTTTTGGCGGGCTGGTTCGCATGCACGGGTTGCGGTTGCGGGACTACGGGCGATTGCCCCAGTGCTCGGCGCATGTCGGCCGCAAACTCTGGCGCCGCAACATGGCCCGTGAATTCGTATTCCGGTTCCACGCGTGCCACGCGAACTAGTAGCGCTGTATCTGCTGCAGGCTCCGAGGGCCGCAACGGTGACGGCGTGACCGAAACCATCAGCGGCTGCATGATTAGGGTGTACTGGACGGTCACTTCCGGAGGAGCGGATGGTACGGCAAAGTTCGTAGCCGGCGCTACCGGATGCATTTCGTTGGCGTGGCCAAGCTCGCCAATCTCCACCCGGTACCGCGGCGCGTCCGGCTCCGCCACGGCAAAATTCATCGGCGCCGCTTGCGGCTGCGCTTGCGACACGGCTGGCGGCGCGCCCGGAACAAGCGGTATATTTTGAGCGATCTCCGGTCGCGAAGGTTCGAATCGCGCCGGGAGCGGAGCCGGAGCGGCGGACGGAACTGGAGCAGCTCGGGCCAGCTGCGCCTCGCATTGGCAACTTCCCGGCGCGCCTACGACCGGGACCAAGTTCCCGCCTTCTAGGAAAAATTCACCTGCTTGCGGAACGATCAAACCTTCTCCGCTGAATTGTTGTTCCAGGCGCACAGCGCCGCCGGTGGAAACCACGCACAGCGAGTCATTCAAATCGAGCCCAACGTTTATGTCGCGAACAGCTCCGCCGATGTCGAGCGGCGTAGCGATAATGGTGGGCGTGTAGATCCGCAGAGAAGTCGTCGCGGGAAGTTGCACGTGCATACGTCCAAAATTCAACGCCAAAGTAATCGCGCCGCCGGATTCAAGCACGGTAAATTTTGCGGGCCCGCAAATATCCACTTGCCCGCCGGCCGTCAGCGTCATGCGAGCCTGTCCCACGTGCACGGTAACCACATTGCCGTTCCCAACCAAGAAACTGGCCAACTGACTGCCCGCGCTCGGCGTGCCGGCATTTCCTCGCGCGCCGGCGCCCTCCACCGATATGTCGTTACCTTCCACCCGCCCAATCGCCACACCGTTTTGTTGCGCGCGCAGCACCTGCGCGTACGAAACAACGAAAACAAAAATGAAAAGCGTGCGTCGTAGCACAGAAAGAAATCGCGGACCAAACATAGGTAGCCACGCCGTGGAGAAAACGGCGTTCTGCCTACGCGCGGATTTTGTGCGGGAATACATCGGGATTGGCTTGAAGTTCTATAATATACCGCAGTGGCAAACGATGCGAATCCGGCTCTCCCGCCGGTCGATCAAAATAGTCATCAGAAATTCGATGCGCGTCCGCCGGAGCTATCGCGCTGGCGGCGAATGCAAATTCCGGTCATCGCCTGGCTGGTTTACGGTGTAGTGCGGCTGATCGGTCCCACGTTGCGGCTGGAAATCGTCGGCATACAAAATGCAGTCCAGATTCGCGAGCAGGGGGAGGTTGCCATCGGTGCGTTTTGGCACCGCTGCATCTTTACTGCGATCTGGATTTGGCGAAATCGTGGAATCATCGTGTTGAACACGGCGAATTTTGACGGCCAGTGGACCCGGCGCGTGATCGAGCGGCTGGGTTTTGGCACCGCCCAAGGAAGCTCGTCGCGCGGCGCGATCGAAGGCTTGACGATTATGGCGGCCCGACTGGAAGAAGGAAAACACGTGGCGCTAACCATCGACGGACCACGCGGACCACGGTATGTTGCCAAGCCTGGAGCCGTGATCCTGGCACGCCGCACTGGGAAACCCGTTTCCGCTTTCCACGTGGGACTGCAAAGGGCGCATACTTTCAAAAAATCCTGGGATTTGCTTCAGATTCCATATCCGTTTTCGCGAGCGGTGATGTTTGTAGCGCCGCCGATTCGCGTGCCGCCGGACGCAGACAGCGACACCGTCCATCAAAAGCAAAAAGAAATTCAGGCCGCGCTGGAACGCGTTCGCGACGTGGCTGAATCATGGTTTCAGCTCACGGAAAGCGAACGCGATCGCCTGCGCGAAGAATGCAGCGAGCGCGGCGCCTTCGATCAGCCCTGGCACGCGCCGAGAGTGCAAAAGGATGAGACAGGCAGCACGTGAACTTGCGCATGCGCGAGCGCGGGTTATAGGGTGGCTAGTTTGTGATGGCGCAGCCGAACACCATAACGAGCGGCGATTACTTTGATTTCGACGGGATGTGTACCACGCGAAAACCGGTGTAAGCGGGATCAGCCGCTTGATATTGCGCTTTCGAATCTGCAGGACGGTCGGCGCTGCCGCCGGCGGTTTTTCCCGATCCGTTTGAGGCCATCACCCATTCCGCCACATTGCCGCCGAGATCGAAAACGGGCTCTTCTCCCGGCTCGCCTTCGGGCGCGAAACTGCCGACCTCGCGGAGGAGCGGCGCATCTCCGGGCAATTTCTTAATATCCTCTTCGAGCTTCTGCGCGTCTTCGGGATTGAGCGAATATCCCGCCCAGTAGTCGAGTGTATTTTCACCCGGACGATCCTTATACAGGGTGCTCGCTTCATTTTCTTTCGGTAAGCGATAGGTGTCGGCGGTCGATTCGCTCAGCCATTTGCAGTACGCTTGCGCCTGTTCGAATGTAATTCCGTTCGCGGGATAATTGTCTGTGCCGGCATCGAATTTATATTCTTTGTCGAATGCGGCGAATTGCGCGCGAGTGATCTCGAAGCGGCCGATCTCAATGTCCCCGCGCTTCACAGTTTCTGGAAGCAAAACATCGGGCGCGGGATTTTCCGGAATCGAAGGCGGACGAAACGCCACGCCGTAGAGCGCGCCAACTTTCTGAACGGAACGCCGTTCCAGCTCGACATCAAGAGGCGAGCCTTTTTTCAGGGCTTCGTTATCCGGCGGATTGATCTTGAACAAATATCTGTCGAACCAGGCAGTCTCTTCGTTCAACTTGCGAAGCTGATGAGTGAGCTTGTTCGGGCTGTGTCCCTCGCCGGGGAAGAGAACAAGTTTCACTGGGGCTTTCCCGATGGAGTAGAGCGCGCGGTAATGCGACCAGCCTTGTCCGGCGGGAACCTGCCGGTCGATGGTGCCGAAAAAAATCAACGTAGGAGTCTTCACGCGGTCCATTTTGAAGAGCGGAGATTTTTGGATGTAAAGCTCAGGATCTTCGAGCGGCGTCTTGCCGAAATAATAGTGGTCGAAAGATTCGCCGAAATCCACGTTGGCCCAGTCGCTGATCCACTCGACGTCGCCTGCGCCGACCACCGCGGCTTTGTAGCGATCCGGGTTCAGGATAGTGAGCTGGATCGAAAGAATCGACCCGTTGGACCAGCCCGCCGCGCCGATTTTGTCCGGATCGGCCAAGCCGCGTCCGATCAAATAGTCCACACCGTGCTCGATATCGGGAACTTCCAGGTCATAATATTTTCCGCAGCAGATGGATTCTCCCCACTTCAATCCGTAATCCGCGCTCCCGTGGTAATTCGTTTTCAGCACAAAGGCTCCGCGCTCGGTGAGGAAATTCGGCGCGTAAAACATGCGTTCGCTCCAATTGTCACGGTCGGCGAGATTTGGGCCGCCGTGCGTTGTTACGACCAGTGGATACGATTTTCCCTGCTGATAATCGTCGGGATAATAGAGGATGCCCTCCACTTCGTCGTCATCCGCGCCTTTCCAATGAACGATTTCCGTTTTCGCGATGATTTTGTTTTTGAACTGCGGATTTAGGTCGGCAAATTGCACCGGAGCAGAAATCTTCGTTCCGTCGAGCCGCGCTCGATACCACTGCGTGGGCAGACTTGCAGTCGAGTACTGATAAACAAGCGTGTGGCCGTCGTCTCCAAGTTCAAAGTCAAAATAATTTCTGGGTGTATCGCCGGTAATCGATTTACGCGACCAAGTTGCGCCATGACGCGTATAGCGTGCGGGCTTGGTGTAAACACCGTCGGCGAGTAACGCGATGAAGCCGTCCTTGGTAGCGCGAAGCGAGCCGTCCAGCGAGCGGTCCCAGTCTAGATTTACTTCTGTGGTGGTGGCAGAGCCGAGATCGTAAAAATAGACTTTTTTTACCGTGGCGGTTAGAAATTGTTTGTCGGTGGAATACGGCGCGACGGCGTAAAAGCCTGAGCTATCGAGCGTCCACTCGAAATCGTCCGGCTGAATTCTCGTGTCCGTGAAGATTTGAGTTGTTTTGCCGCTGGCAAGATCGATGATATAGGTCGCCGGAGGAGTTTTCTGGTCCCAGGCGAAGCTTAATTCGCGACGGGCGACAGCGACGGCCCTGGTTTTATCGCGCGACACTTTAAAATCCAATATCCAATCGTTGTTATCGGTCAGGCGCGTGAGCTTTTTATCTTTCAGGGAAAGCTTGAACAGGCGGACCGGCGGTTTGTGCGCGGCATCGTCCACCACCTCCGAATCATCCTTGCGCTCTTTTGTTTCGCGCTCGAAAAGCGAAGGCTGTTCTTCAGCGCTGAACAGGATAGTGTCGTCATTCAGCCACTCGAAATGTTGCACCGGACGCTCAAAATCGGTGGCCGGCCAAGGCTCGCCGCCGGCTGTACTGAGAAGCCAGATCTGCATGGGCGCCGCGTTTGGTTTGGGTCTCGGAAGCGGACGGTTGCTTAAAAAGGCGATCGTTTCGCCCGATGGCGACCAGCGCGGTTGCGAGACTGTGTTTGCGCCACGTGTTAGCTCGATTTCTTTTTTCCCGGTAAGACTCGAAAGATACAGGTTACTGACGCGCTCGTCTTTTTCTTTGTCTCCGGTGCTTTTTACCCAAACCACCCATTTATTGTCGGGCGAAATCAGAAATTCCGAAGCCAGCTCCTGAAATATGACGTCCTCAGGTTTCCACGAATATTTCTGGGGGGCCGCGACAGAGTCTTGCACCGGCGCATTAGAAGTCTGTTGTCCTGACAGACCTTTGGCGGCGGATAGAATTGCGAAAGCAAGGAGAGCTGACGTCAGCCAACGGGATGCGCATCTCGTAATCATGAAGTCCCCTAACCTCATCTTCGCCCAGAAAACTTTCTTCTAGGCCTAAAAAACTAACACAGAGTAAAAGCCTCCAGATAATTTCGCTGAATGTTTTATAAACAGATTCAGCAGAACGGGGCACGAACCTTATTCACTGCGGGCGTAGAACTGGAAGCAAACTCCGGAAGGCACAATCATGTGGAATTCCCGCCGGCCCCACGCCTTTACTTCGAGAGGGCCGATGCGAGCGCTGCTACCGCGGAACTCCTCGTAAAGCGCCTCGAGATCCGAGACGCCGATACTGTAACTGGAATTTTCTATCCACTCCCGGTTGTTGTTCTCCACCAGGTTGAGAGAAACGGAGTCGCGGCTAATACCCGCCCCGGTGTCCGCTTGCCACAAGACGGAAAACCCCAACTCATCCTGGTAGAATTTCAGTGCGCCGGCCAGGCTGCCGCCGGTTGGAATCATTGGGGTAACCGAGAGAAAAGCGCTTGGTTTCTTTTGCATCTGGTAATTCTACATTGGTATCGCAGAAATTCATTAAATCGATTGTGGTATGAAGTGGTTAACTATCTGTGACCTATCTCTTCTTATACTATACGATCGGCCCACCTTCCGAGAGTCGGTACCGTGAAGCAGGATACAAAAGGCATGGATAACACGTTGAAACGCGCCCGGGCACTGCTGTGCTTAACATTCCCGCTGCCGCGATTGCACAGACCCCATACCGTTGGTTAATCAGCCGTTAGTACCTGCGACCGTCGCGCCGGGAGACTCGGGATTCACGCTGACTGTAAACGGCAGCGGGTTTGTGTCCGGAGCGATCGTGGAATGGGACGGAACGCCGCTGACGACAACTTTGGTGTCGAGTTCACAATTGGCGGCAAGCGTCCCAGCCGCGGACGTGGCGATCCGTCTACCCCAACCATAACAGTGCTGCATGAGTTCGAGGCGCGTTACAACAACAACCGGTACGCCGAGCGGAACTTACACGCTCACCCTGAGGGGAGCTTCAGGAACTCTGAATCACACAACTACCGTAACGCTTATCCTGCAGTAGGTCCTAGCGGAGCGGACGCCCTGCAATCGGCATAATTCTGGAGCGCTCGGACCACTGTAAACTAGGCCTGCAATCTCCATTTTGGCTCGTTGACGGAGGCGCGGCATAGCCCGTATAATTGGGGTTTGTCACTAGCTTCAGGAGGCAGCATGTACGCCGTAATTCGCAGTGGGGGAAAACAGTATCGCGTGGAGCCGGGCAAGACCATCCGCGTGGAAACGCTCGAAGGAAAGCTGGGCGGAAAGATCACCTTTGAAGATGTGCTTTCCGTTCATACGGGCGAGAAGAAGTTTGTCTCCGCCGACGATATTTCGAAAGTGAAAGTAGTGGGCAAAATTGTGGAACAAGGCCGCGGCCCGAAGTTGAAGACGCTGAAATACAAAACGGGCGGGCAATACAATATTCTGCGCGGCCACCGGCAAAACTACACTGCCGTTCAGGTCAGCGACATCCAAATTCCGTAGGGGAAATTCATGGCGCACAAAAAAGGCGGCGGGTCATCCACTAATGGACGCGACTCGCACGGACAGCGGCTCGGCATTAAGAGATTTGGCGGCCAGCTCGTAACTGGCGGCAGCATTTTGATTCGCCAACGCGGCACGCACTACAAGCCGGGAAAAAATGTTGCGCTGGCGAAAGATGACAGTTTGTTTGCGCTGATCGATGGCGTCGTCCTGTTTGAGGATAAGGGCGGCCACGGGCGCTACATCAGCGTACTCACCGTGGACGAAGCGGATGCGCGGCAGGCTGAGAAAAAAGTAGCTGCGGCGCCAGCAAATTAATCTCCACTCTCTTCGTACGCGTTCCAGGACACCGGAACGCGTATTTTTGTTTATGGACCCAGCATCGGCGTAAGCTCTCGCAGCATCTCTTGCAACAGGTGATTCGTGTTTGCAGATGAAGCTAAGATTTCGATAAAAGCCGGTGGCGGCGGCAATGGCTGCGTCGCGTTTCGCAGGGAGAAGTACGTCCCGCGAGGTGGCCCTTCCGGTGGAGATGGCGGGCATGGCGGCGATATTTATATCGAAGCGAATCCGCATGACAATACGCTGCTGCGTTATCGCTACAATCGCGAATTTCTGGCCAAGCGCGGAGGTCACGGCGAAGGCTCGAATTGTCACGGCGCTTCGGGCGAAGACACTGTATTGAAAGTTCCCGTGGGCACGGTGGTGTTTGATGCGGACAGCGGTGAGCAGCTTTTTGATTTCACCGAAGCTGGTCAGCGCTGGAGGGCGGCCAAGGGCGGGCGCGGCGGTCGCGGAAACGGAAACCCACATTTTGTGCGTCCGTGGCACCAAGCGCCGCGCGAACATGAAGACGGGCAGGCGGGCGAAGAGCGGCATCTTCGGCTCGAACTGAAATTACTAGCCGACGTGGGGCTTGTTGGATTTCCCAACGCGGGGAAATCCACTTTGATCTCGCGGATTTCTGCAGCGCGTCCGAAAATCGCGGCGTACCCCTTCACTACGCTGGAGCCACATCTTGGTGTTGTTTCCGCGGATCCGGACGCCGCGCCGGGCCAGGGGCGGAGCTTTGTTGTCGCGGATGTTCCGGGATTAATCGAGGGCGCGCACGAAGGCGCGGGATTAGGCACGCGATTCCTAAAGCACATTGAGCGCACGCGATTGATCGCACACCTGGTTGATACCAGCGACGCAAACGGCCGCGATCCTGTGCACGACTTCGAAGTGATCGAGCACGAACTTGCTTCGTTCAGCCCCGCGCTGGCCGATAAACCCATGATTGTGGTGGCTACGAAACTGGACGCCACTACCAATCGTGAGCATCTCGAGGAATTGCGCACGTTTGCGAAAAAGCGGGGGCTGGAGTTTCATGCGATTTCGTCTGCGACCGGCGAGGGAATTGTGGAACTCGTCCGCGCCATGGCGGACGCGTTGGATCGAATTCCAAAACCGGCAGTGCCAGTGGAAACGGAAACTCCGATTGCACCGTCTCGTGAGCGAGATGAGGAAGAGGCACGCGCTGCTGCCGCGGCCCACGATGATGATTCAACGTCGGCGTCCGGAGCGAAAAGTTGAGTCCGCACACGCTGCACAAGGGGCATGCAGCGCCACATCGCCGCTCCGTCGCGCTTTTTGGCGGCACGTTTGATCCGATTCACTCAGGACACATTGCCGTAGCGCAGGCTGCGCAGAAACGGTTTCACTTGGATTCCATTTATTTCATTCCGTCGTCGCGGCCGCCGCATAAGACCAAACTTGCTCTGACGCCGTTTCTGCATCGTTACGCTATGGTTGCGCTGGGGTGCACGGATCACGCGGGGTTTCATCCTTCCACAGCTGAAGCGCCTCCGGATGGGGCCGCTATGCACGTGTTTTATACCGTCGATACCGTGCGGCGATTCCATCGCGAGCATCCCGACGATCGCCTGTTTTTTATATTGGGCGCGGACCAGTTTCTTGAAATTCCTACGTGGAAAAACTACGAGGGACTGATGGATAGTTGCAATTTTATTATCGCGAGCCGTCCGGGCTTCCGCTTGGACGCGCTACGGCTGGTGATTCCCCCCGAAAAGCTCGGGCGCACGGCGTCAAACGATCCGAATACGATTGTCCTGCGCAAATCTGTCGTACATCTGCTTACGACCGTGTCGAGCCATATTTCGTCCACTGAAATCCGGCATCGCCTCGTAAAGGGGCAGACTATTCATGGGCTTGTGCCGGCGCGCGTAGAGGAATACATTCTGGAACAGGCCCTGTACCGGTGACAACTAACTCCCTTCGCCCCGAGATTCGCGCGGCCGTGGAAGCGGCTCAAGATAAACAAGCCGTGGACATCACGGTCCTCAATCTTTCCGGCGCCGGCGCGTTCGCCGAATATTTTCTGTTGTGCTCCGGGCAAAGCCAGCCACAGATTCAAGCCATTGGCGAGGCCATTGAACAAAGACTTCATCGCGAAGGGCGCCGCGTAGCGCATCGCGAAGGAAGATCCAGCGCCGAGTGGGTTCTTCTGGATTATGGCGATTTTGTGGTGCACATCTTCAGCGAACGCGCTCGCCAGTATTACGATTTGGAACGATTGTGGCGTTCCGCTGAGCGCGTCACTTTTCCAGCGCCCAGCGCTCATACCTCATCCCCAAGCAATGTCGAAGGTGACGCAACGCAGCAATGACCGCACCGAATATCACGTGGATTGCGGAAGCTCCCGTTTCGCGGCACGTTCTTGAAGTTGCGGAAAAGCTTGCAGACACTTCCACCACGCTTTTAATCACCGGCGAAAGCGGCTCGGGAAAAGATCAGCTCTCGCGTTGGATTCACGAACGCGGGCCGCGCCGGGACGCTCCTCTGCTGAAAATTGATTGTGCCAGCCTGCCTGCCGAACTTGTGGAATCCGAACTTTTTGGGCATGAACGCGGGGCGTTCACCGGCGCGGTGGCGCGCAAGCCGGGACGGCTCGAGCTAGCGCAAGAAGGCACCATCGTTCTTGACGAAGTTGCGGCCCTGGCCCCAGGAATGCAAGCCAAGCTGTTGCGTGTTTTGGAAGACCGAACCTTCGAGCGCCTTGGCGGTACTGAGACGCTGCGCATGGAAGCTCGTCTGATGGCGCTGACAAACACGGACATGGCCAAGGCGGTGGAGACCGGCCGCTTCCGCAACGATCTTTTTTTTCGACTAAATGTTCTGGCGATTTATGTTCCACCGCTGCGAGAACGTCGAGCCGATATCGTTCCGCTCGCCAAATATTTCCTGGAACGTCTGGCCCCGGTGCATGGGCGAGCGGAAGCTTCGTTTGATGCCGACTCGCTGGCTATGTTGCAGGCGTATGCATGGCCGGGAAATGTGCGAGAACTCAAAAACACCGTGGAACACGCGCTGGTGTTCGGGGAAAAACCTTCACTTTCTCCTAAAGACTTTCCCGAGATTGTGCGAACAGCCGGAAACGAGCGCGGAATAACCGGGATGCTCCGCTCACTTGAAGACCTGGAGCGCGAGGCCATCCAGCTGACTTTAGAAGCCACACACTACAAAATTGGACAAGCCGCGGACATGCTCGGAATCAGCCGCAAAACTCTTCTGGAGAAACGCAAGAAGTACGGCCTCATCTGAGATTCCGCAATCCGAAGCGATATCAGGCGATGAAAATTCTTTTAGTCATGCTCGGTAAGACGCGGCGAGCGGAAGTTCAGGCTCTTCTGGATGTCTACATTCGCCGCATAGAACATTATGCGGAAATAGAAGTGGTGGCGCTGCGCGATGGCAGTTTTTCTGCATTCCGAAAACTAAAAATAGATTCGAGCGCGACTGTCGTTCTGCTGGACGCCGGCGGCAAACAGTTCACTTCGAGCCAATTCGCTCGCTGGTTGGGCGACCTGCGGGACCGCGGCGCGCGCAAGTTGGTTTTCCTATGCGGCGGCGCGGAAGGTTTTCCCGAAGATGTCCGCAGCCTGACCAAACAGAAAATCTCGCTTTCCACCCTGACCATGCCGCACGAGTTTGCGCGTGTGGTTTTGGCCGAACAAATCTATCGCGCTTTCGCCATCCTCTCCGGCCACCCCTATCCGAAGTAAGCGTCTTCTGCAACAATACGGTCACCATGCCGATAAAAATTTCACATGACACAGCTGCTCCCGCAGCCTCAGTGGAAATCATGATCAGCGAGCCCTTGCCGGATTATGATTTGCTCGAAGTGGAAGCGCCGATTCCGCGCGACGTGGACCCCATGCTCGCGTCACAAGGGTTCAAGGATTTGCTCGACGAAGCGCGGACATTTCTGGATGCGGAGCTTGCCGGAGGCGGCTTGGAAATTGCGCAACTTACTGGCGCAATTTCCCACGATCAAAATATCCATCGCCCCGGAATCTGGCTGGTACTTCGAGAGCGCAGTGCTGTAAAAAACCAGCCGATGTCCGATTTCGCCCGCAACCGTGTTTCTGAGGTCACGTCGAAACTTCTAAAACATCTGCAGATTTCCTAATTTTCAGCAAGCTAGCTGAAACCCAACGGCGAAAACTTGCCAAGATGTAAATGTAGCCCCGCCTCTCGGCAGGCAGGCCGCAGCCTTTAGAGCCGCAATATTGTGGGAAAAAACGGCAGATGCTCTCAACACGCGGCAAGGCCTTCGATTAGGCAGGAAGTTCCTGTGAGTTGGGGTAATGGTGTTGCTCTCGGCCAACTTCCCCGTCATATTTCTTGGTAGTTTTGAAGAGCTCATAGCGGCCGTCGGCGGCAAAAACTCTTACGCGCTCACGAAGCGCCTGCATCTCTTCAGGTTTCATGGGCTGAAAACCCTTCGCCATCGCGAGATTCTGTTCCAGCACACCAAGTGAATCCATGCCGCTGATCGTAGTCGCAACCGGCAGACTCATGGCGTAACGCAGCGCATCCGAAGGCGTCGCCGCGCCGTGCGAAACAATTTCTCCCGAGCCGCCCATGCTCTTCATGCCAAGCACAGCGATACCGCGGCGATTCGCTTCCGGCATCACCTGCGTTTCAAAGCTGCGGAAAGTCGCATCCAAACAGTTCAGTGGCATTTGCACTGTGTCGAACGGAAAATCCTGTGTCAGCATCCTCAGATGAATTGCAGGGTCTTTGTGGCCAGTAAATCCCACAAAGCGAACTTTCCCTTGTTGTTTAGCTGCTAGCAACGCTTCCGCCGCGCCACCCGGCGCAAAAATTAGATCCGGGTCGTTGTAATAAATCACTTCGTGAATTTGCCACAAATCCAGGTGGTCGGTCTGAAGCCGCCGGAGGGATTCTTCCAGTTGTTGCATGGCCACGTCTTTGCCGCGGCCGTGCGTACAGACTTTTGTCATCACAAACGCCTGGTCACGCTTGCCTTTCAACGCCGCGCCGAGACGTTCTTCGCTCAGCCCGCCGTGATAGTCCCAGCAATTATCAAAAAAATTGATGCCGGCATCGAGCGCGCGCGCCACAAGCTCATTCGCCTCTTGCTGATCTTTCGTGGAACCCAAGTGGTAGCCACCCACACCGAGCGCGGACACTTGCACGCCGGTTTTTCCGAGCTCCCGCTGCGGAACCTGATCGGACCCGCCCGTTTGCGGCGGCTGTCCTGCGAATCCCAAACGGGGGTTTGCTAGAGCCGAAGCTGTCAACACGGCTGCCCCCTGCACGAAAGTTCGGCGAGTGACGCCTTTCTGATCGGACACGCAGATTCCTCCAAGCTTTACCTACTTAGGAATTACAGGGAAAGGATGTCCAGTGTTGCCCGCCTGGACCATTTCCTTCACTTCTTCCGATTGCATATCCAGAGGATAATCATGCGCCAGGCGCGCCTCTGGATTATCGAACTTGATGGAAACCTTGTACAACTCGAATCGCCCATCCCCGGAAACCGCTCGCGTGCGGTCTCGAAGCGCTTGCATTTCCTGAGCCAACATCGGCTGAAAGCCTTGCGCAACTCTTAAGTTTTGGTGAAGCACATCCAAATTTTCCATTCCCGTAATCGTGGTCGTTACAGGAAGGCTCATCGCGTAGCGCAGAGCTTCTTCCGCGCTAACCGCTCCTTGTTGGATCGCTTCGCCGTGTCCGTTGAACGGCTTCATTCCCAGTGGCGCGATGCCGCGGCGAATCAGTTCCGGCAAAACCTGAATCTCAAAACTGTGAAAATTCGCGTCAAAAGCATTCAGCGGCATTTGTACTGCGTCGAAAGGGAAATCGGTTTGTAACATTTTTAAATGAATGGTGGGATCTTTATGACCGGTGAAGCCCACGAAACGGACCTTGCCTTGTTGCTTCGCTTTTTGCAGCGCTTCGGCTGCGCCTCCCGGCCGCATAAAAAGTTCTGGATCGTTGTCGAAAGTCACGCCATGAATTTGCCAGAGATCCAGATGATCGGTTTGAAGTCTATTGAGTGATTGTTCGAGCATCTGCATGGCCAGGGAGGCATCGCGCCCGTGAGTACAAACTTTAGTCATCAGAAAGATTTTGTCGCGGCGGCCCTTCAGCGCCTTGCCCATCCAATCTTCACTTTTTCCGCGATGGTATTCCCAGCAGTTGTCGAAAAACGTCATTCCGTTATCGACTGCTTCATGGACCATCCTTACCGCAGTCTGCTCGTCCTCTGCGTCTCCCAGGTGGTGACCGCCTAATCCCAGCGCGGAAACCTGCACATCCTGCTTGCCGAACTTCCGAAGCGGAATTGACCCGCCGGCAGCCACTTGAGCCGAACTTTCCTGGGTTTGCCGCCGTGATGTGTTTGGTTGCATAGTCACCGTCTCATTGAGGGCTGTTTGAGGGGATATCCGTCTGGCCTTTCAATCTGTTACCGTGCCTGACGGGTGAATTTTCAGCTATACGGAATTCACCCGAGTTCCCGCCGATTGTAACTGTAGCTGGAGAGTGATCGCTTAACATAGACGACTAACGCCCGTGGGTAAGTCTGTCCCTCCGGCGGTATAGGAAATTCATTTAAAATAGTGTGTAAGCCAGGCTCGGCCACGACATAAAATCTATAGATGGCGAGAGGTTGGGAAAGCAAGGCTGTAGAGGGTCAGGTCCAGGAATTTGAGTCCAAAGAAAGTCGTACCAAAAAACTACAACTGACCCGTGATCAGCTTGAAATCCGTCGCAAGATAGAAATACTGCTTCTCTCTCGTGCGCGCGTCGAAAAAGAATTGCAATCCAGCGAGAATCCGCGTTATCGCGAACAACTTAACAGCGCCTTGAAAGACCTGGATTCACAACTCGCCAAACTGAAGAGTAAGGAATAGCTTCGCTCGAATATCTGACCTCATTTTAAATTTCAGCGGAGCAATGCGCAGGGTCTAGCTGGGGGCGGGGATGTCCACCCGAGCGCTGCAGCGCAGATTGCCTGGCCCGGCACAAGTTAGAGTTATAGCCCCGGCTCCCGTCGTTTTTGCAGTATCACCCTTTTTCATAATTCCACTGAATCCAGGCGCGGATATACGGCACGCCGGCTCCGGCCTCGCGTTAGGTGTCTCAGAAAACGCTGCGAGGCAAGTGATGGTCACCGCTCCATCAGCATCAAATTTGTCAGCATGTGCGCCCGAAGCGTCACTCGTTGCTTGCATCGAATGAACTTTCGCTCGATTTCTCGGTCTTTGCGCATCCACTTGATACGCCAGCGTGAAGACCGCGGCGGCTAGAACAGCAAACAATGAAATGCGAATCCGCATTTTCATGGCACCCTCCAATTAGGCCGTGAAATGTACACCCATCAACAACGCATAGCAATAATGTAGGAACTCGAGCGGTCAACTAGAAAGAACTAGCGGGGAATTAATCATGCGGACGCGCGGGATCGGTGTCGTCGATGAAAACAACTCCCACGCCGTTCTGTGTCTTCTCTCGGCCAGCGTCAAAATGGACCACCGTTCCACGCAACGAAAGAACGCTGGAGGTCGCCGGGTCCCCAGCCGCTTCTATCACCACGCGAATTGCGGATTGCAATTTTGGCCGGTTATTCAAACACAGATAAGCCCCTTGCAAACTTATATCGCGGACCGTGGCCTTCTCTTCGAAATTTTTTCCGTCTTCCGACTGTCCGCTCACGACCGCGGTAAAACGCAGACGCCTTCGCTGCCCCACGCGTGTTTCGCGCATCTCCACGTTCACCCCGCGCTCGCTCATCGTGATGGACATCCCTTCGGTGGCGGCCCATGTAGCAGGAAATTCCTGCCGTGCTGCCGAAAGAAAACCATCCACAACCTTGTCGAGAGAATCCGGGTCGTGGTGAAAGAGAATCAAGTTCCGCACTTTAGCGTCGCGCGCAATTTTCACTCCTTCCAGCCAACTCGAATGGCCCCAGCCCTTGCGTTCGGATGCGAGCTGCTCGGGAGAATATTGCGAGTCGTATATCAAAACGTCCGCTCCCTGCGCGAGCTGCCGCAGGTTCTGGTCGTTTTGCAGAACGCCAGGCTCATTGTCTGTGGCATAAACTACCGACCCGCCGGCGGTTTCGATGCGATAGCCCAAGCATCCCTGCGGATGGTTCAGCCAGGCACAACTAATTTGTGTTCCGTTCACCAACCATTTATCGCCGCCGTTAATCTCGTGAAACTCGCGTCCCGCCGTCATCATATTTACGTCCACGGGAAAATAGGGGCTGGCCAGTTGCGCTTCCAGCACCTGACGGAGGCTGTCCGGACCGAGATATTTCGATTGAAAACTGTAAAAGTGAAAACGATTCTGGCTCTGAAAAAAAGGATTGAAGAACGGAATGCCCTGTATGTGGTCCCAGTGGTAATGCGTCACCAGAATGTGTGCTGCAATGCCGTTGATGCCGTGCGAGCGCGTCCAGCGATTGCCCAGCATGCGCATACCGGTGCCGCAATCCAGAATAAAGTGAGTGCCATCTGGTGCCGTCAACTCGAGACAAGGCGTGTTGCCGCCGTAGCGCCAGGTATCGCGCTCCAGCGTCGGCGTCGAGCCGCGCACTCCCCAGAAGACCAGCTTGGCAACGTGGTGGGTCATCGCCGGCGCAAATTCGTAGCGCCCCGCTTCCGCTCGATTACAATTTCTTAAGCTTGGAAACTGTTGCAATGGTAGGCGGTGGCGGCGAGTGAAGTCAATCCAGTTTCAGCGCAGACGTTCATTCCCCGGGAGTCTGCCGCTAAGCAGTGTGGTTGAGTCACAAATGCCAGCGCGGGGCTGTGCGCAAAGACGGCCAGCTAGTAGAATTCAGATGTGCACGTCCACTCCCACCGCCACGATCATACCACCCACGAACATGGGCAGCGCCAAGGCCATGGTTTGGGCGGGCATTCGCATGCTCACCTGCCAGCAGAGGGCCTGACCGGAATCCTAGGCGCCGCCGTAGTTGCGACCTTCGTACTTGTCGCGGTTGAACTGATCGCAGGTTATGCGGGCCATTCGATCGCGCTGATCAGCGATGCTGTTCATAACCTCACTGACGTTCCCACATTGGTAATTTCATGGCTTGCCATGCGCTGGGCCAAACGCCCGCCCACGGCGGAAAAGACTTACGGCTATCACCGCAGCGGTATTTTGGCGGCGTTTGTGAACGCCATGCTGCTCGCCATCCTCTCGCTATTTTTGATTTATGAGTCTGTCGCTCGCTTGCGGTACCCCGTTGAAGTTCAAACCGGCATCATGCTGTGGGTTTCTTTATTTGCCCTGGTCATCAACGGCGGAATCACCCTGGCCGTTCACAGCGGCCGCCGGGATCTCAACATTCGCGGCGTATGGATCCATAACCTCGGCGACGCTCTTTCCAACGTGGCCATCGTCGTTGGCGCACTTTGTATCCGCTGGACTGGAGCGGTTTGGATCGACCCTGTCATCGGCATTGGAATCGGCGCGATGGTTCTTTGGTCCGGAACCGGAATTCTCCGCGAAAGCAGCCACATTCTTTTGGAAGGTTTGCCGCGCGAAATGCGTCTGGACACCGTGGCCACTGCCGTGTTGCGCGTCGAAGGTGTTCAGGAAGTCCACGACATTCACATCTGGACGCTGGGAACGGACCTGACCGCGTTGTCGTGCCACGTCCGCATACCTGACATGCACATGGAAGACAGCGAAAAAATTCTCGAACAAGTGCGCGAAGTCCTGGCGCGCGGCTTCAAAATTACGCACACCACCATTCAGTTTGAACGCGCCGGTCTGCCCGCTGAAGCAGGGCCTTACATGCCTGCACCTGCCACCCGCTCGGAAACGTAAAATACTCTCAGGATTTTCTAAATAAAAAGCTGGCGTAACTTAGAGAGGAGATTGCAGAGGTGTACCACGTTCCTGATTGACCCGCAGAGTGGAATCGGAATCCAGTTCGTTCGCGGCGATGGTGTAACGGCTGCCCGCTGGACTGATGTAAACAATCGTGTCGTTTGAACGTGTGAACGCCACGGCTTCAACCCATCGGCCATCGTTTAACACCAAAGTGAATTGCCCTTCGTCAGGGACAGAGGCCGAAGCTTCCTCGCGGGATTCGGACTGCGGCGCAGCAGAATCATCTCTGCCAGATTGCGTAGCGTTGGCCAAACCTTGTTGCATCGGCGCGTCAGGCCCTTGAGATCCGTAGTCGCCTGAATCGACGGACTGCCCACCGGCCATTTGATCTCTGTTTGCCTGATCAACCATGGACTGGTCTACGTCTTGATCACCCTCAGCTGGCATCCAATATGTGCCACCATCGTAAATCCAATAGTAGCCGGTCGTCGGGACCCGGTTTACGGGGTTTCCCGGCCGGTGCGGTCCTGTTCGCTTGAATTGCGAACTAGTTATTAGACCCGGGGAACCGTGGCTCGCCGAAAGTCGCGGGGATGGCCGGCTTCCAGTGGATACGAGATTGGCGGCGTGTGTCGCGTTTGCTTGCGCATAAACCGGTCGAGTGGCCGGTGCGGAGGAGACGCTGGCCGCCCGCGCGCCGCGCTGAGCTTGCGCAGGTGCGGCGAAGGATGCGAGGCCCAAGACGAGTACCGTGATAACAGGCGCGAATTGAAGTCTAGGTTTCATAGTCGCTTCGCCCGCCACATATAAGACGCGCTAAACACACGCTTGGTTGCGACTAAGACATTGTACACCTGCGCGCCGCTTCTGATTCACTTTGATAACGCGGGGAAATGAGGATTTTATCAGAAGTAAGGGAACAAACCGCCTTCTTTTGGTGTCCAAACTGGATGCTTGCGCTGACGGTGCTCGCGTCCGGCTTGTGACGAGGTTTCCTTTTCCCTTTTCGCTGGATATGCTATAAACGTTCGTCCAAAGGACGTCGGGATTATGGCAGAGCCGACTGCGGCTAATTTGCCCGCGAAACCAGCTGAATCGCAGGCTCAAGCCGTTCCGTTAAAAGAACAGCCGGAAATCGCATCTGCTTTTTGCCCCAGCTGTTCGGCTCGTTTGGCGCAGCGAAGTTGCAAGCTGATTTGCCCGACTTGCGGTTATTATATGTCCTGCTCAGATTTTTACTGAAAACGGATTTCTTGCTCTAAAAGGATTTAAGACTTTCAGGAGGCGCGAACGTGGCATTGAGGATGACGGATCAAGAAGTAAACGGCGTTACTGTACTGGAGATTGAAGGACGCATCGTATTGGGCGAAGAGAGCAACGCGTTCCGTGAGAAGGTGAAGAGCCTGCTGGCCGCGGGAAAGAAGAAGATCGTGTTGAATCTCGCGAACGTGGGCTACATCGATAGCGCCGGTCTCGGCACGCTCGTAGCGACCTTTCACAGCGCCCGCTCGCAAGGCGCCACTCTAAAACTGGCTAACCTTGGCTCGAAGTTCAAGGAAGTGTTGCAGGTCACCAAGCTGATGACCGTGTTCGACACCTACGACAGCGAAGCGCTTGCGGTCCAAAGCTTCGCGAAGTAAATCCGCTCTAAGTTCTCAGACCGCGGCTCAGCTCAAACGCTTGGGCCGCGGTTTTTATTTTGGCAACCGTCGCGGATTTCACACCCGCCAGTACGGGCCCGGTTACTGTTCGATCTGACCCTCGACCTGATAAATCGCGAGTCCGCTCAGAAGCTTGGGATAAAAGTCCGTGGATTTTTGTGGCAGAACGTCGCCGCCCAAAGCAATTTCCACAACCTGCTGTACCCTCACGGGATTCAGCAAACATGCTAGTTGTGCTTGGCCGCGGTCCACCGCTGCAATTGCATTATCTATTTCGCGCTCGTAAACGACGTTCTTCTCCGCGGTAACTGCCTCCGCGGTGATGCCTAGTCCTTTTTCCAGAATCAATCGATGCAGCAGCACAACATCCAGCCCACGCTGCGCTTCAGTCAAATCCGGCAATAACGTTTCGAGATTTGCGTCGCGGCGCAGCAAAAATAAAAAGAACGCTCCCGCTTGCCGGTCAATCTTGCCAGGGTAAATCCCTAT
>Ga0308309_10000324_pt1 | contig 32488 bp, 30 predicted proteins | sample HubBroMetageWFT5_FD_192491 | JGI IMG/M metagenome (GOLD analysis project Ga0308309, IMG submission 192491) | Warmed and freeze-thawed soil microbial communities from the Hubbard Brook experimental Forest, New Hampshire - Hubbard Brook CCASE Soil... | ecosystem: Environmental > Terrestrial >...
CCATGCCGCGATCATACACTGCCCGGGCGCGCACTGGTTTCCGGTAACCTCGTTTTCCGGACTACAGAAAAACTTTCCACAGCGTAAGTACCTGCATCGACTTGGTTTGTCGTCAGGTGCACCTCGTGACCGACACAAAAGTAACCTACCCAAACATCATTCATCGCGCGATGATAGCTCTGCGTCCGAGGCGCGACTGCCCCGGAAGTAACCATCATGCCGCAAAACATCATGGATGTTCTTATGCTCGGGCGCTGCTCCCACGAGTTCTCCTGGCCGCGTCGCGGCGCTGATGGAGACTACTACCAGGTTTGTTTGTTGTGCGCGGCCGAGTACCAGTATGACTGGACCACCATGCGCCGCACCCAGCGCGTGGAGCATGCCAAGCCCGATACGGTCATCCGCCGGAGTCATGCGCGGGAGAAGCGGCCTTCCTGGACGCCGCGCGCTCGCCGCCTGAAGCTGGACGTGGCCCTTCGCTATCGCGTGAACAGCACCAGCACGTGGCATGAGGGCACAATCGACAACCTCAGCCAGAGCGGACTGCTGTTTCGCGGACCGCAGCAGTTGCCCGTGAATGCTCTGATCGAAATGGTGTTCGAGATGCCGGAGGAAATCTCCGGCCAGAAGAATCGCAATGTGCTCTGCCAGGGTCGCGTCATGCGCTCCAGAAACAAGCAGGGTAAAGAAGCCAAGGAAAATGAAGAGATGGAAGTCGGCAACGGCCTGTTGGCCGCCTCGATCGTCGACTACAAATTCATCCACTAGAGCATCTCGGAAGCGACCCGCTTTCCAGCATCTTACGCCTCGTTTTCCCAGTCCCCTTTTCTGCTCCCGACCCAGCCATTTCTCACGGCATTCCGGTTTTCCGAACACACTAGTACATCTCCGGGTCCGCGCACGGCCTCACGAAGTCTCTGGAAACCACGACGTATCCGTAAGAAAAATCTAGTGATCCGATGTTTCGTCTCGCCGCGTCTGTTCTAAGTCCGTAACGTCCAACGTTTTTCTGGTTGAGTCGACGGCTCTTCTGTGCTACCGTGCGCGCACTGATTTCGGACATCCCTGCGCCTACATGTCCGGACTCGTTAGTGCATTGCCGCGCCATTGCGGTCCCTGGCCCGTAATCCAAATCCACAGGGAGGAGCTTATGCTCCGCTCAACGACTTCCTCGTCTCTTGGCGGGGAAGATCACATCCCATTCCCTCCACGTCCTTCCCCCGGGATTTCTGTTCCCGGCCGTCCCAACCAGGGTCTCGCAGTCGAGACCCATCTCAAGCAGCAGAAGACCCGTCACAAGGAGGAGTTGTGATCAAAACAGCTAGACTCGCATCAGCTTTAGCTTCGATGGCGCTGTTCCTCGCTGGAATGGCATTTGCTCAAACCGACCCTGGAGTACAGAGTGGCAACCGCGGCACCGGCACAGCGCTTTCTTCGGTGCTATCGAACAGCCCCTCTGGGATCTTGTCTTTTTTTACGGACGGTCAAACTCGCTTTCAGGAGGTAGAGGTCGTTTCCGGTGGCGCCAACAACGGCCTGGGACCGCGGTTTAACTCCAATCAGTGCAGTTCCTGCCATGCCCAACCGGCGATTGGCGGGACGGGCGTCGCCACCAACCCTCAATTCCTGTTCACCAGCAACGGGGTCGCGCCGGGCAATACCATGCCGTCTTTCATCACGGCCACGGGACCGACGCGCGAAGCCCGGTTCCCCTTCTTCTTTAACGCCAATGGCTCGGTGAATACCAACTCTCCCAATGGGGGTGTGGAGGATCTGTTCACCGTTACCGGCCGCTCCGATGCCGGCACCTGCACCAGCAGCACCGCGCTGCCGCAGCCCAGCTTCGCCACCGCTGTGGCGGAGAACAACGTCATCTTCCGGATTCCCACTCCGACCTTTGGCACCGGACTGATCGAGAACCTGGACGACTCAACTCTTTTGAACAACCAGGTGGTCAATAACAACAACAACCTGGGCATTTCGGGTGCCTTCAATCATAACGGCAACGATGGCACCATCAGCCGCTTCGGTTGGAAGGCGCAGAACAAGTCGCTGCACATCTTTGCCGGTGAGGCTTACAACGTGGAGATGGGCATAAGCAACTTGCTCTTTCCTCAGGATCGCCCGCTGCCAGGGGAAGACGGAAGCGGTGGTACTGGCTCTACCGGGCTGGTGTCGACCTGCCTGAATCTATCTGGAAGCGGTTACCCGGAAGACGCGTCCAACCCAGGATCTTCGGGCGCGGCGATTCTCGATGACGTCTCCGCATTTGCGAACTTCATGCGGCTCCTGGCTCCGCCGCCCCCCGGCGGCGTCGTGCTGAACGGCTCGAGTGTCAGCTCCAGTACGATCTCGACCGGCAGTTCGTTGTTCGTCTCGACGGGCTGTTCGGTCTGCCACAATCCGTCGCCGGGGTCGACGCAAGCGTCAAATGTCACCACATCGCTGAGTAAGACCGCGGTCAATGCCTACTCTGATATAGAGATCCATCACATGGGTACTGGCCTGGCGGACAACGTCTCGCAGGGCGGCGCAGGCGGCGACCAGTTCCGCACCGCTCCTCTGTGGGGCCTGGGACAGCGCATCTTCCTGCTGCACGATGGCCGCACCACCAACCTGATCACCGCGATCCAGGACCACGCCAGCCATGGCAGCGAAGCCACCGTCGTGGAGGAACAGTTCTTCGACCTCTCCACCACACAACAGCAGGAAATATTGGATTTCCTGCGCTCTCTGTAATTGCTTTACGGCGGCTGGCGAGATACGAAAGTATCTCGCCAGCATCTTCCAAGTTACACACCAGCTGGAAGAACGATTCGCGACTTCGCCGCTACACAGCCTGAATGTTGCCTGGATTCGAAGGAGAGTTATGCACTCGGGATTATTGCGTTGCTTGGCTGCTCTCACGGTGTCGGTGTCCTTGTTGGCGTGGGGCCAGAACGCCAAAACACAAAACGCCCCCAGGAACGGCGGCGACTTTTCCGATAACGCACAGCCCATGACAAAGGTGCCGACCGGAGTCATCCTGGTAAAGGGAGCATGGTCGAGCGCGAGTGATTCCGTCACTCCTCTGCCCGAGGGCGGGGATGTCACCAACAATGTTTTCAACGACCAGTATTTTGGACTGAGCTATGCTCTGCCTCGGGATTGGGAAGAGAAATACAAAGGTCCTCCGCCGTCGGATAGCGGCCGCTACGTGCTCTTGCAACTCAGGCCGAGCGACACATTCAAAGGCCCGGCTCGAGGAACGATCCTGGTCACAGCCCAGGACATGTTCTTCAACCCGCTGCCTGCGGCCAACGCGCTCGAGCTCATCAATTATTCCAAAGACCATTTGCAAGCCGACTACCAGGTAGAAATGCCGCCCACGCCGACCAAGATTGCCGGGCGCCCCTTTACCTTCTTCGCCTATTGGTCTCCGGTCGCACAGTTGCATTGGTATCTTCTCGCCACCGAAATCCGTTGCCACTCAGTGGAACTGGTGCTAACCAGCCGGGATACGAAACTGCTGGAGAACCTGATGCTGGATCTGGACAAGATGAAGTTGCCTGCGGAAGCAGGCCCCACGGCGGGGACGGGCGGAAACGCGGTCCCGATTTGCGTCAAGGATTACGCCAGCGACGAAAACGTGATTGCGCGGGTGGACCCGGTCTTTACCGAGCACCGCTTCAATCCGGTTCCGGTGCGAATCATTATCGATAAAGAAGGCAAGGTGAAACACATTCACTTTCTCAGCGCATTTCCCGATCAGGCAAAAGCTATCACGGACGCCCTGGGGCAGTGGAAGTTTAAACGCTACCTGCGGGACGGGCAGCCGGTTGAGGTCGAAACCGGCCTCCTGTTTGGGCGTGCGTCAACTCCGACCAGACGTCCATCGGCATCGGGAGGAAACCCAACGACCGAGTGACGAGCAGAACAGGATTCCGTGCGCCAGGCGCGGGTGTCCGCATCTTGAATCTATCGCTGAATTCAACCGCCAGGATTCGCTTCGTCGTACACTTTGGAAGCACGGGATTCTTCAACCATGCCTCCGATCACGGCGTTGCTGCACACGAGGAATGATGGCTTACGCCTGGGGCGGACGCTCGAAATGCTGCTCCCCTGTGGTGAAATCCTGGTTGTGGACCACGACTCCACCGACGCCACGCGGCGCGTCGCCCGTGAGTATGGAGCGCGCATCGTGACCGCAAGCCATCACGCTCCAGCGAATCACTATCTCCACCTGGCACGCCACGACTGGATTTTCTGTCTCCAGCCAGGAGAAGCCATCACCGAATGTCTGCAGGCGAGTCTGTTGGAATGGAGTACGCTCTCCGGCCAGCTGGCCGTCAGCGGCATTGCCGCGGCGCCCGCGTTTTCCGTCTTCGTGCGGGAGCAGACCGGGGAACGTTGGCTCGAAGTCCCTGAACCGGAAACCCGCCTCATCCCGCGCACCTGGACCTCCTGGCACGGACGGCTCCCCGCTCCTGAGCCTTCCGCCATCGCGCTCGAAGGAAAATTATTGCGTTTTGCCTTGCCCTGAGAGGAAGGTCTTTCGCGGGCTGTCGCAGCCTGTTTTTAGTTCTGATCAGCTTGATTCTGATCGGGTTGCCGCCTATTGTCCGGTTGGACAGTGACTTCAGTACCTTAGTACTGCCTACCCTCGTCCCCTTATAATCCACTCAAGAATCAGTACTACCTGCGTTCTTCGGAGGATGCGCGCGCGGAAGCGCGATCGCGCCTTCAAGAACGACACCTCGAGGCTCATTGGACCTGTTTTTCGCATCGGCGATTTTCCTCTTCGGGCTGGCCTTTGGCAGCTTTCTGAATGTGTGTATCTATCGCCTGCCCTTGGGTTTGTCGGTGGTGGCTCCGCGTTCCGCGTGCCCCCGCTGTAAGCGGCCCATCGCCTTCTATGACAACCTGCCCGTCATCAGTTGGCTGTTTCTGCGTGGCCGCTGCCGCCACTGCAAAGCCGGAATTTCGCCGCGCTACCTCTTCGTCGAGCTGCTTACCGGCGCTCTCTTCCTCGGCTGCTACGTCTATTCCGGACTCACCCTGGCCACGTTGAAATACTGCGTCTTCGGCTTTCTCCTGCTCGGACTTATCTTCACCGACGCCGAGACCAAACTGCTGCCGGACAAGCTGACGCTCCCCGGCCTGGGTCTGGGTCTGCTGTTCAGTATGCTGGTTCCAGTGCATGATATGGCTTCGCAGTTTCTGCCGGCGATATTGAACCTGCCCTTCAGTGCGGACCTTGCCGCTCGCCTGTTTTCGCTGTTCGATTCCCTGCTGGGCGCGGCCTTGGGTGCTTCGTTCATTTATGGCGCGGGAGCGGTCTACTTGCGCTGGCGCGGAGCCGAAGGTATGGGCTTCGGAGACGTGAAACTGATGGCGATGGTGGGCGCATTTCTGGGCATGAAGCTCACCATTTTCACGATATTTTCCGCGTCGCTCGTGGGTTCGCTATTCGGCCTGACAACCGTGCTCGTGGTGTGGATTAAGCGCACCCATCGCTTTACCCGCCGGCTCGCCAGCCTGCAAGCAGCGCGCCGCCGGGGATGGCAGTCGGCTCAGATGGTTTACCGCCATTATCAAATGCCCTTTGGTGTCTTCCTGGGCAGCATGGCTCTGCTCGCGTTGTTCGTGGGCAACCAGTTCCTAAGTTGGTATGGGAGGCTCTGGTGGTAATGGCGCTGACTAATCCGCTGGTTCTGCGCGCCGTCCTGCTGCTGGTCGCGGCCATCGGCGCATTCGTGTTTGCCATCTGGCTGATTCGCAGCTTGCGCCGGAACATTGCTGCCGAGGCCGATCTCGGCTCCACCGCCCCGCCCACCCTGGAAGCTCTGCCCTTCCATCTCTACAACACGGTCATCCAGCAACTCAAGCAGCAGAAGCACGAGTTACAGCTGCAGACACTGGCCGAACAACGCCGGGCCCGCACTACAGAAAATTTCAGTCAGGCCGTGCTCTCCAATCTTTCCTCCGGGGTGCTGGTGTTTGGTGTGAATGGACTGGTGAAGCAGACCAATCCCGCCGCCAAGGAGATTCTCGGATTCCATTCCCCCTCGGGCATGAGCGCCGAAGATATCTTTCGCGATGCCGCAGTCTGCTCGCAAAACTCTTCCGCAGCCTACGCCGCTGGGGTGGGAGACGCGTCCGGTCGGCTCACCGACGAAGTCCATGCTGTGCTGCGCGAGGGTAGCAAGTGCCGGCAACTTGAGGCCGACTACGCCACTCCGGCCGGCAAGAAGCTTCGCCTCGCGGTCACGGTTTCGCCCGTGCCGGCAGTCGATGGCAGCCTGCTCGGAGCCGCTTGCCTGATCAGCGACCGCAGCGAATTTGAACGGATTCGCCACCAGCAACAGTTGCATGGCGAGATTTCCGCCGAAATGGCGTTGGATCTGCGGACCTCGCTGACCACCATTGCCGGATACGCCCAGCAGTTGGCGCGGAACCGGGATCCTGAGTTGGCTCCGCAGTTGGCCGCTGACATCGCCAGCGAGGCCGCTCGCCTCAGCCGCCACATCGGAGGATTCCTGTCGGAGAAACACGCACCTGAAGGCACGGCGACCCGCGCCAGCGCGGCAGGCTAAGACATTTCAGATCAATGCTTGAAGATCGATGCTTGAAGATCGGTGTTTAAGGATCGAGCCGTAACCTGAATAACAAGTAGAGGATGAACCTATGAAGCATATCGCACACATCGGATTCGGTTTTGTCATCGCGCTATCCACGGTCCTGCTGGCTTCTCCGTTGGCAGCACAGACCACAACGCCGGCAACCTCGCCTGCACCGGATCAATCGTCGCTCGGCGATTACGCTCGCAAGATCCGCAAGGACCCGGGCGCTCCCAAAGCGAAGCCCAAGGTCTTTGACAACGACAATCTTCCCATGGACGACAAGCTCTCCGTCATCGGCGAGCAGGCGGTTGCAAATGCCGGCTCCGCCCCTCCCGTCGACGACAAGAGCGCTGCCGGGGCCAAGGCCGACGACGATCAGGCCAAGAAAGAAGCTGCCGGCAAAGTCTGGCAGGACAAGATAACCGCACAGAAGAGTCAGATTGACCTGGCCAGTCGTGAACTAGACGTGCTGCAGCGCGAATACCAGCTTCGCGCCGCCGCTATGTATGCCGACGTGGGCAACCGCATGCGCAACGCGGCCGCGTGGGACAAGGAGGACGCCGACTACAAGCAGAAGATCGCCGACAAACAGAAGGCCGTCGAAGACGCCAAGCAGAAACTCGGAGACATGCAGGAAGAAGCCCGCAAGGCCGGCGTTCCATCCTCCATGATTGAGTAGATCTCAAGTAGTGGGATGATTGAATCGATGCCCCGCATCTGTTCAGCGGAGTCGCCTGGTGTCTTCGCGGAGCCGGAGTAGCTGTTTCTGATGATGGCGGCCGTGCACCAGGTGAAACTTTCTCCACTGCGTGGCGGTCAGTGGACCCAGAATCGGGTGGTCGAGCAACTGGATACCGCGCCCAAAACGAGCTTCACAGCGCGCGATGATCGCATCCATCGCCACAATCTTTGCCCCCATCTCGTTTCGCACCTGTTCTGCCGATAATCCCCTAGGCTGCGTCGGCGCAGGTGCTTTGCGCCCGGCCGGCAAGTATCCGAATCCGACGACCACCAAAGTCCGCAAGCGCTGCGCCACCGAGGCTCGCGTCGCCAGCGGCTTCCCGGCCTGCATCACCTTCTCGAATCCCTTGATCGTTCCGGTGTAGGTGAGATACAGATGTTCCAACACCTCTGCCGCGCACCACTTGCCTTCCGGATGCCAGCCCAATTGCTCGCTCGACATGCCCTCTACCGCCGACTCCACGGCTTGCCTCAATGTTTCCAGACGGGAATCCATTGCAGTACTCTCGCGTTTCCGCGCGCTTCAGGTAGAATGTTGCGCGACCATCAAAACATCCATTTATAACAGGAAGGTCGCCATGAAAATGCGGGACTTCGTGCCATCAAAGATCGCTGTCGTCGCCGCGCTCTTCTCGATTGTCGCACTGCTTGCGGGCTGCGATTCGAACACCGCAACTCAGCCTCAGGCCAAGCCGGAACCCAAGCCTCCCGAGCTGATTACCGGACGCGCAGCCTTTCAGAAGGTTTTTATCACCGCTCGCAACTACGCGGCGGATGTAAAGCCCTTCCGCATCGCCTCTACCGCCTCGACCGACGGAAATGGCCAGGATGGCAAGTCGGCGATCTGGAGCGCCAGTTTCGCCTCCGCCACTCGACGCAGCGTGAAGCCCTTCATCTGGTCCGGCAGTAACGCCCCGGACGCTGCCTCACGCGGCGTCTCGCCAGGCACTGAAGACACCTATACTCCCAGCAACGCCTCCACTCAGATCTTCGAGGCCGCATTTCTCAAAGTAGACTCCGATCAGGCCTTCGCCGAAGCACAAAAACACGGTGGTGACAAAATCCTGGAAAAAGATCCCACCACTCCCGTGATCTACGTTTGCGACTGGAACCACAACACCAACGAACTGGTCTGGCACGTCATTTACGGCGCTTCTCGGGAAACCGCCAAGCTGACGGTGGCCATCAACGCCTCGACCGGCGAGTTCATCCGCGTGGAGAAGTAGGCTTGGCCGCTCGTTCCAGGGATGGTCGCAAGGACAAAAAAGTCCAGATTCTCAAATTGGGGATGGTGTCTCGGCGTGCGCCTGCCGGAGCCACTTTTGATTTGGGGAGGGCTGTTAACCAATAACCCTGGTGGCTCCGGCAGGACGCGCCCTGCGGATTAACGCTGTTGTTAGTGTAACTGGATTGTACGATGTTAGTTAAACGCAGTCAAAGCAGCCGGGCCAGTGCGGTGATTCTGGCGGTACGGAGGCGGGCAGTTGCCCAGACAAGCTGATCCGCAACTCGAACAGCGCATCCTTGACGCCGCCTGCCGACTGTGGTCCCGGGGCGGCGAAAAAGCCCTCACCATGCGCGGCGTCGCCAAGGCAGCCGGCACCACTACCCCAACCCTTTACGAGCGTTACCACGACCGCGACGATATTCTCCGCGCCCTGCGCATCCAGACCCGCGTCGAACTCTTCGCCACCCTCAGCCGCACCCGATCTCTGGCGCAAGCTTGCCAACGCTATCTCGAGTATGCCCTCGAGCATACCCACGCGTACGAAGTGCTCTTCGACGGATTCGCGCAGCCTCCTTCCCTGCACGAACCCTGGCCTTCCTTCAACCTCATGCGCCTGCGTCTGGCACACCGCCTGGGAGGAACTCCCCGCAAACACACTCGGCTCATGCTCTCGGTGTGGTCCCTGATGCACGGCACCGCGATGCTGATGATCCGGGGAGGGGTCGCCGGTCCACTGCGCACCCAAATGATCCACGCCTGTCTGGACGCTGTCGAAGCCATCATTGCCCAGGCCGCCCGCTCGAAGGGCAAGACATATTCCGGCCCGAAGTGGCCCGCGAGCCTGATTCTGGGAGAAGCCGCTCACAGCAAGGTCAGCAACGATGAGGCGGATGCCCGTGCGAAGTCCGCTCCCGCCAGGCGGGGCAATCATTCGAAAGCAAAGTCCCCATCCCGGCTCCGTGCGGTGCGTTCCGACGGATGATCTTCTGGTCGATGATCTCGGTCGACGATCCCGGTCGATGATCTTGGTTTTGATGATCTCGCCGGCCGCGGCTACCGCGGCGGTTGCGTCCCCGTCGTTTGCCCTTTCAGCCGCTCAATCGCCTTCTGCGCTTCCGAGGACTCCGGGCCGTGCGGCAGAATCTTCAAATAGCTCTCGTACTCGGCGCGGGCATCGTCGAATATTCCCAGTTTTTCCAGACACACCGCCAACCGGATCGTCGCGACCGCATCGTTGTCTTTGTAACGTAACGCCTCCCGGTAGCGGTCCTCGGCAGCACGGTAGTTTTTCCGCTTGAAATAGAAGTCGCCCACCTCGACGCTTTTCGCGGCCTTGTGCGGATCCCAGGTATGGACTTCCGTGATCCCGCCGGTGCCCAACGCTGCAGCTTCCGCGTCCACCAGGGCCGCCGAACTCTGCGGGTGGGCCTTGGCATCGTCCACGGGCGGACTCAAATCAATCTGCGTCTCTCTATTTTTGCTGGAGCTTTCTCCAATGCCCTGAGCCAGATCGTCAGCCTGCACGCGATCCGAGCGCGGCACCACCATAGTGGGTGCGCTCGCCTGCTTCGCGGAATCCCGACTCGCGGGCGCGGAATTGGCGGGAGAATTCGCAGGAGAAGAAGCGCCTTGATCCGAGGCTGCAGAAGAATCCCGGTTTTCAGAGGAAGATGGCGATGGCGAGGCCGGCGCCGTGCCTTGCGCCCATACCACGCCGCTCAATCCCAGCAGCGAAACCAACCACAGCCAACGTTGCATGCCGCCTATTTTACAGTCGTACCTAGTCTGTTTGGAAACTGCGCCCTCCCCAGCCGGCTAGTAACTACAGCCGGTCGCCAAGAAAAAACCGGCCACTCAGGGGGGAGGCCTTGAGCGGCCGGTTTGTCGAAGTCCTCCGGGTGGAGGGGAAATTATTCATCCCAACTACATCGACGACGGATTGTTCTGCCCGGTCGTCGCTGGCGTCGCGGTTGGCTGAGTCGTGTCGCCCACCGTGTTGGTCATCAGGCGGACATCCACGCGGCGGTTGTCGGCACGGCCTTCTCTGGTCTTGTTCGTCTCCACCGGCTTGTCCTTGCCCAGCCCGATCACGTAAATCTTGTGGGCCGGCACGTTATACTTCGACGCCAGATACTGGATCACCGAATTCGCGCGGCGCTGGCTCAAATCATAGTTGTAATCGGCCGAACCCACGGAGTCGGTGCTGCCTTCCAAGGCGATAATGTAGCCCTTGGTGCTGGCAATCGTCCCGGCCAACTGGTCCAGAGCTTCCATAGCCTTCGGCGTCAGATTGTCTTTGTTGAAGCCAAACTTTACTGACGTCTCGGCCACCGGGCGATAGTTGTCCAGGTTGGCGACCGTGTTGGTCAGCACGCCCACGCGGCTGTTGGCTGCGTCGGCCATTTGCTGCGCTGAGGCCGCGGACTGCCCGGCCGCCTGCGCTTTCTGTTCCACATCTGCCGTCTTGGCATTCACGGCCTGGATGCCGGCCTGTGCCCGGGCATCGACGTCCTTGATGTCCTTGCTGTTCTTCGCCGTCATGTCATCCAGTTCGTTGGTCTTGTTGATCAGCGGCGTGGTCTGTTGCTTCACGTAGTTCTTGCTGGTGCAGCCGACCGTCGCCGCCATGCTGACTGCCAGGAGAATCGCTAACGAAGTGCGGGTCATATTGAAAGAGGCTCCTTAGATTTCTTGTCTCAGCGCGATCGGGTTCTCCCGCGCGCGAAATTCTGCTGTCTTGCCGGGCCCTGGGATATCGTTCAATGCTTACAAGTCCCACCCCTACTTTTGCACGGGACGTGCCAGTCCTTGGTACAGGAAACAGTAGCCATAAGTATATACGTTTTCAACCATTTGCGACCATAGTAATGTGGACGCCGAAAACCGCATTGGCCTTAAGTAACGCAAACCCCACATGGGGAATGGAAATTTTATACGGTATAAGCCAGACTTCGGCCCGAGCTCTACTTCGATCGGGGAGGGCAAATCAGAGGGATTGTCTCCCGTTTGTTCCTACGGTAAACGCGAAAATCGCCCTCATCGACCGTGATCACGGAGTGGCGAGGATAAAGCTCGCTCATGCGGATGAGGCACAGATCGGCCACATCTGGCTTGCGATCCGCATAGCGTCGCGCCAATTCCCGCAGTTGTGGAAGGTTCTTGGAGAAATCAAAGGCCACCTGCAAGAGTTCGTCTTCCACCAGGGATAATACATAGGAAGTTGATCCCAGATGGAAGGCCGCCTCGCTGAGAACCGACTCACACGTAAGCAGCGGCTCTGTAAGATTTCTGGCCAGACCGGCAGCCCAGGCGTGATGCCTGTCATTGCTGCTGCCAGCGGCCACGATGAAGCCGGTGTCTGCAATGCCCTTCATGGACGAGCATACCCTTTGCGAGATGAAAGATCGGGAGGTCCACCGCTGATCGCTCCCAAATGCCGCAGGAATCGTTGCTTTCCTCCATTGGACTTGGCAACTTCGATCTGTTCGCGGACCAGCCGGCCCATCGGCACTCCCGTGCGACGCGAGGTTTCCTTCAGCCAGATGAGAAGTTCATCGGTAAGGCGAATTGTCAATGTGTGACTCATGCGACATAATTGTAACACACTTCGCTTCGTTCCGGCATGGGCGCTGTTTGGACCTTAGCCCGCGTCCACGCGTCGGCAGCTAGCGCGCGCCCTGCTGTCATTGCCGTTACCAAAGAGGCGCATCTCTCCATCGAATAGAATAAAAACAACTGCCCAACTATGGACCTCCCCGCCAAAATCCGTTCCATCCCCACCGAGCCTGGTGTGTATCTCTACAAGAATGCCGAGGGCGAAGTCATTTACGTGGGCAAGGCCAAGAACCTGCGCAGTCGCGTGGCCAGCTACTTCCATGAAGGCCGCTGGGAGGACTCGAAGACTGGCACCCTGGTGCGTGAGGCCGTCGATGTCGATTACATAGTCGTCGCCAACAACAAAGAGGCTCTGGCTCTCGAGAACAATCTCATCAAGCAACGCAAGCCGCGCTTCAACATCCTGCTGCGCGACGATAAGACCTACCCTTACGTGAAGCTCACCCTGGGCGAGCGCTGGCCGCGGGTTTACGTGACCCGCCGCCTTCGCAAAGACGGCAGCTCGTACTACGGCCCCTACTTCCCTGCCAACCTGGCCTACCGCATCGTAGATCTCATCCATCGTAATTTCCTGATTCCCTCGTGCAAGGTGGACCTCACGCGCTTTCACCCGCGTCCTTGTCTGCAGTACTACATCAAGCGCTGCCTGGGACCGTGCGTGAAGGACTTGACCACGGCTGACGCATATCAGGAAGCCGTCCGCGACGTAAGGCTGTTTCTCGAAGGCCGCCCAACTGATCTGAGCCGGTCCTTGCGCGAGCGCATGGAGCAAGCCGCTTCGGCGCAGGAGTATGAACGAGCAGCCCGCTATCGAGATTTGATTTCGACGGTCGAGCAATTGCAGGAACGCCAGCGCATCGCCGCAGCAGAGGGCGACGATGCCGATGTCTTCGGCTATCACTATGAAAATGGCATGCTGGCGGTAAACCTGTTTCACATGCGCGGCGGCCGCGTAGTTGATCGCCGTGAATTCTTCTGGGAAGACCTGCCGGAAATCACCACCGAGCATGCGGGAGCAACCATAGAACATGTGGGGACAGCCGCCCTCGGCTGTCCGGGCGAGGGAAGCTCGCCGGATTCTCCTGCTACGAAGGGCTTCAATCCCGGCGAATTTTTCTCTGCCCTCTTGAAGCAACTCTATATCGGCCAGCCCTATGTGCCTCGGAACCTCTACGTTCCGGTCGATTTCGAAGATCGTGAAGCTTTACAGGACTTACTCTCCGAGCAAGTCGCGGGCGGAGGCGCCCGCGCCACACTCGTTCATATTCTGGTTCCCCAACGCGGTGATAAACGCTCGCTCATCGACCTTGCCGGCACCAATGCCAAACAGTCCTACGATCAGCGCTTTCGCGTACTGAAGCCGAACGCCAAGGCGATCCAGGAAGAGCTTCAAGAATCGCTCAGCCTGCCCGAACTGCCCAAGCGCATCGAGTGTTTCGACATCTCACACATTCAAGGCGCGGAGACAGTAGCCTCCATGGTGGTTTGGGAGGACGGAAAGATGAAGAAGTCCGATTACCGCAAATTCATCATCCGCACGGTCGAAGGCGTCGACGACTTCGCTTCCATGCGTGAAGTGGTCACCCGCCGCTACAAACGCCTTCAGCAGGAAGAAAAGCCCCTGCCCAGCCTCGTGCTGATCGACGGCGGCCTAGGCCAGTTACACGCGGCAGCCGAGGCACTGGAATCGCTCGAGATCATCAACCAGCCGCTGGCTGCTATTGCCAAGCGCGAAGAGATTCTCTATGTCTACGGGCAGGAGAAAGACCCGATCGCGCTCGATCATCATTCGCCGGTGCTGCATTTGATTCAACTCATTCGAGATGAAGCCCACCGCTTCGCCGTGACCTTCCATCGCAAACGCCGGCAGATGCGCGACCGCTCCACCGAACTGCTGCAGATCCCCGGCGTAGGCGAGAGTACGACTCGACGTCTTCTCGAACACTTCGGCAGTTTACAGGCGGTAAAGCAGGCGGACGCGGCCGCGCTCTCCGCGGTTGTGACTCGGACGCAGGCGGAGACGATCAGCAATCACTTTCGAAAATAGCTGACTCCAACGGAGTGAAAACCACAGCGCTACCGCGCCGGCTCCGGGCTGCTGTTGCCCATGTCGAGAACAACTTTCCAGCTTCCGTCCCCTTGCTTCTTCCAGATGCTCGTGTACTTTCCGTGATCGACGACCCGCTTACCGTCTTTGTCTTTTGAACGAAACTCATAGTTGCCGTAGGTGTAGCCCAGATCGCCGGAGGTGGATATGTCAGCGCCAACGGGCGTCCACGTCAGATGGTTGTCCTTCTGATCGAGGAATCCCATGCCCTTGGCAATGTTAACTTTTCCTTGGATGATGGGCCCGCCGTTCGGTACCTCGACGGAATCGTCGGCGTAGTACGACATATATCCCTGCGAGCCTTTCTCGGCGGCGGCCTTCATGAAGTCGCCTTCTAGTTGCTTCAACAGTTCGGCCGTGGCTTTCGGCGATGCCGGCACAGCGGGGCGGGCAACGGACAGCGCAATCGCAGCAACCAGGAACGCGACAAGAACTGGCAGAAATGATTTCATGCGGCCTCCGCCATGGAATCACAATGGCGCAGCCATTTTACTCGGAAACGGCTTCCCGATTCGTTCTGCCTCGAACCGCAAGCCATGCGACTACTGCAATCATTCCGCACCAGCCCAGCACTCGCACCACGGCAGCGATTTGGGTGTCATGATCAAGCACGCCCAGGCTCGTGAAGATGGCGAAGAAGTCATGTTCCACAAAATCAGGATCGCCGGTCGTAACCAGAGGCAGCACCTGGGCGCGCGCGTCGGCCATGTAGGTCGCGGTATACAGCCAATTTTCGAAGAAGAAGAACAGGCAGAAAACGAAGCCCGTGGTCTGGCGGTGCGTGAAGAAATATGCCGCCAGCAGGAACGGGACCAGCCACTGCAGAAGCGTGCCTCCCCAGAGACAGAGCGTGTGGCCGAACCATCCGAACAGGTTGTGGCCGCCTTCGTGCACCACAAGGTTGGCGGTGTCGATGAAGAGAAACCCTCCGTGCGCCGAGAAGGCGTAGGCCAGGAACGCTACATAAAAGGCCAGCCACGCAGCCAGCGCCGGATGCGAGACCGGCTTCCAGGGCTCGTCAAACTTAAGTTCCTTGAGAACGGACTGCATGTGTTCGCGCATGGCTGAGAGAGATTCTAGGGCAAGGGCCTTGGGTAGAGCAGGTTACGAACGTCTGGGCGGGGCCTGAAACGGACAGGAGAAGGCGTTTCTTGCTACATTGGTCCCAGGCAGGGTTCGATTGCATGAAAGTCCAGGCGAGCAACAGTACCCTGATCGTGACCGGCGCCAGTCGGGGGATCGGTGCCGCGATCGCCGAGCTGGCAGGTGAGCACGGATTCTCCGTAGCGGTCAATTTTGCCACCGGCGAGGCCGAAGCTGGGGCGCTTGCTTACCGGATTATTTCCGCGGGCGGCCGCGCTTGTGCGATTCAAGCCGACGTTGCTCGTGAAGAAGATGTCATCCGCCTATTCGAAACCGCTGAATGCGAACTCGGTCCGATCAAGGGCTTGGTCAATAACGCCGCCATTACGGGCGGGTTCTCGCGAGTGGAATCGGTGAGCGCAAGCACTCTCACGCACGTCATGGCAGTGAATGTGACGGGAGCGATTCTGTGCGCGCGCGAGGCGGTCCGCCGCATGTCGACTCTTCGCGGCGGCGACGGCGGTGCCATCGTCAACATTTCCTCACGGGCCGCACGAATCGGCTCTGCCGGAGAGTGGGTGCACTACGCTGCATCCAAGGGAGCGATTGACAGCTTCACGATCGGCCTGGCGCGTGAGGTTGCCACCGAGGGAATTCGGGTGAACGCGGTTGCTCCCGGGCTGATCGAGACTGGACTGCACGCCGCCAACGGCGCGCCCGACCGACTGGAGCGACTCACGTCGACCATCCCGATGCAACGGCCGGGCACCGCACTCGAAGTCGCCGAAGCAGTGCTTTGGCTGCTCTCTCCTGCCGCTTCCTACACGACCGGAGCGATTTTGGAAGTCGGCGGCGGCCGCTGATTCGCGTCGACGCGCACCGAACCAGGAATTTCTACAACTCTCAACGCAGTCTCAACGCCTGTCCTGACGCGCCATTTGCAGTGCCCCCGCAACCGGCTCAACGACCTTAGAGCTCACCTCAACGCTCGGATAGAGCTGGCGAATCTGATTGCTGAAGACTTCCCGTACCAGGAGCGCATGTTGAAAGACGCCGCCGACCATGGAAAGAGGCACTGCGGACGCGCTCGCCCTGACTTCACCGAAGAGCCGTTGAATCACCATCCCGGCCAGTTGGGCAAGTTCCCCGCCGGCTTGCGTCAGCACACGTTGGGCCAAGGCGTCCCCGGCATCGGCCAAAGCTAGAATGGCGGGAAACAGCACCGCGAAGTCGGTGTGGGAGTTGGCAGTTCGTGCGAATTGGTCTAGCGAGTCCAGGTTCCACGCTGCTCTCAAGCTGCGAAAAAGCGGCAGAGCTTCCGCAGAGGGCAGATCCCCAGATCGTTGCGAGTTCGCGATTTCATCATCTTTCCTCTCACCGATCCCTTTGTCGACCGCGCGCAACAGACTGGTAACCGCGGTGCGGCCAATCCAGTGCGCCGAGCCTTCATCGGAAATAGCGAACCCCCAACCCCCTGCACGAGCGGTTCGTCCCTGTGGATCGCGGCCGTAGGCGATCGAACCGGTCCCGGCGACAACGATCACGCCGGCGCCGTTGCCAAAAGCCGCTTCCAGCGCGATCTCCATATCACCCACAACGTTGATGTCACCTGGAATCACCTCCGAAACGATGGTGCGCACCGCACTTGCGATTTCCTCACGGCCAGCCCCCGCGACACCGACGCAAGCACGCCGGACATGCTGCGGCGTTATTTTCGCGGCAGCGCAGCCTTCACGAATCGCCCGATGCAGCGCTTCGCGCGCCCGAACCTCCCCCACGCGCGTGATGTTGCTCGGACCTACGGTCGTTGTGCTGATGACCGAAAGCTCGTCCCCCACAACACATGTTGTCTTGCTGCCGCCGCCGTCGATGCCCAGGTAGTAAGCCACGGGTTAGTTCTACCACAGCGCCGTGCTGCGCTTTCCCGCGTCATGGGACAAACGCTGATCACGTGCGCTCTCAGAGAAGGTTCATAGAGTCTCACTCGTAGGAAAGCTGAACAGCCGCCATAATGGAGTGAGTCGATAGAACAATCTGCCAGGGGAGGCAGCCTTGGAACAGAAGATTCGAATCATCGAACTCAACAATGCCGGCGACACACGCGGATTCAGCTTCACCCTGCCGCCTGAGGCACTCGATTTCCTGGGGCGCGTCGCCGACATCCACCTGGCTTCCACCTTGCGCGGCGCAGTCCGTGGTAATCACTATCACTTGCGCCGGCGCGAGGCCATCGTCATGTTGCCGAGCGGCGCATGGTCTCTGCATTGGGACGAAGGCAAGGACATGGCGGCGCTGCACCGCAACTTCGATGGCAGGGCCGCAGTGCTGATTCTGGTTTCGCCGGGTAGTTCTCATGCTGTCCGCAACGACGGCGAAACGCCGCTTTGGCTCGTGGCCTGTTCTTCTGAGCCTTACGATCCCACGGAAACCGTGGCACGGAAAGTGGTGTAGCCGAAGCATTATCCCGAAAACGCATGGGCCTCGACAAACTCGATCTCGCGATTATCGCGCTGTATCTGGTCGGCATCACCCTGTTCGGGCTGCGCTTCCGTAAGCGGCAGCGCTCTCTACGTGACTATTTTCTCGCGGGGCGCGATATTCCCTGGTGGGCGATTGCGCTTTCCATCGTTGCCGCCGAGACCAGCACGCTCACCATCATCAGCATCCCCGGACTTGCCTATGACACCAACCTCGCCTTCCTTCAGGTAGTGATGGGATACCTGGTGGGGCGGGTGGTGATCAGTTTCGTGCTGCTGCCGCATTATTTTCGCGGTGACCTTTACACTGCCTATGAATTGATCGAACGCCGGTTTGGGCGCGGGTTGCGCTCGCTGACCGCCGGACTATTCCTGCTGACTCGCGCGGCGGCGGAAGGAGTGCGTGTGTATGCCGTATCGATCGTGGTGTCGATCGCGCTCGGAACCGGCCAAGTGGCTTCGATCGCCATTATCACTGCATTGACTCTTATCTATACGTTCGAGGGCGGCCTGGCTGCGGTGATCTGGACTGACGTAGTGCAGACCGTGATCTACGTTGGCGGGACACTCGTGGGATTGTGGACGATTCTGCACCTTGTCCCGGGAGGATGGAGCGCGATTCATGCCGCCGCGGCAAGCGCCGGCAAACTGCAAGTGTTCGACTTCAGACCCAATTTCTGGCTGCCTTATAGTTTCTGGGCAGGCCTGATCGGCGGGACATTTTTTATTACGGCCAGTCATGGCACGGACCAACTCATCGTGCAGCGCTTGCTGGCGGCCCGCAGCCGGAAGCAGTCAGTAACGGCGCTACTTTCGAGCGGCGTGGCAATCCTGTTTCAGTTTGCCCTGTTCCTTATCGTGGGAGTCATGCTGTGGGCTTACTATCGCATGCCATCAGCGGCGTTTGGGAAACCGGACCGCATCTATCCCACTTTCATCGTCAGCCGGATGCCCCATGGGATTTCCGGGCTGCTGATAGCAGCGATTCTGGCTGCGGCAATGTCCAACCTGAGCGCGGCCCTGAATTCACTCTCATCGAGCACGATCATGGATTTCCTTCTACACTTCCGTCCCCACACCGATGAGACGCAGCGCATCCGACTGTCGCGCCTGGCCACGATCTGCTGGGCAATCGTTCTTTTTGGTTTGGCCGTGTTGGCACTGCAAAAAGTGGGGCGCGTGGTCGAAGTAGGTCTGCAGATTGCGTCCGTGGCTTACGGCGCGCTGCTCGGAGTATTCCTGCTGGGCGTGTTGACGAAAAGGGCGAACCAGCGTGGCGCAATGGTCGGCATGCTGTTCGGCTTCAGCGTAGGCGTGTATCTGTGGCAAGGGACGCACGTCCCGTGGACCTGGTGGGTGCCGATTGGGACAATGTTGACGTTCGTCGTGGGATATGGGACGAGCTCGCTCCTTACAGAAAAGTCGTAACGTATACTGGCGACTTCTTATATGCCGGACTTGACCACCACCCGTCCCGAACTCTCCCGCGACCTTGGTGTCAGTCACGCATCCGCGGTGGTCGTGGGAACGATCATTGGCAGCGGAATCTTTCTAGTGCCTGCCGAGATGATGCAGGCCGTGGGTTCGGCCAAGCTGGTGTATCTGGCGTGGCTCGTGGGTGGCCTGTTGTCTTTCTTTGGCGCACTCACTTACGCCGAACTGGGCGCCATGAAGCCGCAGGCCGGCGGCGAGTATGTTTACGTCCGTGACGCCTACGGGCCGCTGGGCGGCTTTCTCTACGCCTGGACGTGGTTCGTCATTGCCAAACCAGCGTCGATCGCCACCATCGCGACCGGATTGGTACGCATCCTGGGCACATTCCCGATCTTTTCATTCTTCCCCGCCAACGCCGTATCCGTTCCTTTCGCCATAACCTGGGGGCAGCTTGTAGCCATCGCCGCAGCCATTCTCATTTCCCTTCTAAACTACGCTGGCGTCAAGAAGGCTGGAGAATTCCAGCTTGTGTTCACCGTGCTGAAGGTGGCGATCATTCTGGGCATCGTGGTCATTTGCTTCAGCGGAGCCGGGAGCGTCCCCGGACGCGGCTGGAGCAACTTTGCCAGCACTTTCACCGGGGCCAAAGGAGGCGTCGCCGGTTTCATGGCCGCGCTGGTGGCAGCGCTGTGGGCTTATGACGGCTGGAACGACCTGAACATGGTCGCCGGCGAGGTGAAGCGGCCGGAACGGAATATCCCGATTGCCCTCATTGCGGGCGTGGCCACTGTCGGGGTGCTCTATGTGCTGGTAAATGCCGGTGTGCAGTACGTGCTGCCGGCGAATGTGATTGCCGCCTCGCCGCGTCCTGCCTCCGACGCCGTCGCCCTGGTGCTGGGACGCATGGGCGCCAGCATCGTCTCGGCCGGCATGGCGGTCTCGATGCTGGTCACGCTGAACGGCACCATCATGAGCGGCGCTCGCATACCCTTTGCCGTGGCCCGCGATGGATATTTCTTCTCGGCTCTGGCCGACGTGCATCCCCGCTTTCACACTCCGTCGGTTGCTCTTGTCTTGCAAGCGGTCCTGTCCATCGTTCTTCTCTTGCTGGGAGGGAATTTCCGGCAGCTCTTTTCCCTCACTATCTTCGCGGAATGGCTTTTCTACATGATCTCCGGCAGCACCGTGTTCGTCTTTCGCTGGCGTGATCCGGATGCCGTCCGGCCTTATCGCATGTTCGGCTATCCTTTCGTGCCCGCTGTGTTCATCGCCGTAGCCGCCGTTCTTCTCTACTACACTTTCCGCGGAGACTGGCCGAATTCCCTGTATGGTTTGCTGGTAATTCTGGCTGGTGTACCAGTTTTCTCCTGGTTTCGCAGGCGGCGTTCGGCTCGGATCGGGTCTTACCGGCCCTAAACCGTGTTTCCCCGCCCATTTTGGGCCGAGTCCCCGTAACAGTTACCTTAGGTCAAGAGCCGTGGACACGTTTACCCCCTGTCCTTTTTCCCCTATCGTGAAAACTCCAGCCCGGTCCGCTCCCTCGGCCGGGATTCCCTTGGGGTTAATCAATGGCTACGTCTCAACGCGGTTTTCAGCTCGGCATTCTCCCGGAGCGCAAGATTGACAAGCGCGCCCTGGTCACCAGCTACACGTTGATGGTATTGCTGACTTTGCTTCTGATTAACATCGGAGTTTTGTTTCCGGACAGGATCCAGTTCAAGCAGTATCACTTGACCGAATTGATCCCGCTTCCCAGCTTGAAGCCAGAGCCGGAGCCGATCAAAGTGAAACCGGTCGTGAAGCCGAAACTCCTTCCGCCAGCCCCCGTTTTCGAACAGCCGAAGCTGGTTGTGCCGCGTGAAGTTCGTCGCACTCCCGCCCCCGAGGTGGAGGCGCCCAAAGTAGTGGTGATGAACCAGTTCGCCCCTCCCCAGTTGAAGATGACGGCGGGTGGAGCGCGTCCCCAACTCTTACATACCGGAGATTTCGCGGGTAGCTCGGTGGCTCCGACTGTCAATGCAGCGGTGCAGAAGGTGCAGACCGGAGGCTTCGGCGACCCCAATGGCCTCCAAGGCACAGGCAAATCAGGCGCCAAGTTGTACGCGGCCCAGGCCGGTGGCTTTGACATGCCGGTAGGTGCTGGACAAGGCAACGGATCAGGCGGCGCCAAAGGCATTAAAGGGACAATCGCCAGCGCCGACTTTGGCAACGGCATCGCGACCGGTGGCAAAGGCGACGGCCGCAGCAGTGGAACCGGAATCTCGACCGGCGGATTCGGAGCCGAGCAGGTGGTCCATGGCGGACCGAAGATCGCCCAGGCAGGGTCCGGGCCAGCAACCACGCCGGTGGAAATCACCTTCAAGCCGAACCCGCTTTATACAGAGGAAGCTCGCCAGATGAAGCTGGAGGGCGAAGTTTTGCTGGAAGTCATGTTCAGCGCCAACGGGACACTGCAAGTGAATCGCGTGGTCAAGGGTCTGGGTCACGGTTTGGATGAGGCTGCGGTCGCAGCCGCTAACAAGATGCGTTTCAAGCCGGCACTTCGTATGGGACAGCCCGTGGATTCGACGGCAATCGTGCACGTGCTTTTCCAGATTGCGTACTAAGAGTGCGCTGGTCGGCAGATTTTAGGTCAGAAAATTTGTTTCGTGGTCCTGAACGTGCGAGGCGTATTGAGGCATTCGGTTCACAGGGAATAATCGATATAGAGACATCGGTTTAAAGAAACTGGAGAGAAGCGTTATGCGTACTTGGAAATGGATGTTTACAGCCGCACTGCTGCTTTCGGTCAGCGCTGCCGCACAGCAGCCGGCGGAATCACAGCCCGCGGCGAAGCCTTACAATGCCGTAGCCGCGCCGACGCCGTCTTCCGATGCCGCCCCGTCGGCGACCGCGCCAACGGTTCCGGCGTCTCAGCTCGCGACTCAGTCGCAGGCTCAGCAGTCAACCGCCCCGGCGCCAACTCCTTCGGCTCTGCCTCAGCCCACCACCATGGACCAGGTCGTGGATCGCTTTATCGAGCGCGAACACGGGCTCATGAAGGCGCTTTCCAACCGCACCCCGGTAGTCGAGACCTACCTCCAGGACCTGAGCGCTGACCCCCAACTCGGCCCCGTGCCCAGTGGAGACCACTACTTTCTTGGCCGCATGGATATGGGTGTGTCGGTCGATCGCAAAGACTACCTGAAGGACGACGACAAGGGCATGGAGACCCGTCTGATGGGCGGCTTCCACAAGCTCTTCAAGGTGCAATACCAGCCCATGGGCTTTTCCTGGATGGTCTACGCTGACCGCGCCGACTTTGACCGCGCCCACTATGAGTTCCATTACATTCGTCGCGAATTTCTCGGGGACGTCCGCTGCCTCGTTTTCGATGTCACTCCCAAAAAAGGCTCCGGCAGGGGACGATTCCTGGGACGGGTCTGGGTCGAAGACCAGGACTTCAACATTGTCCGCCTCAACGGCACCTACGCTCCGGCGCCGCGGAATTCCTACTTCTTCCACATGGATAGCTGGCGCTTGAACCTGATTCCGGGCTATTGGGTGCCCGCTTACATCTACAGCGAAGAAGGCGACTTCAGCGCTGGCGTAAAGAACAAGTTGGCCTTCAAGGCTCAGACCCGCATCTGGGGCTACGACCTCAAGAAAGGCGACAAGGACGACGAACTCACGCAGATTCGCGTGGACAGCGTGAAGGATGAAACTGCCACCACACAAGACGCATCTCCGCTGCAGGCCGAGCGGGAATGGCAGCAGCAGGCGGAAGACAACGTAATCGAGCGCCTCACCCGCTCCGGATTGCTCGCGCCCGAAGGCGATGTAGATCGCATTCTCCAGACCGTAGTCAACAATCTGGAGGTCACCAATAACATCGACCTGCCGCGTCCGGTACGCACTCGCGTGCTGCTCACTGCGCCTCTCGAAACGTTTAGCGTCGGCAACACCATCGTGATCAGCCGGGGATTGATCGACGTGCTTCCCGACGAGGCCAGCCTGGCGGCCGTACTCTCGCATGAACTGGCGCACATCGTGCTTGGCCACAATCTCGGCAGCAAGTATGCATTCAACGACCGCATGCTGTTTTCCGACGATTCCACCTACGCCAACCTGGGGTTCAAACACATCCCAGAAGAAGAAACCGCGGCCGACAAAAAGGCCGTCGAGTTGCTGAACAACTCGCCGTACGCGCAGAAACTCGACAACGTGGGCTTGTTCCTGAAGGCGCTGCAACTGCGCGCTGTTCAGCTCAATGCCCTTCTGACCACGCACCTGGGCAATCCGCTCGGAGAAAACGGAACCATCACCCGGCTGAGCGCTTTGTCCACCAAAGGTCCGGCATTAGACAACAACAAACTGGACCAGGTCGCGGCTCTCCCGCTGGGTGGGCGCGTCAAGATCAATCCCTGGGACGACAAGGCAGAAATGGTGAAGACGGCTCCGGTCGCCATCACCTCGGCGCGTGACAAGATGCCGTTTGAAGTCACGCCCTTCTATCCGCGGTTGGCACGCTTCGGCTCCTCGACTGCACCAAGCGCTGCGCCGGCCACCGCCGCTGCCAACTCAACCCCAGGCACGAACTAAGCTCTACTCCAAGTTGCAATAAGACGAGAGGCCGGGATCCGGAATCACCTTCCGGGATACCCGGCCTTCGTTTTTGTTCCTGAAACCTAACCCCACCTCGACAACCCTGGTTCGACAGTTTGCATTCGTTTTGAAAGGCGCAGCCTCTGAATCCGTTTTGAAAGGGTGCAGCTTCAGTTGCTCCGTAAGAGCTCAAAATCTCCCGCGGCTTTAGCCACTGGGGCCCGCGCTCTTTCAAGCCAACCTAACGACATTCCAACGTACGCTCGCCCGTGCCGCGCAGGAGTATCCTAATTGCCCATCTGTCCGCGCGGAGAACGCGATGAAGATTGTGCTGTCATCAAATCAAGCAACTTGCAACGATCATTGCATTTCTACACCGAAATCCTCGACTTCGAGCGCAAAGATACGAACACCGCGAGATAGCCACGAGATAGCCAACGGAGCCGTCGACCTGGTTCGAGACGGGGCTGAACTGCAGCTTTCAGGTCATTCCGGGGACGGTGTCTTCGGCTCCGTCAACCGTGTGTTTGTGGACGACGTCGACGAGCGTTACGCGACCTTCCGCCCTTGCGGTCTCGATACGACCCGCGTCCTGAGTCTCCAATTCACACCGCCCCGTCGATCAGACCCGGGGGACTGCGCGAGTTTGTAGGGACCCATCCAGATGGCAACAATCTCTGTTTCTGCACGCCGAAGAGATAACTGCCGTTGACACGTGATTACGCTCAAACTGACCGTGCGTGCGCTCGGATGATTGGCACGGGTGCGACGTAGTATCTCGGATAGCTTCTACCTCGGTCGCCCGAAGAACAAGACATAGCCGTCAGGGTCGCAAATCTCGAAGCCGCGCAGACCGTCGTTTGTATCCTTAAGCGGTGCGCTGAAGGCTGCGCCACCATCGGCAAATTCGGCGGCAAGCGCGTCGGGATCCTCTACATAGACAAAGGCATCCAACCTCAGGTGGCGATGACGCTTGCTGTTGGGCAGCGGTGACACACCTCCTTCGGACTTGACAAATATCTGCGCCCCGTCCCGGCCAATGATCGCGAAAAAAGGATTCCGGGCCGGCTCCAGAAATCTCGTCTCAAAACCAAGCTTATCCACGTAGAAGGCGATGGTTTGATCAACATTGCTGACCACGAAGCACGGTGAAATCGCCCCTGTCTTCGCTACTGTCATAAGCATATACCCTCCCGCTGCGGAGATGCTTTGTCTCCGTTGAGCATTAACTTACTTCCCTCCCAACCCATCCTTGTCGTGATAGTTCGGATACGCCGGCTTCTGGAACTGCGGCAGCGGATGCTCCTTCAATTGTTGCATCACGACCTCGATCGCCTTATCGAGTTGCGCGTCGTGCCCCTGGCGATAAGCAGCGGGATCGAGTTCGACGTCATAGTCCGGCGCGACACCGTGATTCTCGACCTCCCATTCGCCTTTAAGGCCATAGATAGCGGCTCGCGGCGCAGTGACGTAGCCGCCATCGAGCAGTTGCGGATATCCGCCAATCCCCACCAGCCCGCCCCAGGTTCTCTTGCCGACCAGAGGTCCCAACTCGGCTTTGCGGAAGTACCACGGCAGCGCGTCGCCGCCCGAGCCTGACATTTCGTTGATGATCATCACCTTCGGCCCGTAGATCGCCTCCGACGGACTCGACCAGTCATGCCCTTCTCGCGTAACCACCTTGCTCATGATGGGCCGCCGCAAGTAGTCGATGATGTAGTCGGCCAGTTGGCCGCCTTCGTTAAAGCGTTCGTCGATGATCGCGGCTTCTTTCCCCACCTGCGAGAAGAAGTAACGGTTGAAGCTGGTGTAACCGCCGCCTGCGGTATTAGGAACGTAGACATAGGCAACGCGGCCTCCGGTCGCCCGGTCCACGGTTCGGCGATTGCCTTCAATCCACGCCAGATGACGCAGATTCTCTTCGCTCTCAACCGGCACCACCGTGACCTCGCGAGCCTCCTTGCCGTCAGCATTTGCACCGATCTTCAGCACCACCTGCTTCCCGGCAGTCTCTTCGAAGAAACTGTAGATGTTGTCCTGCGAGTGCAGGTCGCGTCCGTTCACCGCAAGAATGTAGTCGCCGGCCTTGGCATTGACGCCCGGCTGGGTCAGCGGCGCTTGCAAGCCCGGATTCCAGTTTTCCCCGTCATACACTTTCGCAATGCGATAGCGCCCGTTCTCCAGGCTGTAGTCGGCGCCCAGCAGTCCGCCTTTCACTTTCTTTGGCTCTGGCGTTTCGCCTCCGCCCACGAACATGTGGCCAACCGTGATTTCGCCGAGGCACTCCTCGAAGAGATACGTCAGTTCCTCGCGGGACGCGATTCCATCGAGATACGGCTCATACTTCTTCTTCACTTTGTCGAGATCGAGACCGTGGTAGTGCGGATCATAGAAAAAGTCACGCTCAATGCGCCAGGTCTCGTTATAGATCTGTTTCCACATCGCCCGCGGCTCCACGTAAACTTCCCAGCCGTCAAGCTTCAACGGGCCAAGACCGGGCTTGGGCGGGCCTCCGGCGCTGGGTGCCTCATCCGCCGATGCTGTCGCCCACGCCTCGCCCTTGCGGTAGAGAATCTTTTCGCCATCGAACGAGACCGCGTAGTCGTTGACCTCTTCGATCCACTTATCCACCTTGCGCTTGCTCAAATCGAACTTCTGGATCGTCTGCGCAAGGTTCGGTTGGTCGTCCTCGGTAACTACCATGGGCCCTTCAGACAGGAACAGGATGCCCGACTTCCCCGAAAGCAGGTTGACGTAATTCTTCGCGGGAATCGGCAAAGCCAGGATGCGCTGGCTGATTCCCTCGAGATCAATCTTGACCACTACGGGTTCATCTTTCTTGTCTTTATCCTTGTCTTTATCCTTGTCTTTGTCCTTGTCGTCTTTGCTGTCTTTGTTCGCATCTTTGTCGGCGGCAGCCTTGCCCTTGTCCTTATCTTTCTCTTTCTCCTTGTCTTTCTCGGAAGCCTTGTCCTTATCACCCGCTCCGGCTTTCTCTTCATCGCTTTCCGGCGCCAGCGGGGACGGCAAGTCCTTGCTCAGAACTGCGACATAAGCGCTGCGCGAGACCCGGTGCTCCTCGCTCGACATGTCCAGTCCCGCCGTGGAAAGCGCCACGTCGGTTGACGCCGTGAAGTAGAGATACTTGCCGTTCTTGTCGAAGGCAGGATACAGCGCGTCGCTCATGCCATCCGTGATCTGGAACGCCTTGCCCTGATCTAGCGAGTAGACAAACACGGCGTGCAACCCGCTCGGCAACTGCCGGCTGTAGGCGATCCACTTATTGTCCGGAGCCCAGGTCTGGTTGAGCTGTGTCCCGCCGAAGCCCCCGAAGTAATCTGTATCGATCAGTTTTGGCTGGGGGTGGTCCAGATCGACATACCACAAGTTCAACCGCTTGTCGGAGTAGGCAATCTTCTTGCTGTCAGGCGACCATGCGGCAGTGTAGAAAAACGACGGCGGATTGCCCAGATTGATGTGCCGGACCTCGCCCAACCCGTTCTGCCCACGTATGCACAATTCATATTCGCCGCGCTCATCAGAAAAGTAAGCAATTGATTTTCCGTCCGGCGACCACGACGGATCGCGATCGGCCACGGCCGGGCTGTGCGTCAAGTTACGGATATCCCCTTTGTCGGTCGGCACCGTGAATATTTCTCCCCACGCCTCAAACACAGCCCGCGCGCCCGTAGGCGAAAAACCGAAATTCTGAATGCGCTTAGGCTCGACCTTGGCGAAGTGCGGCCGCACCGCCTCCAGATCGCCTCTCACGTGGATCGAAATATTCTTGGCCTGATGCGTGTTCAAGTCATAGAGCTTGATCGCGCCGAATTGCTCGATGACGATGGCATCCGGCCCTGCCGAGGCCGTCTTGAAGTCGAAACCGTCGCTGTGCAGAGCTTCCGACACTTGCTTGCTCTTGATGTCATAGGCAAACAAACTGACCGGCCCGTTGCGGTCTGAAAGAAAATAGATCGTGTCGCCAACCCACATGGGATAGTGGTCATTCGAGTTATCGCGCGGAACTTTCGCCACGCTCGAATCCTTCAGATCGGCAATCCAGATGGGCGTAGTCTGGCCCCCGTGGTACCGCTTCCATGCCGCTTCCCATTGCAGGTGCGGCACATATGCCAGATGAGTACCATCGGGCGAGAAAGAGGATTCCTCCCCAATGGGAATTGGCAATTTCGTGGGGAACCCGCCTTCGACCGGCACGGTATAAAGTTGATCCTCAAAATGCCGGAAGCTGCTGCCCCATGAGGTGAACACAATGCTCTTGCCGTCAGGTGTCCAACCTGAGACGAATTCGTCCGCGGGATGGAAGGTCAGCCGCCGCGGCACGCCTCCGCTCGCCGCAACCACATAGACATCGCGGTTCCCGTCGTACTCCCCGGTAAACGCAATCATCGTTCCGTCGGGAGAAAAGCTGGGCAAAATCTCAACTCCCACCCCGGACGTCAGCCGGCGCGCATCGCCGCCCTCGCGGCTGACGATCCAGAGATCGCCGCCGTAGTTAAACACGATCTGCGTCTTGCTCACCGTGGGAAACCGCAGCAACAGCGGCGGATCACTCTGCGCCGAAACAGTTGGCGGGAACAGCGAAAGCAGAGACAGTGAAACGACGGCCAGGGCGAACATCCCCCAAAGAAGTTTGCGCATGTTGAACTCCTGACGAAGGTTGGAGTGACCGCAAATCTTAGTGTGCCAGCGGCATGGCGGTCAACCTCGTCGCCGCAAGGCTGCAGTACTACTCCGGCTTTGCCTTGCTTTTTCCCGGCAGCCCGGCCGGATTCTCGTGAGTCCGTTCGCGGAAGCTTCCCCGCATACCGCCCGCCAGGGTAACGCTCGACTCGCCAAACTTATCGCGCAGGCGATCGGCGGCGGCCAGTGCATCTTTCCAGCGCTGCTGGCGCCCGCCCTCGAGCAGACTGATCTGCTCCGTCTGCGCCTCAAAAGATGACGCCTGCACTCCCAGCAGACGCACCTGCCTTCCCTGCTTCCAGTTCCTCTGAAACAGCGAGCGTACCTGTTCAAAGATTTCACCATCGAGTTGCGTGGGTGCCGGTAACGTGTGCGCCCGGGTGATGGTGGTGAAGTCTTTGTAGCGCAGCTTGAGCTGAATGGTGCGAGCGTACAGCTTCGCTTCCCGCAAGCGGCGGCCTACCATTTCCGAGAGCCGCATCAGCGTGGCGCCGAGCTGGTTCGCGTCCGCCGTGTCTTCGTTGAAAGTATGTTCGTGGCTAATGGATTTGGCTTCGGTGTCGGCGCCGACCTCCGCGTCGAACCATCCACCGGCATCTTCCCCACGCGCTTTGCCCGCCAGCGCCAGTCCCCACTTGCCGAATCGTTCTTCCAGTTCTGATTCTTCCAGCCGCGCCAGGTCTCCCACTTTCTTGATGCCCAGCTCGTGCAGATGGCTCTCCATCACCTTGCCCACGCCGGGAATCTCCCGCACATCCAGAGGCGCGAGAAACTTGGATTCTTCTCCCGGGACAATCCACAGCACGCCGTTGGGCTTGGCTTGCGCGGAGGAAACCTTGGCAATCAAACGCGACGACCCGATGCCGATCGAACAATTCAACCGTGTTTCGTCTTTCATCCGCTGGTGCAGTTTGTGCGCCGCCTTCAGCGGCGGGCCGTGCAACCGCGCCGTGCCCGTCATATCGAGGTAGGCTTCGTCGATGGAAGCCATCTCCACTTGTGGCGAGAATGCCGTCAGCACCTTATAGACCTTCTCTGAGCACTCGCGGTACCGCTCCGGATGCCCGTCGACAAAGATGGCCTGCGGACAAAGCTTCGCAGCGGTTCGCAAGGGCAGCGCCGAATGTACTCCGAACTTTCGAGCCTCGTACGAAGCCGCCGAAACCACGCCGCGCTCATGGCGCTGCCCTCCGACCACAACGGCTTTGCCTCTTAGCGAAGGATCGTAGAGTTCTTCTACCGACACGAAGAACGCATCCATGTCGACGTGGAAGATGGTGCGGGCGAACGCGGGCTGGTGGGAAGCAGCCATACTGGAAGAATTCTAGCAGTTGCTCTTGCACTCTTCCGGCCAGAGCAGTCGAGTGTGCTCAAACTCGGAACCGCTGTTAGAATCCGCCTCATGGGCGGACGCGCTCTCAGGATTACAAGTCGCATCGCATTTCTTCTTTGCGGACTGACTTCGCTTTTCACAGCCGCTCCTTACGTGATGATGCGAGGCGCCGACCTGCCGGTTCAGAGCGAATGGGTCATATTTGTGGTTGCCCTGGCACTGGTGGGCGTTTTTAACCTGACGCTTGCGATGCTGCCCCGCTCGTGGATCGCGAGACCATGCAAGAAAGATCGGGACGATGAACAGTTGTTCTCAGCGCCCCTCAAACTGCTCGGCGCCTTCGCGGCAATTTCATTTGTCCTGGCGCTCGTCGCCTATCTCGCTCCGCACCGCTGGAACCTCGATCCCCAACTGATGCTTTCGCTCTGTCCGCTGTATTTCGTGAAGATGACGTTCGATCCCTCGCCCGTGGCCGTCTTTTTCATGCTTGCTCCCATGAACGCGGCGGTGTACGGTGCACTCGGGACCACCCTGGGGTATGCCCTATTGGCGTTTCGCAAGGGGCATTGAAGGACATAAGCAAGGATGTCACGGCGAATCTCAAACATCTCAGCCGGCGAGGGTCCGAGGTCATCGCAACCGATCGCTAAAGCACATTCTTGCTAAACCAGCACCTTCTCCTGCACCAGCGCCGCGCTCCGCGCCTGACGCGCCCGCTCATAGACCTTGCCGTATTCGCGGGCCGAAGCGTTCCAGGAAAAGTCCTTATTCATCCCGTTACGCATCAGCGCCTGCCACGAAGTCTGGTCGCGGAAAGCCTGCAGCGCATGCTTAATCGTCAGCAGCAGCGACTCGCCGTTGTATTCCGTGAACTTGAAACCGGTACCTTTGCCCGAGCGCGCGTCCCAGGGCTCGATCGTATCGTCGAGGCCGCCAGTGGCTCGCACGATGGGCACCGTCCCATACTTCAAGCTATAGATCTGGTTTAGCCCGCAAGGTTCATATTTTGAAGGCATTAAGAACATGTCGGAGCCAGCCTCGATCTTGTGTGCGATGGCGTTGTCGTAAGCCACCTTCACCGCAATCTTGTTGGGAAACTGCTTGTTCAGCCGGACAAACATTTCCTCATACTGCTTGTCCCCTGCTCCCAGAGCGACCACAATCATCTCTTCGCGGGCCAGTCGGTCCATGATCTGCGCAATCAGGTCAAACCCCTTCTGCGCCGCAAAGCGAGACACAATCCCAATCACCGGCACTTTCGGATCGGCATTCTTCACGCCGAACGCCGTCAGAAGATCCTGCTTGCACTGGACCTTGCCCGACAAATCCTGAGGCGAGTATTTCGCCGCGATAAACTTATCCGCCTGCGGGCTCCACTCGTCATAGTCCACCCCATTCAAAATGCCCGTGACCGTGGCGGCCCGGTCGCGCAGCACGCCCTCCAGTCCAAACCCGTATTCGGCGGTTTGAATTTCCTGACTGTATTTCCGGCTTACCGTAGTGACGTAGTCGGAAAAAGTAAGCGCACCCTTCAGAAAATTCACTTGCCCGAAGAATTCCATCTTCGACATGGTGAACAGGTCCCAGGGCAGCATCAACAGCGGCAAAGTCTCCGGCGGGAAAAGTCCCTGGTATCCGATATTGTGGATGGTAAACACCGTACCTACGTCGCGGAAAGCAGGATCCTCCGCATACACCGTGCGCAGCAGCACCGGCACCAGCGCCGACTGCCAGTCGTGACAGTGGAAAACCTGTGGCACGCCCAGAATCTTCGTCGCCTCCAGCGCAGCCCGGGAGAACAGCGCGAAGCGTTCCGCATTATCCGGGAAGTCCCCCGAGCCGGTACCATAAAGCGCGTCGCGATCGAAGTACTCCGGATAGTCGACAAAATAAAAGCGTACCCCTGACTGGCTTCCACCCGTCACCACCGAGGCGAAGCGATATTTATCATCGAACGGGACGGTAATACTGTGCACCACGGTCGCTGCATCAGTCAGCTTGGTCTGCCGGTAACGAGGCAGGTAGACGCTTACCTGATGTCCCAGTGCCGCCAGGGCACGCGGCAATGCGCCCACCACATCCGCCAATCCACCAGTTTTCGAAAACGGCACACCTTCCGAAGCCACGAACGCAATATGCATGAACCCCTCCCGGGTAAGACCCGCATTTCGCGGGCGCACGTTATTATGGAATATGGGTTGCGGGACTAAGCTCCCGTGCGCATTGCGCGCGGGCTGAATAGTCAGTCTATATGCCCGAGGAAAAGAGGGTCAACGTGCCGAAAGTCGTCTCCACACGCCGTCCTCAACATAAACCCAAGTTGGGACAGCATTTCCTCACCAGCGACAGTTTCGCATTGCAGATCGTCGACGCTCTGGGTGACGTTTCGCAAAACACCGTGCTCGAAATCGGCCCCGGACGCGGCGTCCTCACTTCCCTCCTGGCCAAGCGCGTCCGCCGCCTGATTGCCGTCGAACTCGATCGCGTACTCGCCGCCCAACTTCGCCTGCGCTTCGGCATGTTCCCCAACATCGAGGTCATCGAAGCCGATATTCTCTCCATCGATTTCGATTCCCTCTTTGG
>Ga0308309_10000325_pt1 | contig 32398 bp, 20 predicted proteins | sample HubBroMetageWFT5_FD_192491 | JGI IMG/M metagenome (GOLD analysis project Ga0308309, IMG submission 192491) | Warmed and freeze-thawed soil microbial communities from the Hubbard Brook experimental Forest, New Hampshire - Hubbard Brook CCASE Soil... | ecosystem: Environmental > Terrestrial >...
GCTGCTGAAGCGCATGGTGCTGTCCGGATGGAACGGGAGAAAGGCCGGACGCGGGTTCTACGATTACACCGATCCAGCCAAGCCCAAGCCTATGCAATTGACGTGACGGCAGCCCGCAGTACAACCGGGGGGTTCGATACGCGTGCGGTCGAGGCCTCCCAAAGGATGACGCGCTGCTTGGTAGTGAAAAGCTGCGGAGCGCGGCGGCGCAGCGACAGATTATCACCTGGCGGATTCAAGATCATGGCCGTACGGGACAGACATTTAGAGCCAGACGAAAAAGCGCAACCGGCGACTAACCCATCAACTGATGGCCGAACAATCCGAGTTTCGTCACTGCTTGCGGTGGGTTCCTGCCACGGGGCTAGCGGCGGAGAGGCGTTTGATGACTTCGGTGGGGAGCGGCTGCGATTTCATTTTTGATAGGTCGTTCGGATCTGGGCCGGTCCAAACACGTGTTGCGAATCCTTCGACTGCCAGCGATCCTGCTTTCATGATCCGGTGGCGAATCACGAAGCTGCTCTTGCCAAACTCAGTGACGGTTGATTCCGCGATTAACTCGTCGCCGCAGGTCGACGGGATGAGGAATCGCGCGCGCACATCGACGAGGGGGACGCCGATGACACCGTGCTGTTTGAATAGAGACGGAATGGGCATTCCGGCGTCCAGGAACAACGCGGTGGTGCAGTCGTCGAACCATGCAAGATATTGCGGGAAAAACACGATGCCCGCGGGATCGCAGTGGCCCCATTCCACCAGAAGTTTCTTGTGACTGACAAACATTCTCGACAGCTCCAGGCGAGAACGAGACGAGGCCGCATGGTAACATTCGCAACTCAGAGCGTCCAAACTTTCCGAGGATTTGCTCGTTAATGCCATGCGCACGCAAGTAGGAATTGTCGGGGCCGGACCGGCTGGATTGGTTCTATCGCAACTGCTGCATCTACAAGGTGTTGAGTCCGTGGTGCTTGAAACGCGCAGCCGGCAGTATTGCGAAGAGCGCGTGCGGGCCGGCGTGCTCGAGCAGGGCACCGTAAATCTGCTGAACGAAATCGGCGTAGGCGAGCGAATGCTCCGTGAAGGCCTGCTGCACTACGGAGTGAATCTGCGATTTTCCGGCCGCACGCACCATATTGATTTTAGGGAACTCACCGGCGGCCGGGGAATCACGATTTACGCGCAGCACGAGGTGATCAAGGATCTGGTGAAGGCCAGGCTCGCCGCCGGAGGCCAGATTTTGTTTGGCGTAGAGGACGTCAGTATCCGCGATTTCGGCGAGGCGAAATCTTCAGCGAAGCCCACCATCCTATTCCGCAAAGACGGCGAAGCTCAGCAACTGACTTGTGATTTCATTGCGGGATGCGATGGCTCGCACGGTATTTGCAGGCCATCAATTCCTGATGGCGTCCTCACGTTATTCGAGCGTGTTTATCCGTTCGCCTGGCTGGGCATATTGGCGGAAGCACCGCCTTCCTCCGAAGAGCTCATATACGCCTATCACGAGCGCGGGTTCGCCTTGCTGAGCATGCGCTCGCCGCAGATCAGCCGGCTGTACCTTCAGTGCAAGCCCGACGAAAATCTGGACCAATGGTCCGATGAGCGAATTTGGAAGGAGCTGCATACCCGGCTGGCTTCAACCGAAGGTTGGACGCTCACAGAAGGACGCATCATTCAGAAGGGCGTGACCGGGATGCGCAGCTTGGTAATCGAGCCCATGCAGCACGGCAGGCTATTCATCGCCGGAGACGCAGCGCACATCGTTCCACCCACTGGGGCGAAGGGTCTTAACCTCGCTGTCGCTGACGTTCGTGTCCTGGCTCGGGCACTTGCCGAATACTATGCGTCGGGGCGTCAGGATCTGCTTCAGAGCTATTCGAAGACCTGTCTCAGGCGCGTTTGGAAGGTTCAGCGCTTTTCGTGGTGGATGACTTCGATGCTGCATCTTTGGGAAAACGAGAACGCGTTTGACCACCGCCGCCAGCTTGCCGAGCTGGATTACGTCACCAGCTCTCAGGCTGCTTCACAGACGCTCGCCGAAAACTACGTGGGGTTGCCGATGGAATAGCATTCCCGGGACCAGGGGTTGGAAATTCCCGCTGTAACGTTCTCCAACAGTCTTTTCGAAAGACTTTCGTACTATTCGAATGAGCCTCCCGGCCCATGGTAGTCAGTCCCCATCCCACTGTAGCCTCAGTGTGTTGAAGGTCTTCAACGGGCAGGCGTGTTTCATACCTAGGGGAATTCACCATCGGGGGAACTGAAATGCGATTTGAGACTCTCCAGAATTCAGCACGCGCATGGATCGTCCTAGCGCTAGCTTCCATCTTCTGCCATCCGCTGTGCGCACAACAGGGGTTTTACTTGCCTTTGCAGAATAGTGAAGACGGACAGGCGCCACTGAGCTTCATGCGTCCCCATTACTTTATTCACGAAGCGGCGGGTGCGAGCCTGAGCACTCCGCCCATCTCGGCTTTTCAGCCTTCCCAGATCCGTCACGCATACGGTTTCGACCTGATCAGCAATCAAGGTTCCGGGCAGATCATCGCGATTGTGGACGCTTACGACGACCCCCAAGCAGAATCCGACCTCGGCGTTTTCAGCCGGCAATTTGGACTGCCGGTTAACACCACCAGCGACGGTAGCTTTCGCAAGATTTACGCCACCGGCCGCAAGCCGGCGCTCAACGCCAATTGGTCTGTTGAAATATCGCTCGATTTGGAATGGGCCCATTCCATCGCTCCAAAAGCGACCATTATTCTGGTCGAGGCGGCATCGAACAACTTCAGCGATTTGCTCAGAGGGGTTGATGTCGCGGTTCGAAATGGAGCGAGTGTGGTCTCCATGAGCTGGGATTCGGGCGAATTTTCAAGCGAGCGCAGCCTGGACAATCATTTCGTTGCCAACGGTGTAACTTTTCTCGCCGCTTCCGGTGACAGCGGGACGGGAGTGACCTATCCCGCCGCATCGCCGGACGTGATTGGGGTCGGCGGAACATCGCTGTCGTTGGATGCAAACGGAAACTACTTGAACGAAGCTGCATGGAGCGGAAGCGGCGGAGGCTTAAGCGCCTACGAACATGAGCCGCTGTATCAAGCCCAGTTTGGAATTCCCGACGATTCTCGCGGCGTGCGCGCGGTTCCGGATGTTTCTTATAACGCAAATCCAGGTACGGGCTATGCGGTGTACGATTCGGTGGGAATAAACGGAGCCAGTGGATGGTTCCAGGTAGGCGGCACTAGCGCTGCAACACCTCAGTGGGCCGCCGCGGTAGCGATTGCCAACTCCATGAGAATCGCGTCGCGAAAATCCCGTCTGACTGCGACCGACACGCCTCTATATGTTCTGGGCAGGACAAATTTGAACGGCGAGTTTCACCCAGTGACCCAAGGCGACAATGGCTCTTGCGGGTTGATGTGCGACGCTTCGGCGGGCTATGACTTTGTTACTGGTCTTGGTACGCCGCGAGCAAATTCTCTAATTCCCGCGCTGGTTTCGCGGCCCTGAGAGAGATTAGGATCTCAGTTTTTTTCGCCAGAGCCAGACGCCGGTTAAGCCGGCAGACAACATCAGCAACATCTCAGGCTCAGGCGTAATAACCGGAGGAGTCGTGCCTCCACCACCCGGAACCGGAATGATCGGGGGGATAATAACCCCGCCTCCGCCCCCAGGAGCGACCGGACCGCCGGGTGTGGACGGGAGTCCGGACATCGGCGACGGCGTTAAGGACACTTCGATCGGTGGCCCGAGCTCGCTTGAGGGAACGGGCGCTCCGCCCAATGCCTCAGCTTCTTCCGGCGGACCTGCTTCAAACTCAGGTTGCGCCGCCAAAACCGGGCCGGCGGCAACTTCCGATACACGGTTTCCGCAACGCGTTCTAGCAATATGTTCGCCGTCAGAAATGACGGTTTCCCCGCGAGGCAGCATCAGCGGTTTTTTGGTCCAGAAAACTCCGTTACCCAGCCGGTAGGACACATACAGCGCGCGAGGTTCGGTCAATCGAACGACTCGCGCTCTTTCGACGTCAAAATCTTTGTAATGTTTTGCAACGATCGGATCTCGCGCGACCGAATTCCTGAGATCCGCAGCGCTTTCAACCCCGCCGGGGATTACCGAGTAGGGATACACCCTGCGCCGGGCGTCATTGTCATCGATGGAAATTGCCGAGAACTCTTGGTTGGTTGGAGATCGAAAGGATGAAGCGTAGGAAGGAGCGATCTGGACTTGGCCGACTGCGGTGAGCGCACTCCAGACCAAACAGCTTCCCAAGGTTAAGACGGCCAGCGCTCCCAGGCGGCGGAGGTCAATCTTTACGGCAAACTTGTCCCCTAACCCTAATGTCCGGAACTGCTCCATCTCCCCTGAATTGACGACAGAATGGAATTGCTGGGCGCCTGTGTCGGGTTAGATTATGCATCTTTTCTACCATTCCCGCTAGTCTTGATTACGGAACAAAGTCGGGTGGGATTTCGCGTCCAAATCAGCAATGAGAAACGACTTGCCCGCGAAAGAGAGGCGAACCAATTTGAGATCTAAGAATGCCGTTTCGGGAATGTTAGAAATAGTTTTCCCGAAAATAGCACTTTGGTTCTGAACTGGTCGGTACTTCAGAGTTGCGTGGTTCTGGGGTGCCTGCGGCTAGTTCGGATTGCCACCCGTATTTGATGCCGCGGCGTCATTTTTCAACGTGCCGGCTTGGAAAGCCGGGAAGCATTCCTTTGGGCATCCGGGCGGCTTCCGTCCCACAGTGCGTAGCCGACACCCAACAAAGGAGCGGCAATCATTGCGATTACGGCCAGCAAAAACGCAACCAGAAACATTAGGACGATCACGATGACGGGCATTGGACCTTTTCACCTCTTTCCCGCGTCTAATTCGCAAGCCATGGTGCAAGCAGAACTAGAGCGGATTTTCCGGACTTCTTTCCTTAAACACTGGCCCGCGAAAAAGTTGCGGGCTCATAACTATTGGATGTGCTGGGAAGGCGGTGGTTGCGGTGGAATTGTTTCCTCGCTCGGTTCCCGCAACCAGTCGACGGCGGGATTTTCGAGCGAGGGCCGTACTTTGATTTTTCGCGCGGCGTGCAATAATAGTGCGGTTGTGTTCGTGCTCAATGTGCTCTGCGAGTACCCTTCGCGCGTCCGGACGGTTCGAGGGTCCCTTGAATGTGGATAGTTCGATTAGCATTACGCAGGCCATATACCTTCGTTGTGATGTCGATTTTGTTGCTCATATTGGGCCCTGTCGCCATTCTGCGCACGCCCACAGACATCTTCCCAAACATTGATATCCCAGTTGTCAGCGTCATCTGGAACTACACGGGACTGTCCCCGGAGGACATGTCTAACCGAATTATTTTTAACTACGAGAGAATTCTCACCACCACCGTTAATGATATCGAGCACATCGAATCGCAATCGTTGAGCGGTATTGCGATCGTGAAGATCTTTTTCCATCAGGGCGTACAGGTGGCCAACGCAGTGGCGCAGACCACGGCGGTGTCGCAAACCATCCTCAGGACGTTGCCTCAGGGAAGCACGCCCCCTCTGGTCATCACCTATAACGCTTCCACCGTTCCCATCCTTCAGCTTGCTCTGTCCGGTCCGGGATTATCGGAGCAGCAATTGGGTGACATCGGTTTGAATTTTCTGCGGACAGGCCTGGTAACCATTCCAGGGGTGGCCATTCCGTACCCCTATGGCGGCAAGCAGCGGCAGGTGCAAGTAGACCTAGATACCGCGGCTTTGCAGTCGAAAGGACTTTCGCCGCTCGACGTGGTGAACGCTATTTCACTGCAGAACCTGATCCTTCCGGCAGGCACCACGAAAATCGGGCCTTTTGAGTACCAGGTAGACATGAATGGCGCGCCTGCCACGGTAAGCGAACTGAACGATCTGCCGATAAAGACCGTGGGGAGCAGCACCATTTACATTCACGATGTGGCCCACGTGCGCGACGGTTTTCCGCCGCAAACCAATATCGTGAATGTGGACGGGAAGCGTGCCTCGCTGATGTCCATTCAAAAAAACGGAGACGCTTCGACTCTGGATATCATTTCCGGAATCAAAGCTTTGCTGCCGCAAATCGCGGCCGGCCTCCCTCCTCAACTGGAAATCAAGCCGCTCTCGGATCAGTCGATTTTTGTGCTGGCCTCGATCAAGGGAGTTGTTCGCGAAGCCATCATAGCCGCTTGTCTTACCGGCTTCATGATTTTGGTGTTCCTGGGAAGCTGGCGCAGCACGCTGATCATTGCGGTCTCGATTCCTCTTTCGATTCTTACTTCGATTATCGTTCTGAGCGCGTTGGGCGAGACGATTAACATCATGACTCTGGGCGGCCTGGCGCTGGCGGTGGGAATATTAGTGGACGATGCAACCGTCGAGATCGAGAACATCAACCGCAACATCGACCAGGGCAAGGAAATCGTTCAGGCCATTCTGGATGGAGCGCAACAGATTGCGGTGCCCGCGTTTGTTTCCACACTGTCTATCTGCATTGTGTTCGTGCCGATGTTTTTTCTCTCTGGAGTGGCTCGCTATCTGTTCGCGCCGCTCGCCGAGGCCGTGTGTTTCGCCATGCTCGCTTCTTATCTGTTATCGCGTACGCTTGTGCCCACCATGGCCAAGTATCTGCTGGTGGCCCAGATCGATGAGAGCCATGGCGAGGCGCCGAAATCCCGCAACCCGTTTGTGCGAGTCCAGCAAAGGTTCGAACATGAATTTGAGAAACTCCGCACGGGATACCACCGCCTGCTCGAGACCTGCATCCACCACGGCCGCTTATTTGTGATCTGCTTTTTTTCTGCTTGCGTGGTGTCTTTCGTGCTCTTGCCCATGGTGGGGCAGGATTTTTTCCCCGCTGTGGATAGCGGCGAATTCAAGCTTCACCTGCGCGCGCCCACCGGTACCCGTATTGAAGAGACCGCCGCGCTCTGCGAACGCGTAGACGATGACATGCGGCAGCTGATTCCCAAGTCCGAATTGACCACCATCATCGACAACATTGGCGTGCCCTATAGCGGTCTTAACCTTTCCTACAGCAATTCCGCGCCGATCGGCCCCGGCGATGCCGACATACTGGTGGAACTATCCAGGAAGCACCGCCCCACGGAAGAATACGTTCACGATTTGCGCGAGCGGCTCAATCACGATTTTCCCGGTGTCACATTTTATTTTCTGCCCGCCGACATTGTCAGCCAGATCCTGAACTTTGGACTCCCGGCCCCCATCGATATTCAGGTGGTTGGAAGAAACCTAGCCGGCGACCGTGAATTTGCCGACAAACTGATGAACCAACTAAAATTTGTTCCGGGCACTACCGATCTCCGAATCCAGCAGCCCTTTGATCAACCAAAGTTGCATTTTGATGTGGACCGCACCAAAGCGCAGGAAATCGGATATACCCAGCGGGACGTTGCCAATAATCTGTTGATTTCGCTGAGCGGAAGTTTTCAAACGACTCCCAGCTTCTGGCTCGATCCGAAAACAGGTGTGACTTACAATATTGCCGCGCAGATGCCCCAATACCGAATCGACACGCTTCAAGATCTCCAAAATATTCCGGTGACCGGAACGAACCCGAATGCACCACCCGCAATTTTCGCGAGCCTAGCCTCGGTCACGCGCGGAGCGGAAATGGGCGTTGTTTCCCATTACAACGTTCAGCCGGTCATCGACATTTACGGAGCGGTGCAGGGGCGCGACCTCGGGGGCGTCGCGCGCGAAATCGCGCCGATCATCGACCGAAGCAAGAAAGAGTTGCCCAAGGGGTCGCAGCTGATCGTGCGCGGGCAAATTGCTACCATGCAGCTATCGTTCTCCGGTCTCTTGTGGGGACTCGCGTTTTCGATTCTTCTGGTGTACCTGCTGATCGTGGTCAATTTCCAGTCTTGGCTTGATCCCTTCATTATTCTGATGGCGCTCCCGGCGGCTTTGGCCGGGATCGTCTGGTTCTTATTTATCACACGCACAACGGTTAGCGTGCCCGCTCTTACCGGCGCGATCATGTGTATGGGGGTGGCTACGGCGAACAGCATTCTAGTGGTAAGTTTTTCGCGGGAGAGGCTCGACGAAGGCAAGACCGCAGCTGAAGCCGCCTTGGAATCGGGATTCACGAGGTTCCGCCCCGTGATTATGACCGCGTTGGCCATGATTATCGGCATGCTGCCGATGTCCTTGGGTCTGGGAGAAGGCGGAGAACAGAATGCGCCCTTGGGACGCGCGGTCATTGGCGGACTTTCCTTCGCGACCGTAGCGACTCTTTTCTTTGTGCCGGTTGTATTTAGTATTGTGCATGGCTGGCGGGAGCGGAAGATATAGCCAGATAGCCGAATGAATCCACCGCGCGCGCCAAATCGTCCAATAGAGAAAAATAAAAGGATGAGGTTTAATGACTGACCAGCCCACTTCTTCGCCGCAAACGGAGGCCTACAATCGGCCCCCGCAACGGCCCGGACGATCGGGCCACGGCGTGGTGATCGCCATACTGGTTGTAATCATCGTCGCAGGCATTGTGGTAATGGGCGTTGTCCCGCGCTTAAAAGCCAAAGCTGCATTGCGCATCGAAACCCGCGATCTAGCCATTCCCACGGTCGTTGTGATCCATCCCAAACGCGGCGACCCGGAACAGGAAATCGTGCTTCCCGGCAATATACAAGCGTTCGAGGACGCTCCGATCTATGCGCGCACCAATGGGTATTTGAAAAAATGGTACGTGGACATTGGCGGGCACGTGAGATCAGGCCAGTTGCTAGCGGACATTGATACACCTGAAGTTGATCAGCAGCTCCAGTCGGCGCGCGCGGATCTGAAAACAGCGCAGGCGAACATGAACCTTTCCAAAATTACCGAGGATCGCTACGAGGGCCTGAAGAATACCGATGCGGTTTCCAAACAGGATGTGGACAACGCGCACGGTGATTTTGAAGCAAAGAGAGCCATCGTGGCATCTTCGGAATACAACGTGAAGCGGTTGGAGGAAACTCTGGCCTTCAACAAAATCTACGCGCCGTTTGACGGCATCATCACCGCGCGCAACACCGATATAGGGCAACTGATTGACTCCGGCAGCGGCGGAGCGGCGAAGGAGATGTTTCATATCCAGTCGACACGCGTGTTGCGCGTCTACATTAATGTTCCGCAACAATATTCGCAGGCGGCCAAGCCTGGCCTCACCGCGGACCTGACTTTGGCGGAATTTCCGGGCCGCCGGTTCAAAGGCCAGCTGGTTCGCACGGCGAAGGCCATTGATCAAGCGTCTCGCACGCTGCTCGTGGAAGTGGACGTGAATAACACGACGGGCGAACTTCTTCCCGGCGCCTACACCGGAGTTCACCTGAAACTTCCGGAAGGAGTCCCGACTTTTATCCTTCCGGTGAACACGCTGATTTTCCGTTCGGAGGGTTTGCAGATCGCCACGGTTCAAGATGGCAAAGCGTCGCTAATCCGGATTGTGCTGGGCCGCGATTTTGGCAGCGAGGTGGAAATAGTTTCCGGACTCAACGGCCAGGAAAACGTGATGGTCAATCCGCCAGACTCTTTGGTAGAAGGCGAGCAAGTTCAGATCGCTCAACAGAACCGACAGCAATCGACCCAGCCGCAGCCTGCACACCCGTAATAGAACACCCACGGGTCTAAAGCGTGATTTTGCTGGAGGAAGTGCATGAGACATTCATTGCTAGGAATCCTGACCATCCTGCTTGCCGCCATGATGTCGACGGTTGTTTATCGAACAGTGTCCGCAGCGCGAGAACTTCGAGCATTGTCGCAAACATCGGGTCAGGCTGGACCCTTCACCGATTACCGCATGGAGAAGCCCGGAAACGTTCACCACATTTCCGCCGCGGACCTGCCTGAGCCATACGCGACCCGAGCGGTAGAGAATCACCCGCACGTTACGTCTCGTCCATCGCAAGCATGGCCGCAAGCCCCGGTTGGATTCAAGGTGGATCTTTATGCCGCCGATCTAAAAAATCCGAGATTGCTTCGTACCGCGCCAAATGGCGACTTGTTTTTGGCTGAAAGCGGCCCAGGGCGCATCCTTGTATTTCGCGGGATAACCCCCGATGGAAAAGCCGAGACCATGGGTACCTTCGCGACGGGTCTCACGCGCCCGTTTGGCATTGCTTTTTATCCTCCCGGGCCCGATCCGAAGTTCGTCTACGTCGGTAATACGGATTCTGTTGTGCGCTTTCCATACCAAAATGGAGATTTGAAAGCTCGCGGCGGTCCGGAAACTGTGATCGCAAATATACCCAGCGGGAACGAACGCGTGGGCGGCGGCGGGCATTGGACGCGCGATGTCGCATTCTCACCGGACGGTAAGAAACTGTTCCTGGCGGTCGGTTCGCGGGGGAATATTGCGAATACCGATCAAGACAAATCCGAATACCACCGTGCGAACATTCTTGAAGCAAATCCCGATGGTTCGGACTTGCGTGTGTACGCATCGGGAATTCGCAATCCCGTTGGGATAGCGATCGATCTTTCGACTGGGGAGCTGTGGACTTCGGTAAACGAGCGCGACGATATAGGCGACAATCTTCCGCCCGATTACATTACGCACGTTCAAGAAGGCGGGTTTTACGGCTGGCCCTGGTACTACATCGGCGGAAACGAAGACCCTCGCCTGAAAGGCAAGCATCCGGAACTAAAGGACAAAGTGATTGTTCCCGACGTCCTGCTGGAACCGCACAATGCTTCCCTTGAGCTCACTTTCTATGAAGCGCAGCAATTTCCGGAAAAATATCGCGGCGGTATTTTTGCCGCCGAGCATGGCTCTTGGAACCGGTCTGTGCGTACGGGTTACGAAGTCATCTTGGTGCCAACCAAGGATGGCAAAGCTACTGGGGAGTACGAGGATTTCGTCACAGGTTTCGTCACCTCGGACGGAAAAGTGTGGGGCAGGCCAGTGGGAGTGGCTGTTGCGAAGGATGGTTCGCTGATGATTTCCGATGACGGATCGGATTCGATTTGGCGAGTCAGTTATGCCGGCAAATAAAAAATTCACATCGCGAGCGGTCGGGCCGGAACGAAGCCGTCGGGGGCGGCGTTCCGCTAGCGTATTTTTCCTGGCCACCTTTTTGCTCGGAGGATGCACGGTTGGTCCAAATTATGTTCGGCCCAAGGCTGAAATCCCCACCGAGTACAAAGAGAACCAAGCCTGGAAAGTAGCTCAACCTGGCAGCGCTGATGCGGTGAAAGGAAAGTGGTGGGAAGTTTATCAGGACCCGCAACTGAACGCTCTCGAGGAGAAAATTGATGTTTCAAATCAGAGCCTGAAGGCGGCCGAGGCGCAATTCTTACAGGCACGCGCAGCAGTGCGCATCTCGCGCTCATTCCAATTTCCCACGGTGACCGCCGACCCTGCCATCGCGCGCGAGCGTTTCTCCCAAAACCGCCCGCTGGCGGTCCCGGGCACCCAGCAAACCTTCAATGATTTTCAAGTTCCCGGAATCGACGCTTCTTATGAGCTAGACCTGTGGGGCCGCGTTCGACGCACCGTAGAACAGAGCCGTTCTAACGCGCAGGCGAGCGCGGCCGATCTTGCCAGCGTTGGACTAAGTCTGCACGCCGAATTGGCAATGGATTATTTCCAGCTTCGCGGCCTCGACGCGCAAAAACAGCTTCTGGACTCGACCGTAGAGTCGTTCGAGAAAGCTCTCGAGCTGACCCAGACCCGGTTTACAGGGGGGCTTGCTTCGGCCGTGGACGTGGCACAGGCGCAAACGCAGCTGGAAACCGCCCGCGCGCAATCGATCGATGTGGGAGTTCAACGCGCTGCGTTCGAACACGCCATCGCGGTTCTCATCGGTCAACCTCCGGCAACCTTTAGTCTGGCGGCTTTTCCACTGGTCGCTCCGCCGCCGGCAATTCCACCGGGACTGCCATCGGACATGCTGGAGCGGAGGCCAGATGTTTCCGCGGCGGAAAGACGAATGCAGGCTGCGAACGCTCAGATCGGAATCGCCAGAGCTGCTTACTTTCCGACCATTACGCTTACCGGCGGAGGCGGTTTTGAAAGCGTTGCGGCGGGGACGCTGTTTCAAGGCCCCAGCGGTTTGTGGGCGGTGGGTGGAACGGCTCTCGAAACGCTTTTCGATGCCGGGCGCCGGCGTGGGACATCGGATCAAGCAAAAGCTGCGTACGATCAGTCGATCGACAATTACCGCCAGTCGGTTTTATCTGCATTTCAAGAAGTCGAAGACAATCTCGCGGCTTTGCGCATCTTGGAGGTCGAAGCGCAAACCGAGGATGTTGCCGTTGGCGCGGCGAAACATTCCGTCGAGCTCTCTATCACCCGCTATAAGGGTGGCGTCACAAACTACTTGGAAGTCACCACCGCCCAAAGCGCGGCGCTTACCGACGAGGTAACCGCTGTAACGATCCTCACGCGGCGGATGACTGCCAGCGTCCTGCTGATCAAGGCCATCGGCGGTGGTTGGGACGTTTCGCAAATTCCTCGTGTTTAACTTTCTGGTTTCTTTCCGTCCGAACTGCTTCTCTAGTCGTTCCCGTTCTCCATTTCTAATCGAGCGATTCGGCTTCTTCCGCTGGCCTCCCCGCACCGGCTATGGTAAAGATGTGCCAACATCCACAGCCTCTAGGGCGTTCGCATGGTGGGAGGCCTTTTGAAGCGTCGCAAGGCGGTTAAATCCGGAGTTACTCTGCGCGATGTCGCGCTGGAAAGCGGCGTCTCGCCCGCCACGGTTTCGATCGTTTTGAACAATGCCCCGCTGGCCAGATATATCCCGCCGTCCACCAAGGATCGCATCGAGCGAGCCGCGAAAAAACTGGCCTATCGTCCAAAAGTCGTATCGCGTTTGCTCAGCCCCAAGCGAAATCGTACGGTTGGCGTGATGGTGTTCGACATCACCGACCCATTTTGTACGCTCATACTTCGCGGCATCGAGAATGCGTTGTATCAAGCATCGTATCTTCCCATTCTCACCGACGTTCACAATCAGCGGGGCCGTTTAGAGCGTTATCTCGAGGTGCTGTTCGCGCGTCAAGTCGAGGCGCTCATCTTCGTAGCCAACTGGCTTTTTGTTGATATCGACCTTCTCGCGGACCTAGAGAAGCGCAATATTCCCGCCGTCATGATTGCCCGCGAGCTCAGTGGCGGTTCGGTGAGTTCCGTCATGGTGGATAATGAAGCGGGCGCTCACTTGGCGATCGAGCATCTTTACTCGCTGGGTCACCGAAAAATTGCTTTCATTCGAGGGCCCAAAATGCTGGCGGACAGCTCACCCCGTTGGCGAGGCGTGCGGTCCTTTGCGCGTTCGGTTGGGCTTGAAATCGATCCCACTCTGGTTGCGGATCTGCCGGACTCGCTCGATCCAAACTCCGGATTTGAAGGCGGATTCAAAATCACCGAAGAATTCCTGAAGCATAAAAAGCGCTTCACCGCCGTGATGGCGTTTGACGACATGACCGCTTTCGGCGCGATACGCGGGTTGGCGCGCGCCGGGATGAAGGTTCCCGAGGATTGCTCGGTGATCGGTTTTGACGACGTGATTCTCGCCGGACTGTCCGTTCCGTCGCTCACTACCGTGCGCCAGCCAATGGAAGCTCTGGGCTCCGCGGCGGTCGGAATCGTTCTGGAGGCCATCAACTCTTCCATCGAAGAACGGGAATTTGAGGTCGTTCACCGAAAACTTCCGCCCGAGCTGGTAGTGCGCGAATCGACACGTTCGGTTCCACGGTCGGGAGCGGATTGAAGCGGGGAAAGGCCGATGGTTTTTTCTTGACACTACGGAAAAGCCGGGAATAATACGTCAGGTTTAATAAATTTTAATAAATCAAAAGCATCTGCGCTCCATCTTCTGGATTGGCTGCCCTTGGTTTAAACAGTTTCTGGAGAGTGGGTAATGTCGCCTAAGCTAGCGCTGCAAGTTCGCCTGGGCCTGTCTTTCGCCGTCCGCCTTGGTTTGATTCTCGCCATCCTGGCCGGTCCTGCGTACGCGGATATAACCGGCTCGTCGGACAAGATTTTTTTGCATGCCGGCTGGACTTTGCAATCTTCCTGTCTATTTCTTGCTAAAGGGGAACAGATATCCACTCCGGGATATAGGACCAACGGCTGGCATTCGGCAACGGTTCCTACCACCGTCGTGGCCGCGCTGGTCGCCGACAAAACCTATCCCGACCCGTACTACGGCAAGAATTTGCGCGATATTCCCGGCACAAGTTATCCCATCGGCAAGAATTTTTCTCTGCTGTCTATGCCCAAGGACAGTCCTTTCCGCTGCTCGTGGTGGTACCGCACGGAATTTACGCTTCCCAGCAACTACCAGAACCGGCATGTATGGCTCCATTTCGGCGGGATAAATAACCACGCCAATATTTGGGTGAATGGCAAGCTGCTGGCCGGCAGCAACGACATCGCGGGAGCCTACCGCACCTACGATTTCGACATCAGTTCCTTCGTCGCAGGTGGCGGGCCAAACGCGCTTGCAGTGGAGACCATTGCGCAGACTGAAAAAGATCTGGGCATTAACTGGGTAGACTGGAACCCGGCGCCTCCTGACAAGGACATGGGTTTGTGGCGCAGCGTTTATTTGGAAAGCAGCGGGGAGGTAGCCATGCGTCATCTTATGGTTGTAACTCACTTCCCGGGTGCATCGCTTGAAGAAGCTGAGCTCACCGCCGAAACGGAACTGCGCAACTCCAGCGACCGGGAAATCACAGGGTTTCTGGATGGCCGGATCGAAGATGTGAAATTTCGTCAAACCGTTACCCTAAAACCGGGAGAAACTCGCACAGTCCGGTTCACTCCGGACGAATTCCCGCAGTTGCGCATCAAGAATCCGCGAGTATGGTGGCCCTACCGCATGGGCGCGCAAGAACTTCATGAGCTCGACTTGCGCTTCGTTGTGGGCGATGATTTATCCGACGAGCAGAGCACCAGGTTCGGCATTCGCGAAATCACTTCCGAACTGAATTCCGCAGGCGCGCGCCAATTCTATGTAAACGGCAAGAAAATCCTGATCCGCGGCGGCGGCTGGTCGCCGGATATGCTCTTGCGTCACGATCACGCTCGCCTGGAAACAGATTTTCGCTACGTTCGTGAGATGAACCTGAACGCAATCCGTCTGGAAGGAAAAATGGAGACGGATGACTTTTACGATCTCGCCGATGAGCAAGGCATTCTTATTATGGCGGGCTGGTGCTGTTGCGATCATTGGGAACAGTGGAATCATTGGCAGCACGGCGATCTCGAAATCGCCACCGCATCGTTGCGCTCGCAAATTCTGCGGATGCGCAGCCATCCCAGCATGCTGGTCTGGTTGAACGGCAGCGATGGGCCGCCGCCAGCGGATGTTGAAACCGCCTACCTCCAGGTGCTGAAGGAAACGGACTGGCCCAATCCGACCATTTCTTCGGCCTCCCAGAAATCCACCTTGGTGACCGGAAAATCCGGAGTCAAAATGACGGGCCCGTACGACTACGTTCCACCGGACTATTGGCTAACCGACACCAGCAAATATGGAGGCGCGTTTGGCTTCAACACGGAAACCGGTCCGGGACCTGCCATACCACTGCTCAGCTGCCTTCGTAAATTTATTCCGCCCGATCATCTGTGGCCCCAGGATTCCTTCTGGGATTATCACGCAGGTTCGGAAGGCTTCAAGAACTTGAACCATTTTGAGGGCGCGATGAAATCGATCTATGGCGCTCCCACCGGCTTGGACGACTACGAGACGAAAGCGCAGGCCATGGCTTATGATGGCGAGCGGGCCATGTTCGAGGCCTATTCCCGCAACAAGTACACGTCGACTGGAATCATTCAGTGGATGCTGAACAACGCCTGGCCTTCGACCATCTGGCATCTCTATGATTACTACCAGCAGCCGGCCGGCGGATATTTCGGCACCAAGAAGGCTTGCGAGCCTTTGCACGTCCAGTATTCGTATGACGACAAAAGCGTGGTGGTGGTGAACAGCCTGTACCAGAAATTCTCGGGCCTGACGGTCACCGCGCATCTCTATGACAATTCGTTGCACGAAAGATTTTCTCGCCAGGCTCAGACGGACGTGGATGCGGATGGCGTAGCCAAGGTCTTTACGATTCCAGCAGAGGTTTTTAGTCCTACGGCTCCCGTTTATTTCGTGAAGCTCGAACTTCAGTCAAGCGATGGAAAGGCCGTGAGCACCAACTTCTATTGGCTTTCTCCCAAGAAGAATACTTACGAATGGGGCAAGACCGATTATAAATACACGCCTGTGTCTTCCTACGAAGATTTCACCACTCTTCAGAACTTGCCCAAAGCCAAGCTCGAAATCAACGATCGGGCCGCTTCTGGGGCCGATGGCCCGGCAATTCATTTGACGGTCAAGAATCCCAGCGACCACTTGGCCTTCCAACTGCGATTTGGTGTTCGGAAAAAGGGTCAAGAAGCGGAGATTCTTCCGGTCTTCTGGAACGACAACTACATCGAACTGATGCCCGGCGAGTCCCGCGAAATTTCCGCGCAATACCTTGCCGGGTCAGACCTTTCAGGTCCCCTGGAGCTCACCGTGGCCGGCTGGAACGTCGAGACAGCCACCATCCCACTGAACGGGATCGGCCAAACCCCCGGACAAGGTTCAGGCGGCAGGCGCTGATGCCCAGCGAGCACGGAAAGCCCAAGGCTTCCTCCGCGCACAGCTTCCCGAATGCAATGATCCGTGAAATCTACGAGCAGCCGCAGGCGCTTCGCGAATGCATTGGCCGCAACGTGCGAGACTATTCTATTTTTCCCGATTTGCTTCAACCCATAGAGAGCGCGATATTCGCCTTCAAGAAAATTATCATCGCGGCCAGCGGCTCGAGCCGGCACGCGGGCCTGGCAGGCGAGATCATGATGGAGGACCTCGCCGGAATCGCGGTGGAGGTGGAATATTCCAGCGAATATTGCTACCGCTCCACGCACGCCGATACCGAGCCGATTGTGGTGGTCATCACACAATCTGGTGAAACGGCCGACACCATAGCAGCACAGCGTCAGGCGCTCAGTCGTGGCGCGAAAACAGTCGCAATTTCAAACGTGGCCGATTCCACCATCGCCCGCGAAGCAAGTGCCACCCTTCTCACTTTCGCGGGTCTGGAAAAGGCTGTGCCGGCGACAAAGAGTTTTACCTCCCAGTTGACGATTCTTTATCTTCTGGCCTTGTTCCTGGCGCGCAAACGGGGTCGTATCACTTCGGGAGTAGTGCGCGCGCATCTGGAATCTCTTAGCGCGCTTCCGCCAGAAATCGAAAAGGCTCTTCCATCCTGGGATGCCCAAGCGGCCCGGTGCGCTCTCGAATTCCAGCACGCGCGGGCATTTTTGTTTCTCGGCCGTGGAGTGCATTACGCGATCGCTCGCGAAGGGGCGCTGAAGTTGAAGGAAATCTCTTACGTTCAGGCCGAAGGACTTCCTGCTGGCGAACTCCGCCATGGTCCTAATGCTCTGGTCGACGAAAAGCTCCCGGTAATCGTTCTTGCTACGCGCGATCCAGCCGATCCCGACTCCGTCCTGCGATACGAAAAGACGCTTTCTGTGCTCGAATACATCAAAAGCCGTGGCGGAAAATCAATCGCCATTGCGTCCCCAGGGGACCGGGCAATCGCGACGCTTGCGGACCGGGTCATTCACGTTTCCGCCGCGACGGAATTACTTCTGCCCATCCTTGAAGTTGTGCCGCTGCAACTTTTTGCTTACCACTTCGCCACGCTGAACGGCTGCGATGTGGATCATCCCAGGAACCTTGTAAAATCGGTCACCACCGAATGAGCACCGAAATAAGTTCGGCCGCGCCGGCACCAGCCAAACTCAAACGCACTCTTCTCCTTTGGGACCTCATCATCATCGGTATCGTTATTATCCAGCCGATTGCGCCTATGGGCATCTACGGAGTGATCAGCAACGCAGCGCGCGGACATGTGGTCACGACGATTCTGATCGCGATGGTGGCGATGCTGTTCACCGCGGTTAGCTACGGCAAAATGGCGCGCGTGTATCCCAGCGCCGGATCGGCCTATACCTACGTCGGACAGGAGATTCATCCCGCGCTTGGTTACGTCACCGGCTGGGCCATGCTGATGGACTACATTCTAAATCCGCTGATCTGCACAGTAATTTCCGCCAAACTCACCCAGAATATTTTACCGGGTGTGCCCTATGGGGCGCTTGCCGTCGGATACGCGGTCGGCTTCACCCTTCTGAATCTGCGCGCCGTGAAAACTTCCGCGCGAATTAACGATGTTCTGGCGGCTGGGATGTCCATTGTCGTAGTGATATTTTTTGCTTTCGTAATCCGCTTCGTTTGGGGGCTGCACGAGTACGGCAGCGGTTTTTTCTGGCAACCCTTCTACAATCCGCAGACGTTTAGTTTCACTGGCGTGTTTCGGGGAACTTCAATTGCCGTTCTCACCTACATCGGCTTTGACGCGATCTCGACATTTTCAGAAGAGGTAGAAAACCCCCGGCGCAATATCATGTTGGCGACCGTTCTGGTCTGTCTGATCACCGGCATATTGGCCTCGCTCGAGGTGTACGCGGCACAACTCGTGTGGGGCTCGAATCCATTTCCTCCGGACAAGGTGGAATCTGCATTTCCGCTGGTGGCCCTGCGAGCCGGCGGTTTTTTTCTCTTTCAACTCCTGAACTTTACCGTGTTGATCGCAAATATCGGATCGGGAATAGGTTCGCAGCTGGGCGCGGCGCGCTTACTCTACGGAATGGGGCGCAGCAACGGAATCCCCAAGAAGTTTTTCGGCGCGATTGAACCCAAGAACCACATTCCGCGAAACAATGTCCTTTTCGTCGGAGCCCTGGCCCTTACCGGAGCTTTTTTAATCAGCTACGAGCGTGGCGCGGAATTGCTTAATTTCGGCGCCTTGATCGCTTTTATGGGCGTGAACGGCGCTGCGTTCGTCCGCTACTACTGGCGCGCGGAAGAAAAGCGCTGGACCAACTTGGCTTCACCGGTTCTTGGGTTTCTGATCTGTTTTTTTATATGGTTGAATCTCAGCCCGGCTGCGAAACTAGCGGGCTGCGTGTGGATGGTGATTGGAATAGCGTACGGCGCAGTCAAGACCAAGGGCTTTCAGTCCGATCTTGTAAAGTTTGACGTTCCCGCCGATGACGAATAGCAAAAGCGCGAAGTCTAATCCGGTTCTTGCGTCACGATGTGAACGTCCACTGCGGGAGCATCGCGCAGAAACCGGTTGATCGCATTCATGTAACGCAGCTTTCGCCAGCCCTCTATCGCTGACCGGCCAAAAATCACTTGCGTCACATGCTTATCCCGCACGAATTGCGCCGTCGCGTCGGCAACGTTCTCCCCTTTCAAACGCACTGGTTTGGCTCCCAAACTTTCCGCGAATTGTAGGTTTGCAGTAAGAGCTTTTTCCTCCTGCTCCTCGGTTGGACGGTCGTCAACGTGCACGGCGTAGAGCTCCGCATCCATGCGGCGCGCCATGCGAGCCGCTCGCGCAACCAAGTATTGCGCCTTAGGATTTCCGCTGATGCACACCGCGATTCGTTCGCGAACCGCCCAACTTTCGCGGATATCCTTCTCCACCATGTAGGATTCCAAGCTGCGGTCCACTTGCTCCGCCACTTGTCTCAGGGCCAGCTCGCGCAAGGCAATCAGGTTACCGCGGCGGAAAAAGTTCTTAAGTGCTTGTTCCACTTTTTCTCCGCCGTAAACATCGCCGCGCCGCATGCGGTTCTGCAATGCCTCAGGAGTGAGGTCGATCATCACCGTTTCGTCCGCCATCTGCAGGACCCAGTCCGGGACGGTTTCGCGCACTTGCACTCCGGTGATAGCTCGCACGGTCGGCGCAATGCTTTCGATGTGCTGAATGTTCAATGTGGAGAGAACGTCGATCTTTGCATCTATGATTTCCAGCACGTCTTCATAGCGTTTGCGGTGCTTGCTGCCGGGAATATTGGTATGCGCGAGTTCGTCTACCAGAACCACCTGCGGATTTCGCGCGAGGATGGCGTCGGTGTCCATCTCTTCGAAGATCGTTCCTTTGTAATCGATTTTGCGCCGCGGAATGCTTTCCAGCTGGGGTACCAGTTCAGCGATACCCTTTCTTCCGTGCGTCTCCACCACACCGATCGCAAGGTCTTCTCCACGGCTTTTCCGGCGAATGGCCTCGCTCAGCATGCTGTAGGTTTTTCCAACACCTGGCGCGTAGCCCAGGAACAGTTTCAATATGCCTTTGGTTTTTTCCGGCGGCTTCGATACCGCCAGCCATTCTTCGGGAGTTTTCGGCATTGCGCTTAATCTCTCTTATCAGTGACTGGTAAAGCTACGATAGAATGGCACACGTGCGCGAGCCATTTCTCTACCGTTTTCTGCGATTTGCAGCCGCTTTGGGTTTGGTCCTGGGAATTTCCGTTTTTTACCGCCGCGTGCTTCCGGTCAATCCGACCACCGTCGCCCTCACCTTTCTTCTCGCTATTTTAGCTGTTTCCACCGTGTGGGGCATCGCCGTCTCGGTTTTCATGTCCGTAGCGGCGATGCTTGCATTCAATTATTATTTTCTGCCGCCTATCGGTAAATTTACGGTGGCCGATCCACAGAACTGGGTCGCGCTTTTCGCTTTTCTGGTAACGTCGGTAATTGCAAGCAGCTTGTCCACTCGCGCGCGGCAGAAGGCGGAAGACGCTTCCGCGCGGCGCCGGGAAATTGAAAAATTGTACGCCTTCAGCCAGGTTTTGCTGGAGTCCGGCAACGTCATCCAACTGCTCAACCGAATTCCAGCGCAGATCGTAAATGCCTTCGAGGTCGGAGCCGCCGCGCTGTTGCTCTCCGAAAAACAGAAAGTATATCGCTCCGGCCCGGTCATTCCGCGTCTCGATATCGACAGTCTCAAAGCTGTCGTGGCGCGTGAAGAGCCGGTAATTGATGTCCCCAACAGCCTCTGTTTTGTTCCTGTTCGTCTGGGAGTGCGTCCCATTGGCAGCCTTGGGATTTCCGGCTCGACTCTTTCGCGCCAAACTCTTGAGGCCATGGGCACATTGATCGCCGTGGCCATGGAGCGCGCCAGGGCCATCGAACAGCTGGGCCAAACCGAGGCCGCGCGCGAGGGCGAGCGTCTGCGCACCGCGCTGACGGAGTCCGTCACGCATAACTTGCGAACCCCGCTCACTTCGATCAAAGCTTCGGTAACAAATCTGCTTTCCAATGCAGGTCTCAGCGACGCGCAACGGCAGGATCTGCTCACCGTGATCAATGAAGAAAGCGACCGCTTAAATCGGCTGGTTGGCGAGGCCGGAGAGATGGCGCGTCTTGACGCGGGTGAAGTGGAGCTTAAGCTCGAGCCCACATCCATCGAGGACGTGATCAACGCCGCTTGGAGCCAATGCAAGTCCACGCTGGGCAACCGCACCGTGCGAGTCGACCTTGCACCGGACCTTCCGCGTGTACGTGTTGATCTGGCTCTGGTCAAAGAAGCTCTTTCACATTTGATCGAGAATGCCAACCAATATTCTCCGGCAGACCAGCCCGTTACGATTACGGCCGAGCCCGGCGGTGATTTCATCGTCACCAGCGTGGCGGATCGCGGTGCTGGAATCGATGATCTGGAGCAAAGCCTGATCTTCGAGAAATTCTATCGCGGCAAGGATCAACGCTTCCTGGTGCAGGGAACTGGCATGGGTCTTCCGATCGCGAAAGCAATCGTAACCGCTCACGGCGGCTCGATGAACCTTACCAGCCAACGCGGCCAGGGTTCTGTCTTTTCCTTTACACTACCGGTCGACCACAGCCGAGTCGCGAACTCATGAGTGACGCCACCATCTTAGTCGTTGATGACGAACCACAAATTCGCCGCGTGATGCTCACCACGCTAACCTCGCACGGCTACTCTGTGGTGGAAGCCGGCAGCGGCGAGGAAGCTCTGGAAAAGCTACGGGCGGAACGGCCCGACTTGATCCTGCTCGATGTAAATATGCCGGGAATTTCCGGCCTGCATACCTGCGCTGAGATACGAACTTCCAGCGACGTGCCCATCATCATGCTCACCATCCGAAATAGCGAACGCGACAAAGTCCAGGCCCTGGACGCCGGCGCCGATGACTACGTCGTGAAACCCTTCGGCGTGCAGGAACTGATGGCGCGCATCCGCGCTGCGCTTAGGCGAAGCGCCCCCGGTGAAGTCACTCCTGCATTCTCATCCGGCGATCTCAAGATTGATTTCGAAAAACGCGTGGTCACGGTGAAGAATCATGCCGTCCGGCTTACGCCGAAGGAATTCGAGCTGTTGCGGCACCTGGTTGCGAATCGGGGAAAAGCCCTGGGACATCGCCGTCTTCTGCAGGCCGTGTGGGGACCGGATTATGGCGAAGAAACTGAGTATTTACGCGTCTTCATAAATCAGCTTAGAAAGAAGATCGAGCCGGATCCGCACAAACCTCGGTACATCCACACGGAGCCCTGGGTAGGGTATCGGTTCGATCCGCCCGAAAACTAAACCAAACAACCCGGGAAAACTATGCGTTGCGCCGCGTGAACTTCATCCAGGTGTGGAATCATCGTGGCTCAAAAGTCCAGACGGAGAGCCAACTGTCCTGTTCGGGGTCCTGCGTTGGATGAAGTTTGATTCGATTGCAGAGCGCCAAAAGTCTGCGAGTTGCTTATGTCCACCGCAGGCGGTGCATAGTTCGTGTGATTCAACAGGTTGGTGAACGTTGATTCAAACCGCAGCCTCGCATTTTCACCCAGGGAAAACGTCTTGCCTAAACCAGCAGAGACCGCGATCGTGCCCGGTCCCTCCAAGATCCCCACTCCGCAGTTCCCGATCCTTCCTGCGTCCGTGGGGGTCGGAGCGAAGGCACCCAAATTGAAATACTCAGCGGCGGTCCGGTGTACGGGGATTGGATTACCCACGCAATCCGGTCGGAGCAATGTGGCACGGTTGGCGATGTCTGTATTGGATTGGTCAAGCGTCGGGCTGATGATTGGAGTAAGCCACGGACCGGTCTGCAGCAGCGTCACCGTGCTGGCTTCCCAACCTCCGATCAGCAGATTCTGCCATTTCGAGTTGTTAAGCCACTTGCGGCCCGATCCAAAGGGAATCTGGTAAATTCCGTTCATTTGAAAGCGATGTCGCGGTGTTCCCCCAACATTGCCGCGGTTTGCGCGGAGATCGAAGCGATTCGAAACGGCGAGCCCGTAGGCCACCTCACTGGCGAAGCCGCTGGGGGCGTCGCCTTGTGCGTCGCTGAGGTTTTTTGCGAGGGTGTAGTTCGCCTGGAAGAATAGTCCCTTTTTCATACGGCGAGCTCCTTCCAGTTGAAAGGCTTGATAGTTTGCGGCGCCGGCGTTTTCGGTGGAGAGCAGCGTAAACCAGTTGGGATAAGGTGTATTGCTGGGCGAGTACGGGATCGTGCTGGGATGAACTTGATTTAGATCCTCGGTGACCGTAAGCCGATACGAGTTCATTCCCACGTAGCTCATCCGCAGCAAGGTGCTTTCGCCGATTTCGCGCTCGATGGTGAAATTCCATTGCGCCGCCTGGGGATCGCGGAATAAGGGATTGTTGGCTTGGTCGAGCGTTCCTCCACCATAGACGATCACGTTTGTCGGAGGCGCGGTCGAGGGGAATTGGAATTGCGGCTGTCCATTCAAATTGTTCGCGTAGGTATGAACCACGGAGAGCGGGTTGCCCGCATTATTGAAAGACATGGGACCGAGAGTTGAGATGGTGAAGATGCCGAACCCGGCCCGGATGACGGTTTTGTTGTCGCGAAACGGACGGAACGCAACGCTGATTCGCGGATCGAAATCACGCGTATACCACTGCCTGAGACCCTGGGGGAGATGGTCCTGGTTAGCCGTCAACACGTTGGTGCAAGGCGTGCCTTGCCCTAGCGAGCAAGCCTTGAACGACTGCAGAAACCCGGTGTACACCTGCTGATATGCCGGCGAATTTGCCAAGGTCTTCTGGAGGGCATCGGGAACGAGTACGCTGTTGTTTCGAGGATCGAAACTCCCCAGATCGCCGATGGCTTCCGTAAAGGGAGGAAGCAGCTCCCAGCGCAGCCCGAAATTAACAGTGAGGCGGTCGTTGACTTGCCATTCGTCTTGGCCGTAAACGCCATACTGCAAGGCGTGCGCATTTACCTGCGGGCTAGTGATTGCAAAAAAAGATGTATTGGGCAGGCCCAAAAGGGCGTCACCGAAAGCGCTTCCGGTGAAGACGCCTTGATTGAACGTAAACAATCCATAATCGTCCGAAGGCTCGAAATACATCAGGTCCTGGTAGTTCACCCTGCGAATATCCGCGCCGAAACGCAAGGTGTGCTTGCCCATCTGCCGCGTCAGATTATCCGTAAACTCCATCGTCTTGGACTGAGTGATTCCTGCTCTATCTCTCCCGATCGGAGTAAATCCGCTGCCGTCGCTAAAGTTAAATGTCGGAAAGGCACGTCCCGTTGGATGCTGGCTTATGTCGATTCCTTGCAAGCCAAGCTCGGTGATTGCGGAGCTGCCAAGAATTGGAAAGTTCACGCTGATCAGCGCATTCGTAAATCCAAACCGAAACTCATTCACCCACTTGGGGCTAATCGCGTAGTTGTAGGAAACCAAGAGGCTGCGATTGTGCTCGGTGTCCACATCATTGGGGAGTAGAGGGTTGGCTGCGTCGGTAAGCAGGTTCTTCCAGCTGAAGCGAGCGAACACCTGCTGTTTAGTTGTAATGGTCCGATCCAGGCGAACGTCCCAGCCATTCGTGTTTGCGGGAGTGGGCACTAGCGTTTCGTAATTGAACGATGGATTGGCAACATTCAGGTTTGCGTTCGGCAGCGGATAATAATTCAGCAAAGCCTGGCTTACCGAGTTGATTCGATTTCCAGGACCAGAGTTACAGATTACGTTCGGTTGGCCGCCATTACAGCCCATAAATTGCGCATGGGTTGTGGGATCGATCAACGTAGCGGTAGGCTGCCCTGTCGTCGGGTTCGTGAAAGGAGTTGGATTGGTCGAAGTGAGGAAGCCGTTCAAATCGCCGTTTCTTTCGGCCTGCGTGGGAACCAGATACTGCTCGGTCGTGGAGATGCTTCGCCGATTTCCTTCATAATCGAAAAAGAAGAATGTTTTTTCGTCACCGCGGAAAAGCTTTGGAATCGCTACCGGGCCGCCTAGGCTGCCACCGAACGTATTGAAGCGCTTGGGCGCTTTCTCGCTGAAATTCAGCGGCTTGGCGTCGAAGGCATCGTTCTGCAAATACTCGAATAGACTCCCGTGAAATTGAGTGGTGCCGCTCTTGGTGGTGAAAGTGACATCGCCTACCTGAGCAAACTCAGCGTTGTTGTTGAATGCGGTGACCTTGAGCGCCTCAATCCCTTCCGAAGAAGGATAGGCATCTTGCAGCGCGCCATTCTGGCGCACGTTGGCGGTCGAGATGCCATCGACGGAGTAGCCCACCATTGCCGATGTCGCTCCTCCTACGGAGATGTTCCCCTGCGAGTCATATTGCACTTCGGGAGAAAGCTCCAGCGCGGCCAACGGGCTGGTTGAAACCGCCCTGGAGTTGAGCGGGAGCTGAGTCAGCTCTAGATTCTGCAAACTGCCCGCGATGGTGCCGTTCTCGGTGTTGATCTGCTCGGCAACTGCACTGACCTCGACGGTCTGGCTTTGACTGGCGACCGAGAAAGTCAGAGTTAGACGAAGGTCCTGGCGGGCTTCCAACGTGACTTGCGGGACGAGCACATCGGCGAAGCCTGGTTTGTGTCCAGTCACGCGGTAGTGCCCCGGCTTCAGGTTCTCAATCTCAAAGACGCCATCTTCACCGCTAATTACTTGGTGTTCGCTGTTGTCGTCCAGGCCCTGGACGGTAATGGCCCCCGCGGGTACAGCCGAGCCTGTAGCATCCAGCGTAAGGCCCCGAAGGCTTCCGAAAGTGGATTGTGCGTCGAGGCGGGTGGCCCACTCGGGTGAAAACAAAAGGAATAGGAGAACGGCGAATCCTAGGGCTCGACTGGATTTCTTCATCGCAGCACCCCCCAAATTCTGGTGAGAGGCTAGCGACGTGGATATAAGGAAGTCATGAGGAAAACGTAAAGAGTCCGCTAGTTGCGATGCAAAGTTTCTATCGTTTCAATTTGAAATTCGAAGGGGAAGCGCCGTTTACTCCAGCGCTCGAACCGTATGCAATCGGCGCCTGGAGTCTGACTAATAAAGACCCACGTGAAAACAGGATAGCCGTCGATCAGGAGAAGTGATTCATTGCATCGCGTGAATTTCGTCCAGGTCTAAATTGAGTCCGAGAACATTTACGCGCGGCTCGCCCAAGAATCCGAACTGGCGCTGCTGGGTGTGCCGCTCGACGAGCGCTCGCAGATCGTCCTCGGTCATCTTGCGTTCTTTGGCCACACGCGGAATCTGAAACTCCGCTGAAGCCGGCGAGATGTCCGGATCCAGTCCGGAAGCCGATGTGGTCACCAGATCAATCGGAATCGGCGCATTTGGATTCTCCGCTTGCAACGTCGGTACGCTCGCGGAAACGCGGTCTAGCAGCGTTTTATTGGTAGGCGCGAGGTTTGATCCTTGGGACTGGGTGGGATCGTAGCCGGCCGGTCCCGCTGCGGAAGGCCGCGAATGAAAATAGCCAGGAGACGTGAACGGTTGTCCAATCAGTCTCGAACCCACCAGCTTGCCGCGATATTCAATCGTCGAACCATTCGCCCGGCGCGGGTACAACACCTGCGCCAGCCCGGTTACTGCCAGCGGATAGACGATTCCGAGAAGCACCGTCGTCGCCAGCGTCATCCAAATCGCAATCAGCAGATTTCTTTTCACGTTGCCCTCATGCCAGACCAATACGCGTGATGATCAGGTCGATCAGCTTGATTCCGAGAAATGGCGCGATCACGCCGCCCAGTCCATAAATGAGCAAGTTTCGGCGCAGCAGGGCCTCCGCGCCCACCGGGATGTATTTCACGCCGCGCAAGGCCAGCGGGACCAGAGCGATGATTATCAGCGCATTGAAAATGACGGCGGACAGTACAGCGGACTGCGGAGTTTTTAGTCCCATCACGTTCAATGCGCCCAGCTGCGGAAACGCTCCCGCGAACATCGCCGGAATAATCGCGAAATACTTGGCTACGTCATTTGCAACGGAGAAAGTCGTCAGCGCGCCGCGTGTGATCAGCAATTGCTTCCCGATTTCGACGATCTCGATGAGTTTCGTGGGATTGGAATCGAGATCGACCATGTTGCCGGCTTCTTTCGCGGCTTGCGTTCCGGCATTCATGGCCACGCCAACGTCAGCTTGCGCGAGCGCCGGAGCGTCATTTGTGCCGTCTCCGGTCATGGCCACGAGTTTGCCTTTGGCTTGCTCGCTGCGAATCAGAGCAAGTTTGTCCTCCGGTTTTGCCTGCGCAAGAAAGTCATCCACTCCCGCCTCGCGCGCGATGGCTGCCGCTGTCAGCGGATTGTCGCCGGTAATCATGACCGTGCGAATGCCCATCGCCCGCAGTTGATCGAACCGTTCGCGCATGCCGCCCTTCACGATGTCCTTCAAGTAGATGGTGCCCAACACGCGGCGATCTTCTGCTACCAACAACGGCGTGCCGCCGGCATTTGAAATCGCTTTCACTGTTTCCTCGACCTCTGGAGGAGCGCTGGCGCCCGGTTGGCAACAGTGCTGAAGGATGGCGTCCGGAGCGCCCTTGCGGATTTCGCGGCCGTCGAGATCCACTCCCGACATGCGGGTCTGCGCGGAAAATGGAATAAACGTTGCCGCGTAAGACGAGAGTTCCCGCCCGCGTAACCCGTATTTTTCTTTTGCCAGCACCACGATCGAGCGGCCTTCCGGGGTTTCATCAGCCAGTGACGCAAGTTGTGCGGCATCGGCGAGATCTTCTTCTTTCACGCCCGGGGCCGGAACCAGTTCGGTTGCGCGCCTATTTCCCAGAGTAATCGTGCCGGTCTTGTCGAGGAGCAAAGTGTCCACGTCGCCTGCCGCTTCCACCGCGCGGCCGGACATGGCCAGCACGTTCCGCTGAACCACGCGATCCATGCCGGCGATGCCGATGGCGGATAGCAATCCGCCGATCGTCGTAGGGATCAAGCACACCAGCAGCGAGATTAGAACAAAGACCGATTGAGGAGCGCCGCTGTACACCGCCATAGGCTGCAGTGTTACCACGGCAAGTAGGAAAATAATGGTGAGGCCGGCCAGAAGAATATTCAGCGCAATCTCATTGGGAGTTTTCTGGCGTTCAGCTCCTTCCACCAGCTTGATCATTCGATCGAGGAATGTTTCGCCGGGATTTGCCGTGATCTTCACGGTGATTTGATCCGACAGCACACGAGTTCCCCCGGTCACTGCCGATCGGTCGCCGCCGGACTCCCGAATTACCGGTGCGGATTCTCCGGTGATGGCAGACTCGTCCACCGACGCGACGCCGACCACCACTTCTCCATCTCCGGGTATAAATTCACCCGCGGAAACTACAACCAGGTCTCCGACTCTCAGTTTCGAGCCGGGCACTTCTTCCAACAAGCCGCCCGGCTTCATGCGCTTCGCCATGGTTTCCAGACGGGCCTTGCGCAGGGTCTCGGCCTGCGCCTTCCCGCGCCCTTCGGCCATGGCTTCCGCGAAATTCGCAAAGAGTACGGTAAACCAGAGCCACAGCGTGATCTGTAACTCGAATCCCAAATTACCGTTGTGCCGCATTAAATCGCTAATGAGTTCAACGCTGGTGACGACGGAGCCTACCTCGACCACGAACATGACTGGATTCTTCATCAGCGTGCGCGGGTTCAGCTTTACGAATGAATCCTTTAGGGCCACGACGATAATCCCGGACGTCCACAGCGATTTCTTTCCCGTGTTGGATGTGATTGTCATCGTAGCCCTAGAAAACCTTTCCAGCGTTCATCAACAAGTGCTCCAGAATCGGCCCCAAGCTGAGAGCAGGGAAGAACGTGAGCGCGCTAACGATCAAAACGACGCTGACCAAAAGAGCTGAGAACAGCGCCGTGGTCACCGGAAACGTCCCCGCGGATTCTGGAACGATCTTCTTTCGCGCCAGATTTCCTGCGATTGCCAGCACTGGAATCACCATGAAAAATCGCCCGAGCAACATGTCGAATGACATGGTGACGTTGTACCAAGGGGAGTTCCAGTTTCCTCCGTTGAACGCCGAGCCGTTATTCGCGGCCCCGGAGGTGTAGGCGTACAAAATCTGTGACAGCCCGTGCGGCCCGGGGTTTGAAATGGCCGCTTTACCGTAAGGCGTGACCACTCCGATGGCGGTAAACACAAGAATGATCAGGGAGAAAATCAGTACCGACAGCATCGCCATTTTTACGTCGTAGGCCTCGATTTTTTTGCCAAGATATTCGGGCGTCCGGCCCACCATTAATCCGGCGATGAACACAGCGAGGATTACCATCACCAGCACGCCATAAAGGCCCGCGCCTACCCCGCCGAACACTACTTCGCCCAGCATCATGTTGATGAGCGGGATCATTCCGCCCAGGGGCGTAAAGGAATCGTGCTGGCCATTGATCGCGCCGCAGCTCGCGTCGGTTGTCACCGTCGCAAACAGCGCGGAGTTCGCGATCCCGAAGCGCACTTCTTTTCCTTCCATGTTGCCGCCCGGCTGGGTTGCGCTGACCTTTTGGTCCGTGCCATGAAGCAGCGGGTTTCCACGCGACTCTGCGGTGTAGGTGCAAACGACGCCGGCGACAAAAAGCGAGGCCATGGCGGTCCACACCGCCCATCCGTGTTTTTGCGAACCCGTCATGCGTCCCAACGTGTAGGTAAGCCCAGCGGGGATAGCAAAAATCAGAATAATTTGAACGAAATTGGTGAGCGGATTGGGGTTCTCATAAGGATGCGCGCTGTTGGCATTGAAAAAACCCCCGCCATTGGTGCCAAACATCTTGATAGCTTCTTGCGACGCCACCGGTCCCTGCGGGATCACTTGTGTTGTAATTTTCTGCTGCGTTGTTTTCCCGTCCGCACCGGTCACTTGCGCCGTCTGAGGGTCCAAGAGCTGCGTCGTAACGTACGGTTTGAGATTCTGGATCATTCCTTGTGACACGAAAAACAGCGCAATCAGAACGCAGGCAGGCAGCAGAACCCACAGGTTGGCGCGTGTCAGATCCACCCAAAAATTCCCAATCGTCTCCTTCTCGCGCCGCGCAATTCCACGGATCACCGCTATCGCCAGGGCGATTCCCGTCGCAGCGGACATGAAGTTGTGATAGGCAAGGCCCGCCATCTGGGTGAAATAACTCATGGTCGTCTCGCCCGAATAGGCCTGCCAGTTTGTATTCGTCGTAAACGATGCCGCGGTGTTAAACGCCAAATCCGGCGGCAGATTCGGCCACTGTTGCGGGTTCCACGGCAGCCCGTGCTGCAAACGCTCGATCAGGTAGAGAACGATCATGGATACGCCGCTGAACAGAAGCATCGAGATCGCATACTCCGTCCAGCGCATCTCGTGCCTTTCGTCCACACCGGTCAGGCGATACAGCAATCGCTCGAGCGGACGCAGCAGCGGGTCGAGAAACGTTCTCCCCCCTTCGAAAACCCGAGCCATGAACGCGCCCATCGGTTTCGTCAGCGCAAAGATGACCAGCAAGAACAACCCGATTTGAAACCAGCCATTTGCACTCATGGATTAGAATTTCTCCGGCCACAGCAGAGCAGCCACCAAGTAGGCGAGCAGCAGCACACAAACCCCCAGCAGAATTACATTACCGATCATCTTTCCTACTCCCTACTTCAGTCGATCACAGCCCCACACATACACGATCGCCACGGCAAAAAAACCGATGGCGCACATTACGAATACAAAGTCCCGCATTAGAACTTCACCAGGATGGACATATCTATGAACGATTCATCCCGGCGAAGATCCGGGAACCACACTCCTGAGCCCATCGCGCTACAAGCCGTTTCCGCGGGCCCCAGGCTTGTTGCTCCGGATGTGGCGCCATTAAGACAGGCATACTGAGTGGGAAAACCTGTATTGCCGCCTGGAGGTGTAATCCCGCCGCGGCCGGACCAGTACGGCACATTCGCGTGGCGGTAATCGTATTCCCAGCGGAAGGTGATGTATTGCTTGGGCATGTAGTCAAACGTGATCGAAGAATCCCAGGCTTTGAAGGGATCTCCAGGATTCTCGGTAAAGTATGGCGAATTCGTGGACGCGGTTATGGCGCTTTCGCCGTTGATTGGCGGCAGCAGCACCAAGTAGCGGCCCGGATTATTGATCTTGCCACCGCCGATGGTCAGACCGTACTTGTCTTTGTCAAACCACCACCGGTTATAGAACATGTAACCAAGAAAGCTCTGCTTGGGGCCGCCCTTGTGATCCCCATAGCAACTCACACCGCCGCCGAATTCACACCCAGCGTCGCCCGTGAGGCTGAACGCCATCTTGTCGAGGAGTTGGCTATCCGGCCTGTCGAAATACTTGACCTCTACGCTGTTGTCGGTGTGGATGCGCTCGCGGTGGGGTATAAATAGGTCGTCCTGACCCAGGCCGTAATTGTTGGAGATGATATTTATCCAGGGCTTGGGAGTCCACTTCAGTTGGCCGCCGAGACCCGGTGTGTGGTTGGCCGAGGCGTATGATTGCCATCCATTGATAAACCACGGTTCTATCTTCAAGTGCTTGGTTGGGAAAATCTGTACTCGCACGCCGGTGAAAAACCATGGAGTATTGGAGGAAACGTAGGACGGTTGGTAAGCCCAATTATCGAAATTGTAGTAGCTGAACAGGCCTATGTACGACAGAAAGATTCCTGCGTCGACGTTCACCCCGTGCAATACGTTGAAATGGTAGCCGCCATATGCTTCCGACAAGTATCGGTATGCACTAACGAGGTCCCACTGTCCGTGTCCGGGGCTTGGGTCATTGCGTGGCGTGGTAGCCGAATACATCCCAAACTGGGTCATAAATCTTCCTCGAACGTTATCCCAGTGGAAATCGCCGCCAATACCAAGCTGTTCAAGCTGCACTTCTTGTGACCGAAAGAGTTCGCTCGACCCCCCGATGGAATGATCGGTCGGATGATTGAAGTCAAAGACATAATCGGTGTCGACTCGAATCTCTGGCGTGAAGAATTTCGTGTCCCAAAATATATCCTTCGTGCGCGGATTGCCGTTGAGCCAGGTCCAGTCCGCATCGGAGAACGGTTCTTCTTTTCCTGGCTCTACAACCGGCGTTTGCGAGGCGGTCAGCTCGCCTTGGGCCGGAGTAGTTGCCGATGTAGAGGCCAGAGCCGTAGCGGAAGGTGCCGGCGCAGTCGCAGATGGGATCGGCGCTGAGGCTTTTGCCGATAGCGGCGCCACGGCGGGACGAGCCTTGAGTTCCGCCTCCAGCTGCTCGATGCGCGCTTCCATGGCTTCGAGTTTTTTCGCCACCGCCGGGGGTATTTGCTGATCCGCCGCACTCG